>Ga0268359_10235_pt1 | contig 23388 bp, 19 predicted proteins | sample BioMet11_FD_194416 | JGI IMG/M metagenome (GOLD analysis project Ga0268359, IMG submission 194416) | Sewage microbial communities from Oakland, California, United States - Biofuel 11 (PacBio Assembly) | ecosystem: Engineered > Wastewater > Sewage > Unclassified | place: USA: California | collected...
CAGAAACACGACGGCCGAGGCGGCCCGGGCCCCGGAGGGCGCCACCCAGATGGCGACCGGCACCGGAGCGTTCAGGAGGGACATGACCATGTGCCGCATGACTTCGATGGAGCCGCCCGGCGTGTCCAGGCGTACGAGCAGGAGGTCGGCCTTGGAATCCCGGGCCTGGGCCAAGGCGGCGTCGAGCATGTCGGCCTGGGCCGGGGAGATGGCGGAAGTCAGACTCGTTTCCAAGACGACGAGGCCACGTCCGGCCGGCGGCGGGGAGGCTTCCCCCGGCCGCCACAGGGCAAGGAAGACCAGGCCGGCCAGCATGGCCGCGAAAACCGCCCGAAAACTAGACGTGGCCGAGCAGGGAAAGCACATGGTCCCATACCTCCTGGTCGCCGGCGAGCAGGGTTTCCGGATCAGGCAGCAGAACGCAGGGAATGCCGCCAACCGCCGGGAACGGAACATCGGCCGCGTCGAGAGGCAGGGCGCAGCTCGCCGGGTCACCGAAAAAGGCTAGCACGTTTGGGGTCAGAAGCGAAAGTCCCGCCCGGAAAATCGCCGGCTGGGGGACGAGCGCGTCTCCCTCCGGCAGAGCCGGAGGCCAGAAGGCGACCAGCCCGTGACCACCCAGGCCGAGATCGGCGATCAGCCGGCGCCAGAGGGCGCTCCGGCGGTGGTCGGCCCGGCCGGTCAGGTCGAAGCCCAACGCGGCGTAGGCAATGCACAGGCGTGCCTGCCTGGGGGTCTTGGCGAGAAAACCGGGCCAGGGATCCGGCCAGGCGGACGGGTCCGGGACGGCGGATTCTTCCGGTCCAGTCCCCTGCCCGGCTTCCGGCAAAAGCAGATAGCGCACGCCGGACAGGTGCCAGATCCGAAGTCGTTCCGGCACGTTTACAAGCGATTCAAGCAATCCCATATTTTCCAGGCCATTTCCGTTTTGGCCAGGGACGGCCAGGTTTCCTGATGGCCGGCGACATCCAGAACCACGGCCTCGTTGGTGGCGGCGGCGAAGCCGGCCCCGTCATGGCCGATGGGATTGGCCACCATCAGGTCGCAGCGCTTGCGCGCGAGCTTGGCCGCGGCGTTTTCCACAAGATGGTCGGTTTCGGCGCAAAAGCCGATCAACCGCTGCCCAGGGCGCTTTCCCCCCCCCCATGGCGGCCAGGATATCCTGGGTAGGGCGCAAAACCACGGGCGGCACGCCGCCGGCCGCGTCTTTTTTGTATTTGCCGCCGGTCCAGGGGGCCGGCGAGAAATCGGCCACGGCGGCGGTCATGGCCGCGATGTCCATCCGGGGCCAGAGGTCGAGGCAGGCCGCCGCCATCTCGGCGGCCGCGGTGACGCGCACGACCGGAATGTCCTCGGGAAACCACCAGGAAACCGGGCCGGACACCACCGAGACCGTCGCCCCGCGCAGCCAGGCGGCCATGGCCAGACAGGCTCCCATAAAGCCGGTGGACGGATTGGACCAGAAGCGGGCCGCATCGAAATATTCCCGGGTCGGACCAAGGCTGACCAGGATGCGCTTGCCGGCCAGATCCTGCGGGGTGACCGTGCGGAGAATGGCGGCAAAAATGGCTTCTTCCCGGGCCAACCGACCCTGGCCGGTCTCGCCGCAGGCCATGACGCCGCAGTCCGGCAGAACGCCGATGACGCCCCGGGCCAGGAGGCGGGCGAAATGTTCCTGGGTGGGCGCGGCCCGCCATAATCGGGGATTCATGGCCGGAGCCACCACCACCGGTCCCTCGAAGGCGAGGGCCTGGCAGGCCAGCAGATCGTCGGCCAAGCCCAGGCTCAGGCGGGCCAGGAAATCGGCCGTGGCCGGAACCACGGCCAAGCAGTCGGCCTGCTGGGCCGGCTCCAGATGGGCGAACCGGGCCGAATCCGGGGAGAACATGTCGGTGCGGACCGGTGAGGCGCCCAGGGCCTCGAAAGACAGGGGCGTCACGAACCGGCAGGCCGCCGGCGTCAGGGTGGCGGTCACCCCGGCCCCGGTGGCCAGGAGCCGTCTGGCCAGGGACAGGGCCTTGAACGCAGCCACGCTCCCCGTGATCCCCAGATGGATCTGACGTCCCAGATAGCCGGTGACATCCAGATGTTCGGTGCGCATGCCCTGCTCCATGGTTCTCCAGAAGATGAAGGATGAAGAATGCCTCCGGCGGCCAAAGGGCACGCCCTTTGGAAACCCGTTTCCGTAACGGTTTGTCTTGCCGGTCGTAGCGCGTTATAGGCCGGAACGACCGGGGCAGTAAAGCCTGTCCCCTCCCCCAGGACAGGGGGTCCGGGGGGAATGATTCCCCCCGGCAGGTCCAGGGCAGCGCCCTGGCCGCCGGAGGCATCTCCCGCTCCCGGGAGGACGCATGGACGCGACGCTCCTCTTTCACGGCGAACTGGCCGGGCTGTTGCATCACCCGGCCGCCGCCGGCCGGGTGGCCTATCCCGTGACCCGGCGGGCCTCGATCAAGGACGTCATCGAGGCCCTGGGGCCGCCCCATACCGAGGTTACGCCCTAACGGCCGACGGCAGGGAAGCGGATTTTTCCCTGCTGCTCCTCCCCGGCATGACCGTGACCGTGCATCCGGCCGCCTGCCCGGTGGACGTGACCATTCCCTCGCGGCTGCGGCCGTCTCCCCTGCCCCGCCTGGCCTTTGCCGCCGACGCCAATGTCGGCCGTCTGGCCACCCTGCTGCGGCTGCTCGGCTATGACACAACCTATGCCCAAACCGTCAGCGACCCCGAATTGGCCGCTCAGGCGGCAGCAGAAGGACGGGTGGTGCTCAGCCGGGATAGAAGCTGCCTGAAGCGGTCGGAAATCGTCTACGGCCGGCTGGTGCGGGCCAACGATCCCCTGGAACAAGTCCGCGACAGCATCCAGGTTTTCGGTCTGGACCGCTTCCTGGCTCCCTTTAGCCGTTGCCTGCGCTGCAACCGACCGCTTGAAGCCGTGGACAAAGGGATGATCCTGGACATGCTGCAACCCAAGACCAAACGGTACTACGACCACTTTTCCCGATGCCCGCACTGCGGCCGCATCTACTGGGCCGGTTCCCATTACGACGGGATGCGGGACTTATTGAAGAAACTTGGGATCACCGCGCCTCTGCCGCCCCGGTGATTTTGACAAGATGGGACCGCTGCCCAATCGGCTGGAGGCCACTTTTTGCCACCGCAAATGCTCTCGGCATTCCAAAGGCCGCCGCCCTTTGGCCGCCGGAGGCGTCCCCAAAATGACGCCCTTGGGGCAGCCGTTTCGGTGCAAAAAAGACTTCCCCGCCGGGAGCCGGAGAAGAAACCCGAGCGATCAGGTCAGCCCTTTTTCCCGATAAAGGGCCAGGTGCCACTCGTAGATGCGCTGGGCCAAATCCTCGATGACGTTATCATCCACCTTTCCCCAGGCGATCTTGCTCGTGTCCGGCTGTCGGGTGCCATTGGCGATGAATTCCAACCCCAGGGTGACATCGCCGCTGACCGGATCAAGTCGGACATTGTTGGTCTTGGCCACCAACCAATACTCGTTGCGCAGCCTGGACGCCGCAGCGGCAAAGGTGAAAAAAACAATAAAGCGATCCCCCTTTTGGGGAGAAAGATTCTGTTCTTTGATGACGGGACGCCGAAGCAGCAGTCGCATCCCGCCGGCGGAAACATTTTCCAGTAAGGCCTGCATGCTCTTGAAATGACAGTAGGAGACGGTAGGCTTATGAATATCGAATCCGCCGCTGGCGTCATATTTCCAGAAAGCCAGATGGGAAAAATTCTTCAGATCCGGTTTGAGACGAAGACTTTTACGACGCTGCGTTCCTTCTATTGTATCGGGAATTGCAACGGCGATGAGGACCGTTTGATTTTTCGATTGACGAATGTGGCTAATTTTGACGGTAAACGAATAAAATATTTCCCGGTGCCGGTCTTCCTTTTCGACGATACGAAAAAAACAGCCAATATGCTGTCCAATGAACTTGCTGGTGAGGGCGGAAACACCATCCAGTTCCAGGATCAGCACCCCGCTTTCCATGGACAGGATCAGGCCGGTAACACCTGTGAGGGTGGAAGCCGCCGCATCAAATCGGATATAGATCTTGGAACGTTGCAGCAGCGCTGCATCGAGGATAGCGGCAATGCGTCGCCGCTCGGCCGCATCCTCTTTGGGGGACTTCTGTTTTCGCAGCAACTCCAAAACCATGCAACGAATTCCACCTTGTCGTGATGCGTCATGGACGGCACAGACCGTCAGAGACACCTCTGGTGGTCTGCATAGGCAGCCGGAAGCCGCCGTGTCAATGGATACTACCGGACCATCGCGTTAGTGGCGAAGGTACTCCAATTTTTTTTCAATAACAGCAGGATTCGGATAAATTTCCCTGACGGCCTCATACCAGGTTTGCGCCGCCTTTCTGTCATGCCGGGTCTCGGCCTCTTCGCCCAGGGCAAAACCGGCCGTGGCGCGAAAAGAAGCATCAATCGTGCCATTTTCATAGACGGCCTTCCAGAGGGAGCGCGCCGCCTCCGGCTTGTTTTGTTCCAGGAGGACGGCGGCCAGCCGCAAGGAGCACGGAGCGGCGATGGCTGCCGTCGGACCGGCTTGGTGGCAGAGGCGCAACGCGGTTTCGGCGCCGGAAACATCCTCAAGCATCGTAAGGGATTGAGCCAATTGCAGCGAAATACGGACCCGCCTTTCTGGTGGAAGGGAGCCCCCGGCCAACAGGGTCCGAAGATGCTCGGCCGCCCGGGCCGGCTGTTTGGCCTGGAGCCAGGCCTCGCCGGCAGCGGCAGCCAAGTCGTCCCGTACGGCGCGATTTTTCTCGAATTCGAGTAAGGCCAATTCAAGGACGCTCGCGGCTTCTCCCGGGTTGCCCCGGACGTCACGGGCAATATCGGCCAGCCGGCGCCAGGCTTCAAGCCGTTCCGGCGCTTTCGGGAAATCCCGAAGATAGCGCTGATAGTCCTGTTCGGCCTTGGGGTAGTCTCCGGCCAGCCAAGCCGTCCGGGCTGCGCCGAAAAGAGTCGCCGCGAGATCGGGCTCGGGGTTCGGGCCGCAGCCCTGGCCAGTGGCCAGGGCTGTCAGGAAAAGGACGCACCACAACAGCGTCCGGCGCATCAGGATTCGCACGTCTCCAGTTCGGCCGGATCGACCAGATCGAAACCCGTGGCCGTGACCCCGTCTTCCATGCGCACCAGCATGACGCCCTGGGTAGCCCGGCCGACGGAGCTGATGCCCGATACGGACAGGCGGATGATCTTGTTGGCCGAGGTCAAAAGCAACAGTTCGTCATCCTGGCCGACCATGACCGCGCCGATGACCGGACCGGTCTTGGGGGTCACCCGCATATTGATGACACCGTAACCGCCCCGGTTGCGTAGCGGATAATGTTCGATGGAAGTGCGCTTGCCATATCCGTTGGCCGAAATGGTCAGCACCTCGTTGCGGCCGTTGCTGGAAACCACCACCCCGGCGGCGACCCGGTCGCCGCCCTTCAAGGCCACGCCCTTGACGCCGGAAGCGGTCCGGCCCATGGCCCGGATGTCGCCCACCCTAAAGCGGATGGACAGGCCCTGCATGGTGGCCAGCAGCACTTCGGCGTCGCAGCCGACTTCCTTGACCATCAACAGTTCATCGCCGTCCCGAAGGGTAACGGCATTGATGCCCGAACTGCGACAGTTTTTATAGAGTTCGGTCAGGGAACGCTTGACCATGCCCCGGGCGGTCACGAACAAGAACGACCGTTCGGTGGAAAATTCCCGGATGGCCAGCGCCGTGGCCACGAACTCTTCCTTGTCCATGGGCAGCAGATTCGCAATATGGGCGCCCTTGGCCGTACGCTGCCCCTCGGGAATCTGGTGCACGGGCAGCATGAACATGCGGCCGCGGTTGGTGAAAAGCATCAGTTGCTGATGGTTGGTGGTGGCGCAAAACGACTGCACGAAATCGTCGGCCGAGGTGGAGACGCCGGCCACGCCCTTGCCGCCGCGTTTTTGCTGCTGGTAGTTGTCCACCTTGGTGCGCTTGATATAGCCGCGCCGGGAAAGGGTGATGACCACATCCTCGTCCGGAATAAGATCAAGGATATTGATCCCTTCCATATCTTCGAGAATTTCGGTCTTGCGCGGCGTGGCAAAGCGCGCCTTGAGGTCGGTTATCTCGTCGCGGATGACGCCGCGCAGCACCTCGTCGTTTTCAATGATGCTGTGCAGATAGGCAATGAGCTTAATGAGCTCGTTGTATTCGTCGATGAGCTTTTGCCGTTCGAGGTTGGTCAACCGTTGCAGGCGCATGTCCAAGATGGCTTGCGACTGCCGCTCGGACAGGCCGAAACGTTCCATCAAGCGATCACGGGCGTCCAGCGGCGTCTTCGACGCCCGGATGATGGAGACGACCTCGTCGATGTTGTCCAGGGCGATGCGCAGCCCTTCGAGAATATGGGCCCGCTCCTCGGACTTGCGCAGATCGAAGACCGTGCGCCGCAGCACCACTTCCCGGCGGTGGGCCAGAAAATGCTCCAGCATCTGCTTCAAATTGAGGGTAGCCGGTCGGTTGTCGGCCACCACCAGCATATTGATGCCGAACGACGTCTCCAGGGGCGTGTACTTATAGAGGGCGTTGATGACGATGTCCGCGATGGTGCCCCGGCGCAGATCGAGGACGATGCGAATGCCCTTGCGGTCGGATTCGTCGCGCAGATCCGAAACGCCGTCGATGCGGTGGTCGTTGATGAGGGCGGCGATCTTTTCGACCAGGGAGGACTTGTTCAAGGCATAGGGGATTTCCCGGATGACCACGGCCTGCTGGCCCTTCTTGCCTTCCTCGATCTCGGCCTTGCCCCGGATCTTGATGCTGCCTCGACCGGTGGTATAGGCATCCATCAGGCCCTTGCCGCCGTATATGGCGGCGCCGGTCGGAAAATCCGGACCGTGCACCAGTGCGATGATCTCGTGCACGTCGCAGCCGGGCTTGTCCAAAAGCAGCAGGAGGCCGTCACAGAGCTCGCCCAGATTGTGGGGCGGAATATTGGTGGCCATGCCCACGGCGATGCCCGAGGTGCCGTTAAGGAGCAGATTCGGCACCTTGGTCGGCAACACGGCCGGCTCTTCCAGGGAATTGTCGTAGTTCGGCCGGAAATCCACGGTCTCCTTTTCGATATCGGCCAGAAATTCGCTGGCCAGCTTGGACATGCGGACTTCGGTGTAGCGCATGGCCGCCGCCGAGTCGCCGTCGATGGAGCCGAAGTTGCCCTGCCCGTCCACAATGGGATCGCGCATGGAAAATTCCTGGGCCATGCGGACCAGGGCGTCGTAAACCGCCGAATCGCCGTGGGGATGATATTTACCGATGACATCACCAACGACGCGGGCGGACTTCTTGTACGGGCGGTTATACGTGTTGGAGAGCTCGTGCATGGCGTAAAGAATGCGCCGGTGCACGGGTTTGAGACCGTCACGCACGTCCGGAATGGCCCGGCCGATGATGACGCTCAAGGAATACTCAAGATAGGATTTCTTGATTTCTTCTTCGATGGTAATCAGTGTGCTCACAGTTTGCTCCGATCAGTGGTACGGAGGAGTAACGATACCGCCTCCGGCGGCCAGGGCGCTGCCCTGGACCTGCTGGGAGGGAATCATTCCCCCCAGCCCCTCTGCATGGTGATCATCTTTCGCAGATTTCACCTGGACACGTTGCTTTGGTGCGAGGGGTCCGGGGGCATGATGCCCCCGGTGGGGGCAGTCCCAGGGAGGGGCTTTGCCCCTTCCCTGGACTGCCGGAGGCATCCTTTGACCCCGTTAAATATCCAGTTCCCTGACGGTCAGGGCATTGCGTTCGATAAATTCGCGTCGCCCTTCGACCTGTTCGCCCATGAGCTGGGAAAAGATGTCGTTGGCTTCTCCGGCATCCTCGATGGACACCTGCAAAAAGCTGCGTTTTTCCGGATCCATGGTGGTTTCCCACAGCTGCTCCGGATTCATTTCGCCCAAGCCCTTGTAGCGCTGGATGTTGACGCCTTTTAAGGCATTGTCCATGACCGCCTTGTAGAGTTCGAAAAAGCCGGCAATTTCCACCGACTCCTCCTTGAACCGCATGGTAAGCGGCAGGCTGGGACAGGCGCCCAGGAGCTCGGCGTAGGTCTCAAAGGCCAGCCGATAGATTTTGGAGCTGAAAAACTCCACGGCAATACGGTGCCTGGCCTGATTTTGGGAGATGAACACGGCGTAGAGCCGATGCTCGTCCTCCATCTCCTCGATCTCGGTCTCCAGCTGATAGCCCTTGGCCGCAAGGTAGGCGGACAGTCCCTCGGGATAGGCGCCGCCGGCAAAGTTCGAGGGAGTCAACCGCGGAAATCCGAGCAGTGCCGTGAACAAATCCTCGGGCAGACCGAAATCGGCAGCCTCATGCACCCGGGTTTCCAGAAACTGGATTTTTTCCAAAAGTCCGGTGAGCGCCTGGCCGGAAAAGACGGCCTGGCCGGAGGTGACGGTGATATCCTGGCCGATGCGTCCGAGCAGGAAGGAGGAAAGTTCCTCGTCGTCCTTGATAAACCGCTCGAAATCACCCTTGAACACCCGGTACAGGGGCGGCTGGGCGATGTAGATATAGCCGTTGGTGATAAGCCGCTCGTAACGCCGGAAGAAAAACGTCAGCAGAAGCGTCCGAATGTGAGCCCCATCCACATCGGCATCGGTCATGATGACGATCTTGTGGTAGCGCAGGCGGGCGTAATTCTCGTTGTCCCGCTCCTCGTTCTCCTCGTCGCCCATGCTCGGGGTCGGCCCCATGGCCGTGATGAGATTGCGGATTTCCTTGTTGCCGAGCATTTTGTCGGTGCGGGTCCGTTCGACGTTCAAGATCTTGCCGCGAAGCGGCAAAATGGCCTGGAAGCGCGGATCGCGCCCCTGTTTGGCCGAGCCACCGGCCGAATCGCCCTCCACGATGTAGAGTTCCGATTCCTCGGGATTCTTGCTCTGGCAGTCGGCCAGCTTTCCCGGCAGGGAATGGTCGGAGAGAGCCCCTTTGCGGCGCACCAGCTCCTTGGCCTTCCTGGCCGCCTCCCGGGCCCGGGCCGCATCCACGGCCTTTTCCACGATGGCCTTGGCGTCCTTCGGGTTCTCCTCGAAATGCGTGTTCATGGACTCGTAGACGGCCTTATTGACGATGCCGACCACCTCGGAGTTGCCGAGCTTGGTCTTGGTCTGGCCCTCGAACTGCGGACTGGGGAAGCTTCACGGAGACCACGGCGGTGAGTCCTTCGCGCACGTCGTCGCCGGTCAGTTTCTGCTTGAATTTCTTGGGAATATCCGCTTTTTCGATATAGGCGTTGATCGCCCGGGTCAGGGCCGTCTTGAACCCGGCCAAGTGGGTGCCGCCTTCGCGCGTGCGGATGTTGTTGGCGAAGGTCAGCACTTCTTCCTTGTAGTTGGCGTTATATTGCAGGGCGAAATCCACCAGCACGCCGTCGATTTCGCTTTCGCCCTCGATGATGTCGTGAATGGGCTGTTCGCCGGAATTGAGATCGGTCACGAACTGGCGCAGACCGCCGTCGAAGCGGTAGGTGACCCGTTCCTGGCTGCGTTCGTCGCGAAAATCGACTTCCAGGCCCTTGTTCAAGTAGGCCAGCTCCTCGAAACGCTTGGCCAAGGTCTCGTGGGAGAACTGGTTGGTCTCGAAGATCTCGTCGTCGGGCTTGAAACGGATGGTGGTGCCGGTATTTTCCGAATCGCCGATAATGGCGAGCTGGGTCACGGGCACGCCCCGCTCGTAGCGCTGCTGATACTTCTTCCCATTGCGGCGCACCGTCACTTCCAAATATTCGGAAAGGGCGTTGACGACCGAGACACCGACGCCGTGCAAGCCGCCGGACACCTTATAGGTAATATTGTCGAACTTGCCACCGGCATGCAGCACCGTCATGACCACTTCCACGGCCGGTCGGTGCTCCTTTGGGTGCATGTCCACGGGAATGCCGCGTCCGTTGTCCGAGACGGTAACGGAGTTATCCAGATGGATCACCACGCCGATACGGTCGCAATAGCCGGCCATGGACTCGTCGATGGAGTTGTCCACAACCTCGTAAACGAGATGATGCAATCCCCGGGCGTCCGTTGAACCGATATACATGGCCGGACGCTTGCGTACGGCGGAGAGGCCTTCAAGAACGGTGATGGAACTGGCGTCGTAGGCCTGGGGCGACTTATCCTGAGTCATGCGATATCTTCCTCGCTATAGTACGTCTCTTCGACAATTTTCATGGGCATGATGATGACCAGGCAGTCGGCGTCCTCCTCGCCGGCGATGCCGCAGGGACCCTCGGCGCCGGTCAGGGTCAGGCTGACCTTGGCCGAATGGAAATGGGCCAGGATATCGCTTATATCCTTGGTGGGAAAAGCCACCTTGGCCAGGCTGCCGGTGTAGGTGCAGTCCAGGGTTTCGCTGGCCTCACCAGCTTCCTGTCCCTGGCTGCGCAGCGACAATTCGCCCGGATTTTCAAAAAGAAAATAGGCGCATCGGTTGTTGTCGGTGTTGAAGATGGCCACCCGGTCCAAGGCAGTCCATCAATTCCAGCCGGTCGATGGCCAGGGTGGAAATGTCGTCCCGGGAGAGGTTGGACACGAAGGAATTGTAGTCCGGGTACTGGTAATAGCTTAAGGGCAGACTGAAGATCTCGACCTTGGTGGCCGCCTCGCCGGCATCGTCCTTGATCTGGGCCCGGAAAAACAGGCGCTTCTCGCTGATGGCCAGATCGATTTCATCGGTGGACAGCCAGCGCCGCAGTTCGGTGACGTATTTTTTCTGCATCAGAATGCCGTCCGGCGGCAGCATGGCGTGGATGTCGTCGTTTAAAAAGGCGACCAGGGAGAACTGATGGCCGTTCAAGCCGCAGACTTCGACCTTGGCCCCCTGGCTGTCCGGCCGCATGAACATGCAGGCCATGGCCTCCATGGTGTCCTCGTCGGAGATGCAGTAGAGCACGCGGTCCAGGAGTTCCTGGAGAAAATCACCGGACCACAGGACGCCGCCGGCCTCCGGAAAAGGCGCGAAGTTCTGGAACCAGTTGCGGTCGGAAACCGGCAGCTTGTAGCGGCGCGACCCCTGGGTGATGAGCAGGTTGCCCGAGGCTTCGTCGAGCTTGAAGCCGATTTCTCCGGGGGGCAATTTGCGCACGAGTTCGAAGAAACTCTTCCCCTGCACGCCGCACAGCCCCTCCTCGACCACCTTGGCCGGATACTGGCCGGTGAATTCCAGACTGGAATCCGTGGACAGGATGCGAAGCGTCCCCCCGACGGCATGAAGCCAAATGGTGCGCAGAAAGGCGGCTCCCGTCTTGGCCGGGATGATGCCGGACGACTTCTGCAGGCCGTCGATGATGTCATTACGAAAGACCGTGAGCTGCATACGTGTCTCCTTGGCGGTTTCCGGAAATGATTTTGCCTTTCCTATTCAAAGAAAAGTTTTTCTTTTGGAGTAGAGAATAGGGGCGGTTCGTATGTTCTCTTTTTTAGTATCCACTTGAAATGAAATGAAAAATAACGGAAAAAAGAGGGACCGACAAGGAGCGGCCGGCAACAACGATCCCTGGTTGTTCATGCGGCGCTGCCTTCCCGGCAGATTTTGGACAACTGTCGGAAAAGATGTTTCGTTTCTTCATTATCATCCTGAAGTTTTTGGAATTTTTTAATGGAATAGAGGACCGTGCTGTGGTCCTTGCCCCCGAAGAGCTTGCCCAGGGCCGGGTAGGACATGCCGAGCAGCGCCCGGCACAGGGTCATGGCCGTCTGCCGGGCGAAAACCAGTTCCTTTTTCCGGCTGTGGCCGATCAGATCGGCCACGGCCAGCCCGAAATGTCCGGCCGCCACGGTCAAAATGCGTTCCGGGGTGATTTCCGGCGCGTTGCTGTCCTCGGACAGGCGCACATGGCGGAGAAAATCGGCCTCGGTCAGGTCGCGGCCGGAATGGTTGCGAAAGGCCTCGATGCGCAACAACACCCCTTCCAGGCGGCGGAAACCTTCGAAGCGGCTGGCCAGGGTCAGCACCTGTTCCCGCGTCAGGCCCAGGCGCATGTCGCGGTTGGCCTGTTCCACGAAGGCGGTACGCACCTCCAGGTCCGGGCCTTCAAGTGCACCATCAGTCCCCATTCCAGGCGCGACTTGAAGGTGGGGTCCAGAAAATCGCAGGACGTCACCCGTTCGGTGCTGGTGAAGACCATCTGCTTGCCGGCGTCGTGGAAGGAATTAAAAAGGAAGATCAGTTCCTGTTCCAGGCCGGAAGCGCGCTGGATGTCGGTCAATTCGTCGATGAACAGCCAGTCGTTGGCCTGGAGGGCGGCCCGTACGGCGTGCGGTTTGCCGGCCGAGGCGGCGAAGCGGTTCTGGAGGTCAGCCGATGGAGCCGAAGAACAGGGAGGCCCCTTCGTGGGTCCTGGCCACGGTATTGGCCATGGCCCGCAGCAGATGGGTCTTGCCCGAGCCGGACGGACCGCAGACCAGGAAGGGATTATAGCGCACTTCCCGGCCCCGGGCCACTTCCTGGGCCAGGGCCAGGGGAAAATGGTTCTTCTCGTTGGCTATGAAGGTCTCGAAGGTGAATTGGTTGCCATAGGGAAAATCGGTGAGACAGGTGGTCTCTTCCAGGAAGGGCGGGGTGCGGCCGTTCCGGCCGTCGTTGCCGTTTTTGGACTGGTAATGGAGAACGTAGCCCTTGCCCAGGTACTCCCCGACCTGCCGTTCAAAGAATTCCCTGACAGAGGTCTCGAACCAGGTGGCGAAAAAGGCGTGCGGAAAAACGACACGAAAGGTTTGGTCCTCTCGGTCGACCTTGAGGTCCAGGGGATCAAACCAGCGGCGCAAATCCTGCTCGGGGCAGAAATGCGAAAGGTGCTGTCGGAATTCGTCTTTGAACACGCCGCCACCGGAGAATACAGGGGGAACGGGCATTTTCTGTCCGCTTAAAATTATTAAATAAAATAGAGCAGTTAGAAAAGAATCTCGCAACCCCTCCCCAAGGCCCCGAGATGCCTTTTCTCTATCCTCTTTCAGCCGCGAAGCCAAGTGGTTCCCCAGATGTTGCCAACTGACCGGAAATGGGCCAAGACTTGCCCCTGCCGCCGGCAGGGGTGCCGGAAAAGGGAGAGCGGGATGAGCATTGAGGTGAAAAAAACCGTCGCGGAGATCAACAAGCGCATCGAGAAGGGCAAAGCCGTGGTGCTGACGGCCGCCGAAATGGTGGAGACCGTCAAGCGGCTCGGCAAGGTCAAGGCTGCCAAGGAAGTGGATGTGGTGGCCACGGGGACGTTTTCTCCCATGTGCTCCTCGGGCATGCTTTTTAATTTCGGCCAGGAAACGCCGGCCATCAAGGCCCAGAAGGTGCGGCTCAACGGCATTCCCGCCCACGCCGGCCTGGCTGCCGTGGACGCCTATCTCGGCGCTACCGAATTGCCCAAGGACGATCCCCTCAATAAGATTCACCCGGGCCGGTTCGTTTATGGCGGCGCCCATGTCATCGAGGATTTGTTGCGCGGCAAGGCGGTCAGACTGTGGTGCGAAGCCTACGGCACGGACTGCTACCCGCGGCGGGAACTGGAAAAAGACGTCACCCTGGCCGATCTCAAGTACGCCGCTCTTTTAAATCCACGAAATTGTTATCAAAATTATAATGTTGCGGTGAACCTTACCAGCCGCATCATCTACACCTACATGGGGCCGCTGAAGCCCAATGCCCGCAACGCCAATTTCGCCACGGCCGGCGAACTCTCCCCTCTGCTCAACGATCCCTACTTGAAGACCATCGGGCTCGGCACCCGGATTTTTCTCGGTGGCGGGGTGGGCTACGTCATCGGCGCCGGAACGCAGCATGATCCTCGGCCCAAGCGCAACGAACGGGGCATTCCCCTGTCCTGTGCCGGGACGCTGATGGTCAAGGGCGATCTCAAGGGCATGAACGCCCGCTTCATCAGGGGCGTGTCCATCCTGGGCTACGGCGTGTCCATGGCCGTCGGCATCGGCATTCCCATTCCGATCTTAAACGAGGAAATGGCTTTTTACACGGGCGTTTCCGACGCCGATATCCAGTTGCCGGTCAGGGACTACGGCCATGACTATCCCATCGGCATTCCCCGGGTGCTCGGCTACGTGACCTATGCCGACTGCCGGTCGGGGGAAGTCATGATCGATGGCAAACCCGTCGAGACCGTGCCCGTGACCAGTCTGTCCATGTCCCTGGAAGTGGCCACGACGCTGAAGTCCTGGATCGAACAGGGCAAATTTCTGCTGACCGAGCCGGTCGAACCCATCCCGTCCATGTAGCGAAGAAGACTCGGGAGAGGTGCAGCCTCTCCCGGCGCTTCTTTTGATTCATTTTTCCCCGGCGAGGGGTCCGGGGGCATCATGCCCCCGGCAGGGTGCGGGGCAGCGCCCCGCTCTTCTCTTCGTCACCAGGTCAGCAACTGGCTGTGGGCGGTCACGAAGGCCAGGGTGCGGGCATAGGCGCCGTCGGAGTGCGGCTCGAAGGTCACGGACGGCTCCACACCGTTGTCCGCCAGCAGGGAAAAGAGCTGGTCGAAGGGAACGGCGCCCTGGCCCGGGCCGAGGTGGGCGTCACTGGTGCCGTCGTTGTCGTGCAGGTGCAGGTGGGCGAGATACGGGGCCAGGGTTTCGATCCAGGCGGCCAAGTTGGCGGTGCGGCGGCCGCCGCCGAAACTGAACCAGTGACCGATGTCCAGACAGACGCCGATGCGTTCGGCCTGGGCTTTGGGCAGGCGGCGTCGGATGGCGGCGACGAGTCCGGCCACGGTGGCCGGGTCGGTTTCATGGGTGTTTTCCAGAAAAAGCGGCGGATGGTCGGGCCAGGCGGCCAGGACCTCGATCCAGGACTGGGCTGCCCGGTCGGCCCAGGCGGTGAAGGACTGGCCGTAGAGGAAGCGGTCGTAGGCGGCATGACCGACCAGATGGTGGGGCGTGTAGGCTCTGGCGGGCAGCAGGGCCTCGCGGAGGCGGTCGATGCTGGCTTGGCGGATGCGGGCGTCGGCACTGCCGGGTTGGAGATCGAAAAACGGCAAATGGACGCTTCTGGGCAGGGCGGAGGCTTCCAGACGGGCGGCCAGGGCCGCGTGCCAAGGCGCGGGGGTGGCATCCAGAAACAGCGGGTCCAGACCGAGTTCCGGCGGCACCCGGTCCGTGAAATGGCGTTCGAGGCGTTCGGGACGGCTGGCGGCGGCCCGCAGATGGCAGTTGACGAAGCAGCGGAGCATGCGGCGTGGGTCAATCCCTGGACAGGGGATAGACCTGACTGAAGATGGTTTTGCCGGCCGGATCGACCATGGTGAGCTTGATGCCGTAGAGCTCTTTCGGGTCGCATTTGGCGGGAAGGGCCAAGCTGGTGGCGATCTGCTTGAAGCGTTGGATCTGGAAGGCGAGATCGTCTTTTTCGGCCTTGAGCGGATAGACGGTGGCGTCGTTGCCGATCAGCGTCACCTCGCCCCGGCCGGCCAGAGCGGATTGCGGCGAAAGATTGCTCAGGTCGAAGCCGAGCAGGAGTCGGCGGTTTTCGATTTTGGCCCGCAGGTTGTCCACGCCGGCCTGGTTGGCGTCCACCTTGGACAGCAGCCGCGACAGATCCGGATGCGCGGCGCTTTTTTCCTTGGCATCCTCCTTGCGGTCGGCGGATTTCGGTTTCCACCAGCCGGGATTGTCCGGATTGGTCGAGGCGAGCAGGGTTTCCAGTTCGGCCGCATCCTGGGAGCGCAGGACTTTTTCGATATTTTCCAGGCGGACGAGGCGTTCGCCGACCGAGTCGTGTTCGGCCAGCATGCTGGCGATACGGCTGGTCAGCAGGACGTTGTTTGCGCGCTGGCGCTTGATGACGACCAGCGCGGCGGCAGAAAGGAGAATCAGGAGCAGCGGTGTCAGCCACAGCGCGCGCAGCCAGCCGGCCGCCAGATGGTAGCGCTGGACCCGGCCGGTGCCGCGCATGACGAGAATATCGATTTTTTCCCGATTGGCCATCCTATCTGCGGCTCCATTTTTCCGCCGCGATGACCAGTCCGCCCTCGGAGGGGGTCAGGAGCAGGGTCTTGCGGCCTTTGTGCCGACTCCCGTCGCGGCTTTCGTAATCCTGGGCGAACCGGGCCACGAAGCCATCCGGCGAAGGGGTGATGACCATATCGGTCAACGTGATGCGTCGCGGCGGCTTCGTCGCCCAGAGCTTGGATTTCTGGGCCCGCAGAACCTCCCGGCCCCGATGGCCTCCCTCCTGCACATCCGGAGCGTAAAAGGCCAGGTAGGCGTCGAGATGGCCGTCTTCCCAGGCCTTGCGCCAGGCTTCGACAGTGGCCGCGGCCTGGGCTTCCGTAACGGTCGGACGGGCGGCCGGCTGCGGCGCCGGTGGGGTTGCCGGGGCGGTCCGGGCGGCGGTGACCGACGCGGGAGCCGGATGTGGCGGTTGCTGCGGCGTCGGCTCGGGGGTCGGCGCCGGGGGGACCGGGGCTGGTTGCGCCGGGGGTGTCGCCGGTGCCTGTTGCACGGCCGGCTGCGGTGTCGTCGGCGCCGCCACGGCCAGACGGGCGGCCTCCTTTTCGCCGATCCGCGACCACGTTTCCTCGGTGATGACGAAGCCGTCCCGGGTCGGCGCCAGGAGCAAGGTTTTGCGGCCGCTATCCTTGGAGCCGTCGCCGGCCTGGTAGCGCTGGAGGCTTTCCACGGCAAAGCCCTGGCCGCGCGGGGTGATGGTCAGATCGGACAGGTCCACGCGGACGGGGGGCTTGTCGGCCCACAGACGGCGTTTCTGGGCCTTGATGGCGGCCCGGCCGTGCAGGGTGCCCTGGCTGGCGTCGGCGGCATAAAAGGCCGCGTAGGCGTCAAGCTGGCCGTGTTCCCAGGCGGTGCGCCAGGCTTCGACCATGGCTTTGGCCTTGGTTGCGGCATCCGTCTTGGCCGGGGCCGTCGTCGGCTGGGCGACCGGGGCTTGGGCGACGACCGGCGGCTGGGCCGTCGGCGGCGCCTGCCGCATGGCGTCGGTGGCGGTCGGCGGCGTGCGGGTCTTGGCCGACTGGGCCACATCCAGGATGGCCTGGTCCTCCGGCGTGGGTTGTCCGGCCAGATGCAGGGTGTGGAAGGCCTTCTGGGCCATTTTTTCCACAACGGGCTGCTGGGCGTCCACGAGCTGCCGGACCTGGGTTTCCTCTTCGCTGGCGCCTTCCGGCTGCGGCGTGCTGGCTTCCTGTTCGGCCATGACCGTGGCGGTCTTCACCCCGTGCTTGTCGGCCAGGGTGACGGGCATTTCCTCGTATTCCATGCCGACCACCCGGAACCGGCCGTCGGCGCCGCGCTGCCAATAAAGGCGCTTGATGCCCTGGGAGATCAGGGTGGGCGAACGGTAGAGCTGGATGAAATAGGTGACCCAGTAGTCCGGCCCGGGCACGGCCCGGACATCGAACAGGGTCACCTGAATCCAGGGCAGGGTCTTGAACAGGCGTTCCTTGTTGCTTTTGAAGGCCGAGAACGGCTGCCCCTCGGTGATGGAGAATTTTTCCGGGTCGTGAAAATCGAAAAAGGCCTCGGACCGGCTCTGCCAAGCCTTGGCCCAGGCCTTTGTGGCTTCCACCACCGCGCGGCCCTCTTCCAGGATTTTCCGGTCGCCGGCGCCGCCGATCCGGACATCGTCGGCGATGATGACGGGCATGCCCTCGGCCAGCTCATGGTCCACCCGATGGATGTCCGGGGTGTTCAAGGCCACGCAGCCCTGGGTCTCGAAGGGGACGATGGCGTGTCCCCGGCCGTGAATCCAGATGCCGTGGCCGGATTTGTGCCGCAGCACGTCCATGGGGTTGGGAAAATTGAGGACGAAGGCCAGATCGCCGTAGAGGTCGTAATTGAGGCCGGAGTTCCGGCGTCGGCTGATGAAATAGACGCCTTCGGGCGTCTTGAGATCGCCTTCCTTGGACTTGTCGCCCAGCTCCTGGCCGGTGGCGCAGGGAAGGGTTTCCGCCACCCGAAGCGGACTTTGCCGGACAAGCACGGCAAAGGATTGGGCCATTTTGTCCACGGCCACGAATTGCGTCGGGGACCATTCGCTGTCCACGATGTCCGCCGTCCACTCCCCGGCCGCATGGCGGGCCGGGAGCAGCAGACACAAAAGAGCGAGGGCGAGACAGCGTTTTTTCATAGTCCGTTTACGGTGCCGTCGTTTGGCCGGCGGCCGCGAGCAGGGCTTCGCGGGTGAAAATGGACAGCAGGGGGAAGCCGCGTTCGGCCAACCGCCCGGCGCCGCCCTCCCCCCGGTCGAGCACCGTGGCCACGGCGGCGACGGTCAGTCCGGCTTCCTGGACCCGGTCGATGACCGTCATCAAGGTGCCGCCGGTGGTCACCACGTCTTCCAACAGCGCCACCCGGTCGCCGGGCTGAAAATTGGACAGGCCTTCGAGGAACTGGTTGGTGCCGTGGCCTTTGGCGGCCTTGCGCACGATGAAGGCCGGCAGGGGACGGCCCCTCAGATGGGAGACGAGGCTGACCGCCGTCACCAGCGGATCGGCCCCGAGGGTCATGCCGCCGACGCCGCGGATGTCCCCCGGCAGAAGGTCGAAAAGCAGGTTGCCGATCAGCCAGGCGCCTTCGGGGAAAAGCGCCGTCTGCTTGCAATCGAAATAATAATCGCTTTTGCGGCCCGAGGTGAGCGTGACCTCGCCGGTTCGGTAGGATTTTTCAAGAAGCAAGGCGGCCAGGCGACCGCGCATGGCCCCGGCATCCTGATGTGTGGTGTCGCACGGCATGGGAGTCCCCACTTCAACCCGTCCTTATTCGCATACAAAAGCCGGGCTGCTTTGAAAAGTGTTTTGCCGCCTCCCGAGGTCGCTTGGACGCAAAAAGAGGCGGCGCGCGCTGTCAGTTCTCTTTTGTCGCCGGGCCGAAGACCCGGGAATAGATCAGATCCTCGTGTTTGAGGTAGTAGGTCGGGTCGAACAGGTCGTCCAGCGTGGCGCCGGATAACCGGGACGTGATGTCGGGATCGGCCCGCACGGCGTCGGGAAAGTTTTTTTTGCCCTCCCAGCAGGCCATGGCCACCCGCTGCACCTGTTCGTAGGCCTTTTGCCGGTCCGCGCCTGCGTCGATCAGGGCCAGCAGCACCCGCTGGGAATAGAACAGCCCGAAGGAGGCCATCATGTTGCGGGCCATGTTTTCCGGATGGATCTGCAGATTTTCGAGGATGCGGGCCAGCCGGGCCAGACTGTAGTCGGCCAGAATGGTGGAATCGGGCATGATGACGCGTTCGACCGAGGAGTGGGAGATGTCGCGCTCGTGCCACAGGGCCATGTCTTCCATGGAAGCCAGGGCGTTGGTGCGCAAAAGCCGGGACAGGCCGCAGAGATTTTCGGCCGAAATGGGGTTTTTCTTATGGGGCATGGCCGACGAGCCCTTTTGCCCCTTGGCGAAGCCCTCTTCCGCCTCCAGCACCTCGGTGCGCTGCAGGTGGCGCAGTTCCGTGGCCATGCGTTCCACGCCGCCGGCGAGCAAGCCCAGGGCGGTGAAATAGGCGGCATGGCGGTCACGCTGGATGATCTGGGTGGACACCGGATCCACGGCCAGCCCGAGCCGACCCAGGGCGATGGATTCCACCCGGGGGTCGAGATGGGCATAGCCGCCCACGGCCCCGGAAATCTTGCCCACCCGGATGCCGGTCAGGGCGGCGGCGAACCGCTCCCGGTGCCGGGAAAATTCCGCGTGAAACGAGGCCATCTTCATGCCGAAGCTCAAGGGTTCGGCGTGGACGCCGTGGGTGCGGCCGATCATGAGCTGGCCCTTGTGACGCATGGCCAGTTCCCGGATGACGGAAAGCAGATGGTCGATGTCGGCCAGGATCATGTCGCCGGCCCGGCCGAGCAGCAGCCCGTTCGCCGTGTCCACGATGTCCGAGGAGGTGCAGCCCAGGTGGATGAACCGGGCCGGGGGGCCGATGCGCTCTTCCAGGGCCGTCAGGAAGGCGATGACGTCGTGGCGGGTCGTCTCCTCGATTTCGAGGATGCGGTGCACGTCGAAGCCGGCCTTTTCCCGGATGACGGCCATGTCGGCCTCGGGGATGCGGCCGAGGTCGGTCCAGGCCTCGCAGACGGCCAGTTCCACTTCGAGCCAGGCGGCATAATGGTTTTTGAGCGACCACAGTTCGCCCATGGCCTTGCGGGTATAGCGCTCGATCATGCGCCCTCCTTGGCGTCGTCGGCTTTGGGGCTTGCGGGACGGGGATTCCGGGGTTGCGACGGATCCCGGGCCAGGGACGGCACGGGAACGATTTTACCCTTGATGGTGCCATGGCCGTCCCGCGTGAAGGAAGCTGGGCGGCGATCGCCGTAGTCGTTGGCGTAACAGCCGCTGCCCTTCAGGGCGAAGGCGGACAGGGAGAGGATACGGGAAGCGGCGTGGCCGCAATTCGGGCAGGAAGCATCGCCGGCGTCGCCGGCCCGGCGCAGTTCCTCGAAGACCCGATGGCAGACGGGACAGCGATATTCGTACAAGGGCATGACGCCCACCCCCGTAAGACTGCAAAAACATCCGGGAACGACGCGTCGGCCGGCCCGGAGAGCCGCGATGGAAAAAGAGGGCCAGGCGGCAGGCTGGCGGGAACCGGCCCGTCGTCACGGGCCGGACCTCTCCGGGAGAAAAAAACAAACTGGACTGGGGGTGCCTAGTCCTTTTTGGTGGCGATGGCCTGGTGGATGCGTTCCTTCAGGCGTTCCTTGCGGCGTTTGCGGCGGCGATCCAGTTCCTTCAGGCGCTCGATTTTTCTTATGCTTAGCCATATGCTGTCCTCCTGGTGGATGAAAGAATTTGGTTACATAAACAAGTCGGAGAGTTTGTCCAGGCACCAGGCTAGGATCGGCCGGGCAGCCGGCCTTCCGCCAGAAACGCGTCCACCAGGCCGTTGACGGCCTCGTTGCCGCAGAAGTTGCCGCCGGCGATGCGTCCGCGCCGGGCGTCGAGGTCCTTTTCGAAATCCGGCAGCAGATTTGGCGTCAATCGGCGCATGTCGGCCATGCGGCCGTAGCCCAGCCGCTCCAGATAGAGGGCGTTGAGCGTCTGCTCGAAGGCCCCGGCCACCGGAAAGGACAGCACCGGCTTGCCGTAATGGAGCGCCTCGGACATCAGATTGTGGCTGCCGCCGCATACGACATAGGCGCACGAGGCCAGATCGGCCAGAAAGCCTTCCTCGCTGTAGCTGCGGAAGGTCAGATTGCCGTCCGTCTTGTCCATATTATAGCCGTAGACCCGAAATTCCCGGTCGATGCGACGCAGGTACGGCGCAAAGGCGTCCGCAGATGCCGCAGCTCTGGTAGACCACGATGTGTTCGCCCCGGCTCGGCTGCCGGGCAAGCACGCTCTCGCGCAGGATCGCCGGGGCCACCCGGGCCCGGGCGCCGGGCTTGGTCGGCGGCTGGTAGAACGAAATGGCCAGGTAGTCCGAACAGGCCGAAAAGAGCAGCCGGATCGACGCCCGTATGCCCAGATAATCGGCCCAGTACCGGGCCGGCACCCGATGGGCGCAACACGAGATCACGTGCTGGTGGTCGATGGACAGGCAGGGAAGGCCGGCCCGGGCGGCGGCGATGGGCACGAAATATTCGTAGTCCGAAATGGCCCGGTCGGGCTTGAATTCCCGGATCAGCTTCTCCAGACGTCCAAGTTCCGAACCGCGCTTGGCCAGGGTCCGCAGGGCCAGCTTCACCGTGGCCGGGGTGTCCAGCTTCTGGTTCCTATATCGGGTGCCGGGATTCTCGAACCGCTCCACCCGGAACTCGCGCGCAAGGAGCCCCGCGCCCTCTTCGCTCGAAACGAACAGGAACTCGTGCCCGAGCGCGGCCAAACGCCGGGCCAGGATCAACGCCCGTATGGCGTGCCCATGCTGCGTGCCGTGCACGCCGTAGAGGATGCGGGCCATTCATCGCCTCCGGCGGCCAGGGAGGGGCGTCGCCCTCCCTGGACCCACCCTACCAGGCGCCGCCCTGGACCTGCCGGGGGGAATCATTCCCCCCGGACCCCCTGTCCCCGGTGCGAGGGGTCCGGGGACATCATGCCCCCGGACCCCGGAGGCATCCTATTCTTCCTCTTCCTCGTCTTTCTTGCCGACGCTGCGCCGGTAGTGGCACGACCGGTTGGGGCAGGCGATGACCTCGCCGGCCTTGGTCTTTTTGCGCACGAGGATTTTCGAGTCGCATTCGGGGCAATGTTCGGGCACGGGCCAGTCCCAGACGGCGAAATCGCATTTTGGGTATTGGTCGCAGGCGTAGAACACCTTGCCGCGCTTGGAGCTTTTTTCGACCAAGCTGCCGTCGCAGCCCTCGCGGGGGCAGGGGACGCCGGTGGAAAACGGCCGGGTGTATTTGCAGTCGGGCCAGCCGGTGCAGGCGACAAACCGGCTGCCGGTGCGGGATTTCTTGATGACCAGGTCCTTGCCGCACTGGGGGCAGGTGCCGACGGAGGCCACCTCTTCGGGTTTGCGTTCCCGGGGCAGGATGGTGCCGTCGGTCGCCCGGTCGAACTCCTTGGTATTTTTGCAGTCGGGGTAGCCCGAGCAGCCGAGGAATTCGCCGGCCTTGCCGAAGCGGATGACCATGGGCTTGCCGCACAGCTCGCAGGTGATGTTCGTTTCCTTGCCGGCCTTGACCTTGGCCATGTCCTTGGACGCCTTGGCCAGGGTGGGATTGAATTCGTCGGTGAATTCGCGCAGCAGCTCCACCCAGTTGGTGCGGCCCTCGGCCACGGCGTCGAGGGAGGCTTCCATGCCGGCGGTGAAGCCGACGTCCATGATCTTGACGAAGTGTTCCGACAGGAGATCGGAAACGGTTTCGCCCAGTTCGGACGGGACGAAGTGCTTGTCCTCCAGCCGGGTATAGTCGCGGTCGATGATGGTGGAGATGATGGCCGCGTAGGTGGAGGGCCGGCCGATGCCCTTTCCTCCAGCTCGCGCACCAGCGAGGCTTCGGTGTAGCGCGGCGGCGGCAGGGTGAATTTCTGTTCCTTCTTGAGTTCCCGCAGGGCCAGTTCCTGGCCCTCGGCCAGGGGCGGCAGCGATTTGGCCTCGTCGCCGGCCTCCATGTTGTAGACCTTGAGGTAGCCGGGGAAGATCAGCCGTTCGCCCTTGGCCTTGAACAGCCCGGGGCCGGCCTTGATGTCGGCGGCGGTGTCCCAGAAACTGGCCTCGCGCATCTGGGAGGCCACGAAGCGTTCCCAGATGAGCTTATAGAGGGAAAAGAGGTCCTTGGGCAAAAGCGCGCGGACATCGGCCGGGGTCAGGTTGACGTCGACGGGCCGGATGGCTTCGTGGGCGTCCTGGGCGCCGGCCTTGGCCCGGAAACGGCGGGCCTTGTCCGGATAATATTCTTCGCCGAGCGTCTCGACGATGTATTCGCGGGTGGCGTCCCGGGCCTCGTCCGC
>Ga0268359_10188_pt1 | contig 23374 bp, 25 predicted proteins | sample BioMet11_FD_194416 | JGI IMG/M metagenome (GOLD analysis project Ga0268359, IMG submission 194416) | Sewage microbial communities from Oakland, California, United States - Biofuel 11 (PacBio Assembly) | ecosystem: Engineered > Wastewater > Sewage > Unclassified | place: USA: California | collected...
TGATACAGCCTTTGGTTTGGCACACACGATTGAAAAGAGTGCAGAGATTTACATCAAGATTCTTTCTACAGGCAAGGATGTACTGCAGACAATCACGGATGATGATCTGCGTGCAATCGGCAGAGACTTCCATGTCACGATCAATGAAGATTTTTTAACACATAAAAATTAATATATCAGAACGAGCAATGAGCTCGCTCTTTTTGTAAGTGCTGCTCATTGACGCCATGATACAAGAACATTATTAAAATTGTATGAAGCTGAAACTCTATGAGAACGTTAGAGAATAAGCCTTGAAATAATTCAATAATGAAAAGATATATCAATCATAGAACATAAAATACTGTCAAACTTACAGATTAAGCCATGTTTTCAACATAGAAAAGAAAGCTGGTTGAGTAAAAGAAATTCTGGTGCCTTCATATTGAACGATTGGTTCAAGATTTGAACAGAAATTTCATGAGATTCAGATTATAATAAATATAGAAAAAGGTGGCTCTGTGGCAGCTTTCAAAAAGGCTTAGATTGTCATGGTTTTTTGAACAGACCGTAATTACAATGTAAATATAAAAGGCTTGCCGTTGAATCTACCACTAACCGCAAAATATCTGCATAATCATTTTGTCTGTATTGCCAAGAGAAAGGAAAAATCTATGAAACTCCGTATTAAGTGTCAAAGTGTGTTTTATGGTTTCTTCATTTGTTTTTGCATTTTACTCTATGGATGCTCATCCAGTTTGAAGTATGATTCCTATCTTGGGTATGACTTGACGAAGATCAGTGCAGATACCATTGAATTCAATATTTATCATTCAAATACTGCTAATCATAAATGGGAAAAGCTGACATCTTTTTCATATGATAATTCAAAAGTGAATTATATTGATGTGAAATTGGAAAGCTCTGAAAATCAAGTGAATGCAATCCTTGAAGAGAACAGCGTGACAAGGAGTACTCAGCAGGCAATCTACACTACAAAAGATCTTGATCAATACAAGTATGTTATTGAGGGATTTAAAGGAAAGTTACCTGGAAATTCCCAATTCAGCATCAAAAACAGCAAATATGAACAGCCGTATCGTCTATATCCAATCAGCAATTCAGAAGGCATGGAAGTCTCGTCACAAACGATCAGCCTGGATGAGCCATATGATGATAAACTGTCAAATCTGGACAATATCTTGATTACAGTGATATTCAAATGAGCTGATCTAAGAAAACAGCTTGTCAAATCAGAATGAAAGCCATTCAAGCAGGAAGCAGAAATGCGCAGAGACCATATCAACGGGTCTTTATATCGTTAAAACACTCGTTGATGCCATGGATGGCAAGATTGCCTGGAAGAGTGTTCAGAATCAGGGAACGACGTTCACGGTGACAATGAAATATGATCTCTGTACACCGGAAGATCTGCAGCGGCAATGAATTTGTATACAAGCCTGTTGATATGCAGGAGCTGTACCGCAAGCTCTGCATGTATATTTCGCAGGAATAGAAGAAAATGGATAAGCTGAATCTTGGCTTATTTGTTTTTATATTCAGTGCATTGCTGCATGTTTCAGATATAATTGACATGGGAGATATATCATATGAATCCAAAAGAGATTATTTATGTTACTGGTCATATTCATCCGGATACAGACTCAGTTGCCTCTGCCATCGGCTATGCTTTTTTCAAACGGGCGCAGGGCATCAATGCCTGTACCGTGCCGGTTAGGCAAGATCAACAGTGAAACTGGATATCTTTTAAAGAGATTCCATTTTGAAGAACCGGTCTTATTGAAAGATGCACGGAAGACACTGGCAGAGATTGAACTGGATCCAGCCGGATGCGGTATCTGGAGAAACCACCATTTACGAGACCATTGAGAAGATGCAGGCAACCCACCGTCCGGCTTTCTGTGTGACTGATGATGCGGGCAATGTGCTGGGCATGGTCACAAAATCCAATCTCAGCACCATCGGGCTCGGTGATACCGCCAGCGGGATCGATCTTTTGAAAGAGACATCCATTGACCATATCGCACGGACAATTGCCGGAACAATCGTCTACCGGGATGAACAGATGCATATCAACGGCAAGGTTTCCATCATTGCTTTGACTTCCTCCAAGCTGGACCATTATGAGATCAAGGACAGGATTGTCATTGTTGGTGATGACAGTCAGGCCCAGAAGGAACTGATCCAGAAAGGGGCAGGAATCTTGATTGCTGTATGGACCAAGGAGATCTCACCGGATGTAATTGACACGGCAAAACAGTATCACTGCCCAGTCATTATCTCCGGACATGGCTCAATGAATACATCACGCTATATCTATTTTGCACCGCCGGTCCGCTCTGGTCATGACGAAGAAGCTGATTCACGTTCCACAGCAGCGACCTGGCAGAAGATACCGCCAGAAGAATGATGGCCTCCAGATACCGTACCTATCCAGTCCTCGATATGAATGGAAGGCTGCAGGGATATGTGTCCCAGTACAGCATCATGAAAGCTTCTCAAAAGAAGATCATTCTTGTCGACCATAATGAATTCTCACAGTCTGTGCAGGCAGTGGAAAAAGCACAGCTGCTTGAAGTTGTCGACCATCACCGCATCTGTGACTTCAGTACAATTCAGCCAGTATCCTTCCGCAATGAGATTGTCGGTGCGACTGCGACCATTGTGGCAACAATGTTCCGTGAGAACCAGATACCAATGCCGTCAGAACTCGCTGCTTTATTATTAGGCGCGATTCTTTCGGACACACTTCTGTTCCAGTCACCGACTTGTACAGAGAAAGATATCAAAACTGCCAATATCCTGGCTGCCCTTGCAGGGCTGGATATTGATATATTCGGCAGGGAGATTGTGCAGGCACAGGCTGACAGCGGCAACAAGACATTGATTGAGCAGATCAATCAGGACATCAAGTCCTATGAGATACAATCCAGCAAAGTCATCATCTCACAGATCATGACACCTTCCTTAAAAGAGATCCAGGAGAAGGCAGATGAGATCCAGGATCAGATCAATGAGTATGCAGACAGGAAGGATATGAAAGTCCTGCTGGTCTGCTTCACCAGTCTGCCGGATAAAGGCTCTGTGCTGTTTGCGGCAGGAGAAAATGCTGGATGGATCGAAGAAGCCTTCCCAAGCCAGGGACAGCCGTATTCAGTTCATGAAGGACTGCTGTCACGAAAATCACAGATTGTGCCGAGGATCACCGAGATCATTCAGCAGTACGAATAAAAAATAAGGAGGACTTCATATGCCTCAGTTCGATTTCAGAAATTGGATCAAAGATCAGTCGGGAGAATATCAGCTGGATGCATCTGATCCAGATCACTTGAAACTTAATACAGAATACGCTGCAGCCGAGATCAATTTTTATGAACTGGAGAATGAACCGGAGATTGCAGAGTTCCGTATCTATAATCACAAAGATGATGAAGTAAAGTTCTTCCTGCATTTTCAGACAGATGAAGAAGCGCATGCTAAGAGCCTGTTTGCGGAAATGACGGAGGTTCTGGTGTCGTTGAAGGAACAGCAGAGCACGCAGATTCTGCTGTGCTGTTCAGCTGGTCTGACAACGTCTTTCTTTGCGGAAAAATTGAATGAGACCGCAAAGACAATGGACCTAGATTATGTTTTCAGTGCCAAGGATGTCAATTCTGTATATACTGAAGGTTTTCATTATGATGCTGTCCTGGTTGCACCACAGGTGGGCTTTCTTCTGAAACGAATCAGCAGTGTACTGCAGGATCAGCTGGTCATGCAGATACCAACGCAGATCTTTGGCTCTTACAATGCAGGCGCCTGTGTGGAGATGGTAAAGAACGCTTTGCAGGAACGTAAAAAATCTGTTGAAGAAAAAGCACTTGAACATATTTCACATGACATTAGCAATGATAAGACTTTGCTGATCATCGCCGTTATGCCGGATGTAAATGGCAGCTGGATCAGATATCGTCTGTATGATCATGGCAGAAACTGCCTGGATGAAGAGGTCATTAAGAAGACAATCACGCTCCATGACATCACAGATATCATTGATACAAGAAGATGCTCCTGCAACGGTAAAATGGATATTGATGCGATTGGTATTGCAATCCCAGGAATGATCATTCAGGGAAGGCTCGAGATCCTTGGCAGCATCAGACGTATGAGTGAACTTGATTTACAAAATGGTGAAGGTGACGGCTTTCATATCCTTGATTATTTCAAACAGAGATATAAAATACCGGTATTCATTAATAACAATGTAAATGCAGCCGCCATCGGCTATTATGGACAGCAGGATCACTATAAGAATATTATTTTCCATTCTCAACCAGTCGGATATAAATCCGGAGGACAGGGAATTGTCATTAACGGAAATTTAGTGGAAGGTGCCCATCAGAGTGCAGGTGAGCTCCGCTTCGTGATCAATCATCTTGAGGAAGTAAAGCAGATTGCAAATGTCGTGCGCACTCCGGATGAAATGGTCAAGATAGTGGCAGCAGGGATTGCGGTTGGATGTGTGAGCTGTGATCCGGAATTGGTCTGCGTCAGATCGTGCATGACACCTGATATGGATGAAATTCGAAATGAGCTGAAGAAATACATGCCTGAAAGTCATATGCCGGAACTGGTGCATATCACAAATATTGATGAATATGTATTGTTGGGAGAAATGATCCTGTCACTGCAGTCAATGGCAGGAAAGCACTGAATCTTCAATGAAGGCAGGTATATGAGCAGGCAGAATAGACTGAAAATATCTTTTGTGTTAAATATTCTGATTTTTATCTTAGAAGTCATCGGCGGATATCTGGCTTGGATCAGAAGCGGCTGGACATTCATCGAATTCTATACAGAGGACAGCAATACCATCGCAATGTTTGCCAGTCTTTTCCTGGCCGTCTATGAATACGGCATGATCAAGCATGGTACAGATACACTGCCGGGATGGCTCAAGGGCTGAAATACTTTGCGGCTGTCAGTCTGATCTTGACGTTCTTAGTGGTCGTCTGTCTGCTGATTCCAATGCAGGGAGGCTTCAGCGCTGCTTCTTTTCTGCTGCTGGATGGATCAATGCTGTACCGGCATCTTCTGTGTCCGGCTCTGACTTTTATCTCCTTTCTGTGGTTCGACCCAATTGGCACTCTGACGAAAAAGGATGTTCTGCTGTCTATGCTTCCGACTCTGATCTATGCCTTGATTCTGATGGCATTGAATCTCATGCGGGTGGTTGAGGGACCGTATCCATTCCTGCGTGTCTATGAACAGCCGGTCTATATGAGCATCATCTGGGTGATTGTCATCCTAGGTTCCGCTTATGGGATTGCCTTCCTGCTCGCAAGTCTGTTAAATCGGCTTACAAATCGTTAAATTTGTTTATCTTAAGGTAGAAATATCTCTTTTCTTCATATTTATACTGTGATAATATAATCCCTGTTTGAGGGAGTAATTCCACAGTTTCTCTGTGCGGCATTTCGTCAAGACGGTGTTTACACCCGGAATGTCTGAATACAAGAATGAGACTCATACACACATATAGAATGCGTGCATGAGTTTTTTATGTGCACAGGGAGAAGAACATGGAAAAGGAATATATTCAGAATCCAGAAGAAGTGCTTAGGAATGTTGAAAGCAGTGCAGAAGGCCTCAGCACACATGAAGCAGAACTGAGAAGAGAAAAGATAGGACCGAATAAATTAAAGGAAGCACCAAAGATTTCGAACTTTCAGAGATTCCTGGAACAGCTGAAAGATCCAATGCTGATCATGCTGATGTGTGCAGCGGTCATTTCAGCTGTCACCAGTGCTATCAGCGGAGAATCAATGGCTGACGTTATCATTATTGCTGTGGTCGTACTGCTGAATGCCTGTCTTGGTGTTCTGCAGGAGTCAAAGGCGGAACAGGCAATTGAAGCACTGCAGACAATGACAGCCGCAACATGCAAGGTCTTAAGAGACGGCCGTCAGATTTCTATTCCAAGTGCTGAACTGGTGCCTGGTGATATTGTGATCCTGGAAGCAGGAGACGCGGTTCCTGCTGACGGCAGGCTGTTGGAAGCTGTCTCCTTGAAGATTGAAGAAGCAGCTCTGACGGGAGAATCCGTACCGGTCAATAAGATGATCGATGTTCTGAATTTAACGAGTCAGGAAAAAGAAATCCCGCTGGGTGACCGTACAAATATGTGCTACATGGGTTCTTCTGTCGTTTACGGAAGAGGTGTTGCCGTAATTACAGAGACCGGCATGAATACAGAGATGGGAAAAATTGCGGATGCCTTGAATCAGACGCAGGATGAGAGTACACCGCTGCAGATCAAGCTCAATGAACTTGGCAAGAAGCTGTCATGGCTTGTTATCTTTATCTGTATTTTCATCTTTGTTTTTGATCTGTTTATGGCTGGTGAGTTTACTTTGACTGGCATCTTGAATGTATTCATGATTGCTGTATCTCTGGCGGTTGCCGCAATTCCGGAAGGACTGGCAACGGTTGTAACTGTTGTTCTGTCTATCGGCGTAACAAAAATGTCTAAGGCAAATGCTGTAATCAGAAGACTGACAGCAGTTGAGACATTAGGATGTACACAGGTCATCTGCTCTGATAAAACAGGTACTTTAACACAGAACCGCATGACAGTTGTGGAAGATACGGGCAATACAAAGCAGCTGGCTGCTGCGATGGCTCTGTGTTCTGATGCCTATCTGGATGACAGCGGCAGCGCAGCTGGCGAACCAACTGAGGCTGCTTTAGTTGCTTATGCAAACAAAGAGGGCATGCCCAAGACAGAACTGAGTGTTCAAAATCCGCGGATTGGTGAAGCTCCATTTGATTCCATGCGCAAGATGATGTCAACAATCCATCAGACATCCAGCGGTATTGTTCAATATACAAAAGGCGCGCCAGACATCGTACTGTCATTATGTACATCCTATTTGGAAAACGGTGAAGTCAAGCCGATGACAGAAGAAAAGAAGAAAGAGATTCTGTTATCAAACAAAGCTATGGCCGACAAGGCACTGCGTGTTCTGTGCGCGGCTGAAAGAAGATACAAAGAAAAGCCGGCTGATACATCACCAAAGAACCTTGAGCATGATCTAACTTATATTGGTCTGACCGGCATGATCGATCCAATCCGTCCGGAAGTCAAAGTCGCCATTGAAGAGTGCAGAGGTGCCGGCATTACCCCAATCATGATCACCGGTGACCATAAAGATACTGCCGTTGCAATTGCAAAGGAATTAGGCATCCTGGATGATCCATCCCAGGCTGTCACAGGTGCTGATCTTGATAACTTGACGGAAGCAGAGCTGGACAAGGTCATTGACAAGTATCATGTCTATGCACGTGTACAGCCGGAACATAAAGTCCGGATTGTCAATGCATGGAAACGCAGAGGTGCGATTACAGCTATGACTGGTGACGGCGTCAATGATGCCCCATCCATCAAGGCTGCTGATATCGGTGTCGGCATGGGCATTACCGGCACAGACGTAACAAAGAATGTAGCGGACATGATCCTGGCAGATGACAACTTTGCAACTATCGTCAATGCAGTGGATGAAGGCAGAAGGATCTATGACAATATCCGCAAGGCGATTCAGTTCCTGCTTTCTTCAAACATGAGTGAAGTCATGGGCGTCTTCTTTTCAACCATCCTTGGCTTTACACTGCTGAAGCCAGTCCATCTGCTGTTCATCAACTTGATCACTGACTGTTTCCCAGCACTTGCTTTAGGCATGGAAAAGGGTGAAAAGGATATCATGCAAAGAGCACCGCGTGATGCCAAGGATTCCATTTTTGCCGGCGGCATGATCTGGGACATCTTGTATCAGGGTGTTTTAATTACAGTACTGACAATTGTTTCCTACATCGTTGGTCATTCGATGGAAATCGGACACTTCGAAATACCGCAGGGCATATCGCCGGACGGCATGACGATGGCTTTCTTGACAATGAATATGTGTGAGATCTTCCACAGTTTCAACATGAGATCAACACGCAAGTCCATCTTTACCCTGGATTCACAGAATAAAGTACTGTGGCTTGCCATGTTTGGATCTTTAGCATTAGTCACGATTGTCCTGGAAGTTCCTTTCATTGCCGATATGTTCGGCTTCACACCGGTCAGCTGGGCGGAATACTTTACTGCACTCGGCTTTGCCATCATTGTGATTCCGGTTGTTGAACTTGTTAAAGCAGTTCAGAGACAGTTCACAAAAGCTTAATATTGTAGCATTCACTCATTTCATCTTTCGTTTATAATAGAAGCCATGAGAATACTGGAATACAAAAATGCAGACCGCAGCGACATTGATGCCATCTATCAGATGGTGGAGATCCTTGTCAGAAAGTATGAGGATCCGACGGTGACAGATATCACCCATGCATTGAAGTGGTGCCGGACCAAAATTGAAGGGAACTATGAAGCATATACATGCATCTATGCAGACGGCGTCAAGGCAGGATACTATCATCTGACGGAACATCTGGACCTGCGGACAGAACTAGATGATCTTTTTGTCCTGCCGGCATTTCGGAAGCAGGGCATTGGTACGGAAGTGCTGACAAAGATCCTGAAGGAAACGGATGAACCAGTCTATCTCTATGTGTTTCAAGAGAATGTCGGTGCAGTATCTCTGTATACAAAACTTGGCTTCAATGTGACCAAGATTGTTTCCCCGACCAGAATGATTATGGAATATCGAAAATAGGAGTGAATATGAATCGGGAAATTTATGAAGCAGTTAATACTGCAAATGATGCACTGTATCATCTGCAGAAGGCTGATGAAATACTGAACAGTGCCCAGAACTGGGGCTTTGTGGATCTGCTTGGCGGAGGATTGGTCACAACGATGATCAAGCGCTCTAAAATGTCGGATGCGAAAATTCAAATTGAACAGGCAAAGAATGCCATCCGGCAGCTGAGCCGGTATCTGATCGATGTCCGCAGGATGCCTGCAGTTGAACTGCAGATGAATGATTTTCTTGGCTTTGCGGATTATTTCTTTGACGGCATTGTCGCTGACTGGTTCACCCAGTCAAGGATTGGTGATGCCCGTTCACAGGTCAAGGAAGCAATAATGGAAGTGCAGGGGATCCTGGATGGATTGGAGGAGAACAGATGATCGGTGTAATTGATGTTGGCGGCGGCTTAAGAGGTTCATATGGGGCAGGAGTCCTGGACTACTGCATGGACAATGATGTTGTGTTTGACTACGGCATCGGCGTTTCGGCCGGCAGTGCTAATATTTCTTCCTATCTAGCGCATCAGAGAGGAAGGAACTACACATTCTATACAGAATACATGTCCCGTCCGGAATACATGGGGTGGAAGTCAATATTGAAGACAAAGTCTTATGTCGGGCTGGAATATATCTATGGGGATCTGTCTGATTCCTGGGGAGAGTATCCGCTGGACTGGCAGGCGATTGTCAATAATCCTGCAAAGTTCAAGGTTGTAGCCACCAACGCATATACTGGACTGCCAGTCTACTTTGACAAGAGCGATATGCGCCAGGACGACTACGGTGCCATCAAGGCATCCTGCAATGTTCCCGTTGTGGACAGACCATATATGCTGAATGGCATTCCATATTATGACGGCGGCATCTCTGATCCAGTGCCTTTGAAAAGGCATTTGCGGATGGATGTGATAAGCTGGTGATTATCCTGACCCGCCCGAAGGACTACCGCCGTATCTCCAAGAATGATGAAAAAGGTGCAAAACTGCTTTCTGTAATGTATCCTTCTGCCGGCCAGGATGTTATGAACAGAGGTGAAGTCTACAACCGTCAGGTTGACCAGACAGTGGAACTTGAAAAACAGGGAAAAGTGCTGATTGTTGCTCCGTCGGATATCGGACAGATGAAGACGCTGACAAAAGATGTCACAACGATCCGTGAACTCTATCTGAAAGGGTATCATGATGCTTCATCCATTCCTGCCTTTGTAAACGAATAAACAGTGAAAACAATCGATGTCATGCATTGATTGTTTTTTTTCATAGTAAAATGGAAATATGGAACGTTACTATACATTCAGTGAATACTGCCAGAAGACCTTCGGCAGAAAACTCTACCGGGCAGCTTTGGATGCCGGCATGACCTGTCCTAACCGGGATGGAAAATTAGGAAACAAAGGATGCATCTTCTGCGATGAAGGAGGTTCCGGAGATTTTGCGGTCTCCTATCATGGACAGAAGCTGAAAAAAGAAGACTTGATCTATAATCACCAGGACGGACAGAATGGTGACTACATTGCCTACTTTCAATCGTATACGAATACCTATGCACCAGTTGACCGGCTGAGAAAGCTGTTCGCTGCGGCATTGGAAGATGAACTCTTTGCCGGGATCTCAATCGCCACGCGCCCGGACTGCTTGGGGAAAGATGTTCTGGCACTGCTGACTGAACTGAAGAAAAGCTATCCGGAAAAATTCATCTGGTGCGAGCTTGGTCTGCAGACAATCCATGAAAAGACGGCCGTGTGGATCCGCAGAGGATATCCATTACCGGTATTTGATGAAGCAGTCAGGTCTCTGCACGCACTTGATATCCCGGTGATTGTGCACTGCATCCTGGGGCTGCCGCAGGAAGATGAACAGATGGTGTTCCAAACGATGGAACATTTAAATCAACTGAAGATTGAAGGCATAAAATTACAGTTGCTGCATTATCTCAGGGAAACTGACCTCGGTCGGACATATCAGGCAGATCCGGATGCGTATCATGTACTGAGCCTTGATGAATATGCACGCATGACTGCCCGCTGTCTGGGACATCTGGATCCTTCCATTGTGATCCATCGTCTGACCGGTGACGGCAATCAGGAGATCTTATTGGCTCCTTCATGGAGCACAGATAAAAAGAAAGTGCTGAACTTGATCCGGCACATTATGAAGGAAGAAAATATTGTGCAGGGAAGCCTGCGGGAGGAAATGAAAGATGAATCATGATGAGTATGCACTTCAGATCCGCAAGACATTTGGAGAAGGAGATGCAGTCAGAGATGCTGGCTTGAAGACACCAAAGGATGTTGTCAGGTTAGATGATATCTCTTATGGAAAAGCAGACGCAAAGTGGCAGAAGCTTGATGTCTACCGTCCAAAGAGGGCAAAGGACAAAATGCTGCCAGTCATTCTCAGCATCCATGGCGGCGGCTGGGTCTATGGTGACAAGGAAGTCTATCAGCACTACTGTATGTCATTGGCACAGCGTGGATTTGCAGTGGTGAATTTCTCATACCGCCTGGCACCGGAATATCAGTATCCGGCATCTTTTGAAGACACCAGTGCAGTCGCATCCTGGATCATCCGCAATGCAAAGAAATATGGCTTTGATACAAAGCATATCTTTGGCGTCGGCGACAGTGCAGGCGCACATATGCTTTCCTTGTTTGCAGCAGCGCTGACAAATGCAAAGTATGCAGCAGATTTTGTCCTGCCAAAGAATTTTGCCTTCCAGGCAATTGCATTGAACTGCGGTATCTATCAGATGGAAGCCGATACAATGGGCGAGATGAGCAGGGAGCTGATGAAGGTTCTGATGCCGAAGGGCGGAACCAAGAAGGAACTGAAGAATATCAGCAGCTGGCATTTCATCACACCGGAATTTCCACCTTGTTTTATCATGACATGTCCAGGTGACTTCCTGTTTGCCGGCCCGGATATTCTGATTCCTGAACTGAAGAAGAACGGTGTTCCGTTTGTATACCGTGTATATGGAAGTAAAAAGAATCCTTTATCCCATGTGTTCCACTGCAACATGCGCATGGCAGAAGGAACACTCTGCAATGATGAGGAATGTGCTTTCTTCAAAGAGTTCTGCTGAGGCCTGAGTATTCGGCCTTTTTCATTGATTGCAAATCAAGGAGGTAAAAATGGATCGAATGTTTTCAAATAGACAGCTGAGACGGCTGATTGGACCTCTGCTGGTCGAACAGCTTTTAGTCATGCTGGTAGGAATGATGGATACTGTCATGGTATCCAGTGCAGGAGAGGCAGCAGTCTCGGGTGTCAGCATTGTCAATGAAGTTAATTATCTGGTCATCACAGTGCTTTCTGCTTTGGCCGCCGGCGGTGCCGTTATTGTTTCCCAGTATCTAGGCAATAATGACAAGGTGAACAGCAACAAGTCTGCCTCACAGCTGATCATGATAGCATTCCTGATCAGCACTGCACTGATGGTCATCTGTCTGGTCTTCTGCAGGCAGATACTGATGCTGCTGTACGGCAGTGTTTCTTCGGATGTCATGGAAGCTGCCGTGACCTACTTCTGGATCACAACGCTGTCCTTCCCATTTCTCGGTTTATACAACTGCGGTTCAGCGATGTATCGTTCAATGAATGCGACTAAAGTGACTATGGTGGTATCCATCATCATGAATACGGTCAATATTATCGGCAACTACATCGGTGTTTATATCTTTCATATGGGTGCCGCCGGTGTTGCCTGGCCGACATTCCTTTCCCGTGTGATTGCTGCATTGATCCTGTGCACTCTGGCTTTTAATCAGGAAAATGCAGTATCCATTGAATGGAAGAACATCCTTGCCTGGAACAGCGACATTCTTAAGCGGATCCTCAAGATTGCTGTTCCAAATTCAATTGAGAATGGTCTGTTCCAATTCGGCAGAGTAGTTGTCACCATATTTATTGCAACTTATGGGACATCGCAGATTGCGGCGAATGGTGTTGCCAACAGCTTCTCTACGCTTGCAATCATTGCTTCCGCTGCCGTCCAGCTGGCAATTGTTACTGTTGTTGGGCAATGTGTTGGCGCAAATGACTATAAACAGGCACAATATTATATGAAGAAGATGATCAAGATTGCCTATATCAGCGGTCTGGTCAACTGTCTGCTTGTCTTGGCAGTCATGCCAATCGGCATGAAGATGTATACATTGACGCCGGAAACAGAAAAAATTGTTACCGAGATCATGTATTGGAACTGTCTCGCAACTGCACTTCTGCATCCGCTCTCCTTCGTGCTGCCGAATGGACTGCGCGCAGCTGGTGATGCTAAGTATACGATGATTGTCGGTGTTGTCTCGATGTTCGTGGTCAGAATTTCCATGGCATATCTGCTTGGCTCAGTTCTGCATCTGTTTGTCTTGGGTACTTACTTTGCCATGTTCCTGGACTGGTGTGCACGTATTGTATGCTTTACCCTGCGCTATCACAGCGGAAAGTGGATGAACTACAGAGCAATCTGATTGATACATAAAATACATGGCTCAACTGCAAAATAAGTATGATAAGAATCATGGATTCAATTGTAAAATATAGATAATCTTAGGAGGATGATCCAAATGCTTGATGAAAAATTTGTAAAGGAAATGCCAAAGCTTGGTTTCGGCTTAATGAGACTGCCAAGGACAGATGCTGAAAAAGACATTATTGATGTTGAACAGACAGCCGAGATGGCCAATCTGTTCTTAAACAGCGGCCTGAAGTACTTTGACAGTGCATATGTCTATAATGGATCAGAAATTGCTGCCCGGGAGGCAGTTGTAAAACGTCATCCAAGGGAATTGTTCTACATTACTTCCAAGCTGAATGTTAACGCGCAGGGAGTGCATGATGAAGCCAGTGCAAAGCATGAATTTGATGAATCCTTGGAAAGAGAAGGAGTTGACTATATTGACTTCTATCTGCTGCACGCTCTTGGCAAAGGCAACGTACAGAAATTTGATGACTGGCATTTATGGGACTATGTCAGGGAATTAAAGGAACAGGGAAAGATTAGACACTACGGTTTCTCTTTCCACGATACACCGGAATTCTTAGATGAGCTTCTGACAAAGCATCCGGATGTAGAGTTTGTTCAGCTGCAGATCAACTACGCTGACTGGAACAATCCATCTGTTCGATCCAGAGAATGCTATGAAGTCGCAAGAAAGCACGGCAAGCCGATCATTGTGATGGAACCAGTCAAGGGCGGTACTTTGGCAAATCCGCCAAAGCCTGTCGCTGATCTTCTGAAGAAAGAAGATCCAGACGCAAGCTGTGCCTCATGGGCTGTGCGCTTTGTCGCATCGCTGCCAGGCATCATGGTGGTTCTTTCTGGCATGTCCAATTTGGAACAGATGCAGGACAACACGTCCTTTATGGCAGACTTCAAGCCGCTGAATGCACATGAACAGGATGTTATCAGACAGGCACAGGATATTCTGGCGAATATCCATCAGATTCCTTGTACTGCATGTCATTACTGCACCGGCGGCTGCCCAATGAAGATCAAGATTCCAGATCTTTTCGCAGCAATGAATACTTATCTGATTTATGGAAACATGAAGAGTGCCAAGCAGCACTATGACTGGAATACAGCCGGCGAACACGGCAAGGCTTCGGCATGCATCCAATGTGGTCAGTGTGAGATGCAGTGCCCGCAGCATATTGAAATCAGACAGTGGCTTCAGGAAATTGCCAAGACATTAGAGTAACTGAAGTAAAGAATGGAGAGAACATGAGAGTACTTTATCTAGAATGCAGTATGGGTGCCAGCGGAGATATGCTGATGGGTGCTCTGAGTGAACTTGTTGATCAGAATATCTTCCTGCAGAAAATGAAAGATGCCGGCATCGAAGGCATCAGCATCACTTTGGCTCCTTCTATGAAATGCGGTATCATGGGAACACATGCTGCGGTGAAGGTCAATGGAGAAGAAGAACACAGCGAAGATATCCATCATGAAGAACATAAACATTTTCCTGTTTTTGATCATGACCATGATGATGAGCATCATGAACACCATCACCACCATGCATCCATGTCTGAGATAGAAAGTACGATCAATGCACTGCATGTTTCTGATTCGGTAAAAAAGAATGCGCTGGAAATCTATCATCTCCTAGCTGAAGCAGAAAGCCGCGCCCATCAGGTCCCTGTTTCTGAAATCCACTTCCATGAAGTAGGGATGAAGGATGCAGTTGCTGATATCGTCGGCTCATGCATCCTGATGGAAATGATCGGTGCGGATAAAGTATATGCCGGCAGGGTTGCTGTTGGCAGCGGCATGGTCAAGTGTGCACATGGCATTCTGCCTGTACCTGCACCAGCGACAGCATATCTGCTGCAGGACATTCCGACCAGTGCCGGCGTAGTGGAAGCTGAATTATGTACGCCGACAGGAGCTGCACTTTTGAAGCACTTTGTTGATTCCTTTGACGGTATGCCGGAGATGAGCAGTGAGAAGATTGGCTGCGGGACAGGCAGTAAAGACTTTCCTGCTGCAAATGTACTGCGTGCTTTTCTGGGAGAAGAAACAGATCATGGTGAAGTTGTTGAATTGACGTGCAATCTGGATGATCAGTCTCCGGAAGAGATTGGCCATGCTATGGAAGTTCTGTTTGCAGAAGGTGCACTGGATGTATATGCCGTAAATGCACTGATGAAAAAGAATCGTCCGGGCCTGCTGTTTACCTGCACCTGCCGAGATCAAGATAAGGACAGGATGCTTGCACTGATGTTTGAACATTTGACAACATTAGGCATACGTGAAAATAAATGCCGCCGGCATGCACTGACAAGACATATTGAGACTGTCTCAACAAGCATGGGTGATGTGCGCTTGAAGGTGTCATCAGGCTATGGCATTGAAAAAGAAAAAATAGAATATGATGATCTTGCTGCTATTGCAGATCAGAAAAAAATCAGTATAGCAGAAGTAAGAAGAAGGATTGAAAAAGAGAGAAAGAAATGAGAAACACAAGAAATATTGTCCTGTGCGGATTATTGATTGCAGTTGGGATTGTACTGCCGGCAGTGGTGAGGCTGATTCCCAACGGCGGCGTATTGTTTTCACCAATGCATATCCCGGCGCTCCTTGCCGGTCTGGTCTTAGGACCGGTGGAGGGATTGATTGTAGGCATTGCATGCCCGTTGCTGAACAACGTGATGTTCGGCATGCCTCAGGGAAGCACTTTGATCGGCATGTGTATAGAACTGCCGGTCTATGGCATTGCCAGCGGTATCTTCATGAAAGCTCTAAAGAATCAAAGGGACGGCATCCGCGTCTACGGTTCATTGGCTGCTTCGATGATCCTGGGTAGAATTGCCGGCGGCATCACACAGGCAGCTGTTTTAGGAACAGAAAAATACTCTCTGACAGTATGGGCATCTTCCTACTTTGTCGGTACGGCTCCTGCTATCTTGATTCATCTGATACTGATTCCATCAGTCTACTTTGCCCTGAAGAAGGCAAACTTCGTGAAAAATTGAAGAGAATGAACATTGAGCGCTCATCATAGCATAGATAAGCGCTTTCTTTTGATGTTTCTCGTGCATTCTGCTGTCACTTCTTTTTTGGTTTGCTATAATTAGAACGTAAGATGGTAAAACATCAAAGGAGATAATAGATATGGTAAATTTCCGTAAGGTAGCTGTAGTTGGCTGTGGTTTTGTCGGTTCGTCCAGTGCATTTGCATTGATGGAGAGCGGTCTTTTCTCAGAGATGGTCTTAATTGATGTTGTCAAAGAGAAGGCAGAAGGCGAAGCAATGGATATCAGCCATGGAACAGCACTCACTTCCCCAATGAATATTTATGCGGGCGATTATGCTGATGCAAGAGATGCTGCAATTATTGTTGTTACAGCAGGAGCTGCACAGAAGCCGGGCGAGACAAGACTCGATCTGATCAAGAAGAACATCGGTATCTTCTCAGGCATTATGCCGCAGATCAAGGAACAGAAATGCGAAGGCATCATGGTCGTTGTTGCAAACCCAGTTGATATTCTGACATACTATGCAATGAAAACTTCCGGCATGCCGGAAGGCAGAGTCTTCGGCTCCGGTACAGTATTGGATACAGCACGTCTGCGTTATCTGATTGGCAATAAGCTGGACGTTGACTCCAGATCAGTTCATGCATATGTCATTGGCGAACATGGTGATTCAGAATTGATTACATGGTCCAATGCTAATGTTTCTTCTGTACCTTTAGCTGATTTCTTTGCGTTAAGAGGTATGGGCAACCAGGACCTGGCAGAAGCTGAAAAAGAGATGGGGAACGATGTAAAGAACAGTGCCTATGAAATTATTCAGAAGAAAAAGGCAACTTACTATGGCATCGCGATGTCCGTCGTGAGAATCTGCCGTGCAATCATGAAGGACGAGAAGACTGTACTTCCTGTTTCCACAGATCCTAAGGGAGCGTATGGCATTACAGGATGTTCATTGAGCGTACCGGCAATTGTCGGCCGCAATGGTGTAGAAGGACTTGTTCCAGTAGATATCTCTGAAGAAGAAAGAATGGAACTGGCAAAATCTGCTGAAGTGCTGAAACAGAATATTGCTTCTGTTGGCGAGCATTTCGAATAAAAGTGCATATTGTCATTGATGGGATACAGGAATCAAAGTATCATAGGATGAAATAAATTTTGTATAAGGAGATACTCAATGACAGTAGCAGCGTTTTTCGATATTGACGGAACGATATACCGTGAAGGACTGATCACAGAAGTCTTTAAGAAGATGGTGACACACGAGATCATTGGGGCAGAACATTGGGATGATGATGTAAAGTATGCCTATACTGCCTGGGACAGAAGAGTCGGTGAATATGATGACTATCTGTCAAGAATGATCGAAATCTTTAAAAAGGCAACAGTTGGGATCTCTTCGGAACATATTGATTTCATTGCCAAGAAAGTCATTGAACAGAAAGGCGAGAGAGTCTATCAGTTCACTCGGCGTGAAATTGAAATGCATAAAGCAGCCGGACATAAGATCATTGCAATCTCCGGTTCTCCAGATGCCTTAGTCAAATATATGGCTGAGAAGTATCATTTTGATGACTGGAGAGGAACTATCTATCATACAGATGATAAAGGCATCTACACGGGTGAGATTACACCGATGTGGGACAGTGTCTCAAAGCAGAAGGCAATGCTGGAGCTCAGAGATAAATATAATCTGGATCTCAGTGAGTGCTACTCCTATGGAGATACAAATGGTGATCTGACCATGTTCAAGAATACCGGCCATCCTAATGCCATCAATCCGACCAGGGAGCTGCTGGACAACATCCAGAAAGATCCTGCATTGATGGAGCGGATCAGGGTCATCGTTGAGCGCAAGAATGTAATTTACAACATTGATATTCATCATTTGAATCTCTTATAAAAAACAGCTCTTCAAGGTGTCATACGACTTCCTGAAGAGCTGTTTATTTATTGGATTTCAATCTGTGTGCCGCCCTGAACTTGATACAGACGGTGCGAGATCGAAAGAACGGTACGGTTCTTGGAAGCTTGTGCTAAGGCCGTAAAGACAAGCTGCTCTGTATTAACATCCAGATTTGCAGTGATTTCATCCAGCAGCAGGAGCTTTGGATTGCATACAATGGCACGTGCAATAGACAGCAGCTGGAACTGGCCTCTGGAGAAGATCTCCGGCGTGCAGCGGGTATCCAGGGCATCTGGGAAAGAGGCAACCGTATCTTTCAGCTGCGCTGTTTCCAATGCCTTCCATACCATGTCATCTGTAATTGAAGGATTGTCCAGTGTGATCTGTTCACGGATGCTGCCGTGGATCATGCGGAAATCCTGTTCCACAGAACCATAGACTGTACGTTTTTGTGCCTCTGGGATATTCTGCGGTTCTTTGCCAAAGATATGGATCGTGCCTTGATCCGGCTGATATAGACCAAGGATCAGTTTGAATAAAGTTGATTTGCCGGCACCGGTACGTCCAGTTAAGGTGACCATCATGCCTTCCTTGATATGCAGGGAGTAATCATGGAAGATCTCACGTTCATTCTTGTTGTAACCGAAGGTGAGATGATCGATTGCGACAGCATCTTCACCTGTATTGTCAACAGATGGAACAGGTTCCATCTCCGTAAGATTCAGGAAGTCTTCTACGCGCTGAATACCTGCAGCAGCTGACTGAATATTCTGGATTTCCATGCCGATGCTCTCTAGTGGAGAGAAGACGGAGGAAATGTAGGAGATCAATGCAACAGCAGTACCGGCAGTCATGCCGAAGAATACTCTGACTTCACCGCTTCCGGCAGACAGGCACATCATTATGGCAACTGCACATGCACTGGTCGTTAGAATGATTGGCGAGTAAACAGCATCATAGAAATTGACGCGATTGACCGCTTTGAAGCTCTCATTGATTGTCTGATCATATTTCTTTTCCATCCATTTCTCTTTTTGAAGATCCGGAGAGAAAGAAGATTATGAATTGTTTCTGGAATCAGCTGCGTGCTTCTTGCGACTGCATTGCGGTTGTCCATATTTGCGGCATACATCTTCTTCTGGATGACTCTTGTTACATAGTATAAGAACGGCAGGAGCACCAGGAGCAGTACAAATAAGCCTTTAGATTTGGTAAAGATGACGAACAGAATACTGATGACTGTGCACATATCAACAATCATGCTGACAATGCCTTCATCAAATAATGATTCGATGGTATCAATATCATTTGTGAATAAGGATACTGTCTGACCTGACTGTGTACTGACATAGTGCGAAGCCGGAAGAACATTCAGCTTGGCACTCATCTCACTGCGCAGGGCATGGGTGATTCTTTGACCGAAATCTGCAATCAGAGCATTCTTTCCTGCAACTGCAACACCTGCTAAGGCAAGGGAGCCGAAGTAGAGGAGGATGGTCTGCAGGGAGAATGTATGGTCGATTGTCAAGGCATCTATAAAGGATGCCAGGATCAGCGGCGGTACAACAGCTAATACAATGGCGGCTGCCATCAGGATGATCAGGCAGAAGCTGATCAAAAGATTCTGGCGCATGACATGGCCGAATGTTTTCAGAAGGGAGTGTTTCATTGCTTTGCTCCTTTCTGGACTTCATACAGCTGACGGTAGACATCAGAAGACTTCAGAAGCTCTTCATGTGTTGAAATATACGTTCTGTCATGGCCAAGCATGATGACCTGATCAAGTTCATTGAAGTGAGCTAATCGATGTGAGATCAGCAGGATGATGGAATCTTTATGCTTTGCCCTGAGATCATGAAGAATCTTTCCTTCTGTCTGCGGGTCAACGGCTGAGAATGGATCATCCAATAGAATGATTGGTGCCGGATGTGCTAACGCACGGGCCAAAGCGATTCTTTCCTGCTGTCCGCCGGACATTCTGACCCCATGGTCACCAATCACTGTATCCAGTCCCTGATCAAATTCTTTGATTTCTTCATCCAGACATACTTCCTTCAGAATTTCATCAAAGTCAATCTCATCACCAAGTGAGATATTCTCACCGATGGTGCTGGAGAACAGCTGCGGATCATGACCGAGATAGCTGACGGTCCGTTCTTTGTATTCTGCCAATGGTTTTCCATTCAATGTGATGGATCCCTGATATGGCAGGACATTCAGGAACAGTTTTCCCAGTGTTGTCTTGCCGCAGGCAACTTCACCAGTAATGCCGATGATGTCACCGGCTTTTGCCTTGAAGTTCAGATCACTGAATAAAGGTTCCTCTGTATAGCCGAAGGTCACATGTTCTACCGCCAGCGTATTGCCGGGAGCAACTGTGCAGCATGGAAATGGCGGAATGTCAGCGAGATGCGGCTTGATGCGCTTCCATGATACAGATGCCTTCTGGACGGAATTGAACAGCTTGGCAGCTGTTGATGATTTCTTGGCAAGCTTTGCAAAGCAGGCAAGGTATGTTGAGAAGGCGGCAATATTCCAGGACGCCCATCCCTGTCCAAGTACGTTTTTTGCACCGAAGTAAAAGATGAAGATGACGCTGATCAATGATATGATCTGATACAGCGGTTCCGCCGAGGCAATCAGGATATTGGCCTTTGCCTGTTTTCTTTCGTAGTCATGCAGGTAGGTCTCATAGATCTGATTCTGGTTGGACTCTTCTCCATACATCCGATAGGTCAGAGCATTGGAGACTCTGTCAAGAGAAGCTTCATTCAGGTTGGAACTGCTGATTCTGGCTGCCTGTGTGCTTTCGGTGACAACTGTTTTAAACTTCTGTGCACAGTAGTATGCGATTGGCGGGAAGAGCAGAACAATCAATGTCAGCCGCCAGTCATAGACCGCCAGCAGGACAACATAGGATACCATGACCACCCCGGTATCAAAGACTTCCGTGACGAACTTGCGGATGCCTTCAACACAGGCATCGACATCGGTAATTGCTTTGGCAATAAAACTTCCGGATTCTTCTGCACTGACATCTTCAGAAAGAATCGTATGATACAGATTCTCCTTCATTTCCTTGTTGATGTTATTGGCGAATTTTCTGACATAAAGGCGCTTGAAGAACCGCATGACCTGTACAAATAAGATGGTCAGCACATAGATTGCTGCCAGGATCAGCATGTCTGCCAGCACTTTGTTTCCATCCAAAATGTCTGCTAAGGTCTGCACCAGCTGTCCCTCAAACCAAGGACCGGCGACCATGCCGATATTGTAGATCAGACCAGTGATGGTAATCAGGATCAGATTTCCTTTTTCATGTCTGAGATATGTTTTTAAATTAGATGCTGAATTCATTTTGTTTATTTACCTCCTGAATAGTATACAAGAAAAAGAGCATGAACTTTCAAAACATGCTCTTCATATATTCCTGATGGTCACTTGTATAAATAATAAATCCTGTTTCATGCAGCACAGCATAGGTCCGCGGATGTCCGCCTTTCGGCAGGGATACAGATCCTGGATTGAACAGATAAATGCCGTCCTTCTGATCCGCAGTGGGGATATGCGTATGACCGGAAAGGAAGATGTCACCAGCTTTTAGAGCAGGCAGGTGATCTGGCCCATAGATGTGGCCATGGCTCATAAAAATGTCACGGGTGTCCATCGGTATCACGTTGCAGTCTGCCATGCATGGAAAGTTCAGGACCATCTGATCTACTTCTGCTTCGCAATTTCCTCTGACCGCAATGATTTTGTCGGTATAGGAATTCATGATAGGAATGACTTTCTTTGGGGCGTAATTGGCAGGCAGGTCATTGCGCGGCCCATGGTAAAGAATATCTCCTAAGCATAGGATCCTGTCCGGCTGGATGCGTTCTGCCGCCTGCTGTATGATCTCGGCGCCTGTGAGATCGCCGTGGATGTCTGAAATGACTAAATATCTCATATGTATAATCTCCAAATAATATTTTATCAGTCACCGGATGAAAAACAATGTATAATGATTTTGTTCTAAGAGACCGTGATCAAATGACATGGATCTCTGCCTTCCGAACACGTCTTGCTTGTTTTAATTCATTGCATCCAGAAAATGGAGCGATAGGAGGAAAAGAAAATGTTAAATAACAAGAAGAAAATTCAGCGGCTTACTTTGGCGGCTTTTTTTGTGGCCATTGAGCTGATCATGGGCTTTACCCCGATTGGATATATTCCTGTGGGTGCCCTGAACATCACGACCATGCATCTGCCGGTCATTCTGGCTGGTATTATCGCAGGTCCGGCATTTGGGGCAGGAATGGGCTTTGTCTTCGGTTTGACATCCTTTCTGCATGCAACACTTGCCCCGAATCTGACCTCATTTGTATTCTCGCCGTTTATCACTGTCGGCGGAATTCAGGGCAACTTCTACAGCCTGATCATCTGCTTTGTGCCGCGGATCATGCTTGGCTGGCTGTCTGGAATGATGTATTCTTTTATCGTAAGAAAAATGAAAAACAGTGTTGCAGCATCAGCTGTGACTGCTGTTGTAAATACAATGATCCATACAGGACTGGTGCTTAGCGGCATTTATCTCTTCTTTGCTCAGCCGTATGGCCAGGCGTTAGGTACAAGCACTGCCGGTGTTGCTGCACTGCTGCTGGGTGTCGTTACCAGCAACGCAGTATTGGAAGCAGTTCTGGCCGGCATCGCTGTTCCAGCATTAGCCAAGGCACTTCAGCCAAGTGCAGAAAGGATGGGCTTCAATCATGAACGCAGTACAGCCGTTACAGAATCATAAGTGCATTGTTGTCGGCATCACCGGGGGCATTGCGGCATATAAGATCTGCAGTTTAGTATCCAGTCTGAAGAAGCAGGGGTATGAAGTTATTGTATTGATGACTAAGGATGCCGAGCAGTTTGTCACCCCTTTGACTCTGCAGACATTGAGCGGACAGAAAGTCATTACTGATATGTTCACAAAGGATTTTACACCGGATGTGCATCATATTTCGATTGCTAAGAAGGCAGATGCTTTTGTGATTGCTCCGGCAACTGCAAACATCATTGCCAAAGTATCCAATGGGATTGCTGATGACATGCTGACAACAACTTTCCTGGCTGCTGAATGCCCAAAGCTGATTGTCCCGGCAATGAACACTCATATGCTGATGAATCCAATCACACAGGATAATCTTGCAAAGTGCAGGCACTATGGCATGCATGTTCTGGAAAGCGATGAAGGATATCTTGCATGCGGAGATGTTGGCAGCGGCAGATGCCGGAACC
>Ga0268359_12511_pt1 | contig 23340 bp, 25 predicted proteins | sample BioMet11_FD_194416 | JGI IMG/M metagenome (GOLD analysis project Ga0268359, IMG submission 194416) | Sewage microbial communities from Oakland, California, United States - Biofuel 11 (PacBio Assembly) | ecosystem: Engineered > Wastewater > Sewage > Unclassified | place: USA: California | collected...
TGAGAATATAATGTACGTAACCGAAAAGAGAGATATAGATGAAGAAGACAGTCAGGACAATTCTATGCAGCATCCTTTGCGCTTCTCAGCTTTCTGCCTGTTCTTCTGCATCTTCCTCTCCTTCACCAGAAAGCACTGCTGCATCTTCCGCTTCTTCCAATCCTGAATCAGCCGATGTCAACGCATCATTGACGGTCGTCAGCACATGGGAAACAGGAAGCAGCCATTATACGCAATACAGCCTCACCATCAATTCGCGCAGCACCCAGGAGATCTCTGACTGGAAAATTCATCTCAATGCTGAGGGACAGACCGCTGACAGCCATTGGAACTGTGAAATCACGGCTGAAGATTCTGTTTGGACGCTGACCCCGGCAGACTATAATCATGTCATCAAAGCCAATCAGTCATTGAGTGATATCGGCATCATCGCCTATACCTCAGCGGATGTCAGAGTGGCGGTTGTATCTTCAGATTTCACCTACGCTGATGGTACATCTGTCAGTGTCAAGGCAGATCAGCCGCTGAAGACAGCTGCCCCTGTTTCCACAGCACCGGCAGTGACTGCAGAAACAGTGACTGGAAAAGCTGCAGGACAGCTCCATGTAGATGGGATCCATCTTGAAAACAGTGACAATGAGGTCGTACAGCTCAAAGGTGTCAGTACGCATGGCCTTGCCTGGTACCCGCAGTATGTCAATGAAGACGCCTTCCGCACTCTGCGGGATGACTGGCATGCGAATGTTGTCCGCTTAGCCATGTATACAGCAGAAAGCGGCGGCTACTGCTCTGGTGGAAATCAAGAGCAGCTGAAGGAACTGATTGATACCGGCGTCAAAGAGGCAGCTGATCTTGGCATGTATGTCATCATTGACTGGCATATCCTCTCCGACAGCAGTCCTATGCAGAATCAAGTACAGGCAGAAAGCTTCTTTGATGAGATGTCAAAGAAGTATGCGGATTACGATAATGTTCTGTATGAAATATGCAATGAGCCGCAGAATTCACCATGGTCTTCCGTCATCAAGCCATATGCGGAAGATATCATTCCAATCATTCGTGCCAACAGTCCAAAGGCTGTCATTATTGTCGGCACCAACACATGGAGCCAGGATGTTGATGAAGTCGTTTCTGATCCGTTGAGCTTCGACAATGTCATGTATGCCCTTCACTTCTATGCCGGTACGCATAAAGAAGCTCTCCGCAGCAAACTAGGCACTGCCCTGCAGGCAGGCATCCCTGTCTTTGTTTCTGAATGCAGCATCTGTGATGCATCAGGAAACGGCGGCATTGATTATGACTCTGCGCAGGCATGGCTGGATCTGCTCAACACCCAGCAGATATCCTTCATTGCCTGGTCATTGTCCAATAAAGCAGAGACAAGCGCGCTGATCAGTTCATCCTGTGATAAGACCAGCAGCTGGACAGAAGATGATCTCAGTGAGACAGGGAAATGGTTCATGCATGCATTCAAAGGAAACTGAAAAAAGGTCAGTTCATCACTGGCCTTTTACACATGGAAGAATAAAATACCCAGAAAGAAAGCTGCCTGTGCAAAACAGTTGATGCACTGTTCCAGCCAGTTGGCTTTGACATCCATGGATTTCTTTGTCAGCCCAAGGACAGTCACGCCGATCATCCCAATCAAGCCCACCGCGAAGAACAGCAGTGATGGAAGCTGCAGCAGTTCCTGCATCGTAAACGAAACTGGATGCATGCATACACTGATGATCATGCATAGAAAGCCAAGCGGCATAATGAACCTCATCTGCTTGTTCAGGATGCGGATGTCCTTATGGATGGCTGCCAGCAGAATCTTCCAGAGGACTTTGCCGCTGCCGCCGATGATGCATAGAGCTGCGCCCCACCAGAACAAAATGCTGTGCATGCGGGTCCCAATCAGGACCGCGCTGCCGCAGAAGAACAGCACCGGCACTGCATCCACCAATGCCAGTCCCATCGTAAATCCTTCCGAAATATGATGACGCTCACTCATGTTTCTGTTCCTTTGTCAGATGATACAGCGGGACCCATGGAAACAAAACAGGTGTCTTAGCTGTATAAGCCTGGTAGACAGGATCTTTGCCATAATTGCTGTTCTGCCGTTTCTCCAGACGGGCTGCACCGCTGATCATGATGCCGATGATCATTGCATACGCTGTTAATGCAGTGATCCACTGCACTGCCCCATGTAATGAAGTCAGACCGCCTGCCATGACACCGGTCCAGAATAAGATCTCACCAAAATAATTTGGACAGCGGACAATCCGGTACAGTCCCTTCATCGCTGCCATATGCGGATTTTCCTTTTTCTGCTCGCTCTTCTGATGATCAGCAGCAGCTTCCATGAACAGACCGAACAAAGAGATGCAGATGCCAATGACTGGTGCTGCTGTATCCTGTGTTCCATTTACCAGGCGGAAGAACACTGGGCTCGTCTCCATTACATAAAGAATCGCAACACCTGCCCAGATGCCAAACTTTGCCGCAAAGGACATGTCGCTTTCATCCTTCGCAACTGACTTTAAAGTACTGCGGTAAGCAGCATTTTTTAATTCACGGTATAGCAGGAAACCGGCAAGACGTGCGCCATAGAGAATCAGCACAATGCACTGCAGAACAGAAAAAATATTCAGGGATGAGGCATACATGATCAGCAGGGCAGCACCGATGCCTGCCACTGAAAATCCATACCCAATCGAAAGAAAGTAAACATGTTTGTAAAAGCCGATGGAACACATCACCGCTGAAACAATCAATAGGATGATCACATTCTGAAGCATATCACTTCACTGCCTCTTGAAAGCTTTCCTTGATATACTGAGCAAACGAATGTGTTCCGGCCTTTGTATCACCGACCATCGATTCGCTCAATGTCCACTTGCTGAAGCGGATAATTGCTTCTTTGCCGTTCTTCTTCATATGATTGACAGCTGCCAGAATATCAAACAGCCATGCTGGTGCGTGCTTAATGACAGCCGGCTTCCCTGCCGCCTTAAAGCACATGCGGGCAATTTCTTCATAGGTATATGTTTCCTTCCCACCGATGGAGATGATCTTTCGCTCATCATTGAGATGTTCCACAATGTAATCGGCAAAATCAGGCGTATCAATGACATTGGCACTGACTGGCTCTTTTCCCAGCAGAGTGACTGAACCTTTTTCAATCATCGGCTTAAAGACTTTGATGATGTCATAGAAGTATCCTGTTGGACGGTAGATCATATACGGCATGCCGCTTTTGATCAGATCCTGTTCCATCAGATATTTTGCATGGACCATTGGTACATTCTCTGCCTTTTCCGCATCCGCTTTTAATACTGAGATATAGACAAACTTCTTTACACCAGCCTTCTGCGCTTCATGAAGAAGATTCAGATTGCCGTGATAGTCAATATCATAATTGGATACTGATGCCAAAGCTTTTGTGAGTCCGACGGTCGTAACCACAGCATCTGCACCATCACACAGTCCTGTTAGTGCAGCAGGATCTGTCACATTGACTTTATGGAATGTGTAGTCCCCTTTCAGATTGAGGTTCTTTTCAATCGCATCCAATGCCACAACGGTATGTCCTGCTTTCAGCAGAGAGCGAAACACATCAGACCCTAAATTTCCATAAGCGCCTGCCAATACAACTTTCATATTTTTTCTCCTCCTTCACGCCAGGATTCCGGCATGATCACGGTGCGGAAAAAATGTTCCGCTTCTTCTTTTCCCATTACTTTCATCATAATTGATGAAGAAGGATTTCCCTCCTTCGTCATGCGGTCGATGAATGCATTCAATCGATGCTGATTCTCTTCTGCACAGGTTCCTGGCAGATGTGACGCTGCCATTTCAGCATATGCATGCATGGAAGCCGCGGCCATTTTCTTCAGACTTTCCCAGTCTCTGCCGCCTTTGATCAAGGAATCTTTCGTTCTTTCCTTGACATACCATGCCGGTTTTTCTGCATAGTCTTCCAGACTGTCATATGTCTGCTTCACCTTCTGCAGACGATCATCCTCCGCACCATTTTCAGTGCAGTCATAGTATTCGACAAAGACAGCCTGTTTCTGTTTCATCTTCATAATATCAATCAGCAGGACAGGAACATCTCCGCCTGCATTCGGTGTGCATACAATTGTCGCAAGATCCATCATATCTCCGGCAACATGTGTATTCATCGCAAAGATGCTGCCATACTTATCAACATGATAGCTGCGGGCGTGCAGATGCATGAGCGGAAGCAGCTTTGGCCAGTGCATTTGCGTATAACTGCCAATATCTGCCGGTTTCAGCTTCAGATATGATCCTATGCATTCCAGCATCTTTTCAGTCAGTTCTTCCAGTTCATTTTCTGCCATAAGACTTATCCAGGTGCGACATGATATTGATCAGTTCTTCAATTTTGACAGGTGAACCGTTCACACAGGCCAGGATGTTCTCTGCCACAAACAGGCTGAACTCTGGTGACAATGATGCCTGCAGATCTTTCGTAAATGGTTCCACACATTCCGCAATCTGCCTGATCAGCAGTACATGTCTTTTGCGGAAAGCCATAGTTTCAGTCCCCGTAAAGGCATATCCCTGCCAGGAACTGCGGTATTGTTTGGCAAAAGAAAGTACACCTTCATAGATGTACTGCACAGCCTGCGTCAGTTCTTCTGTTCCCTGACACTTTTCCTTGATCTGAGCCAGTGTCTTCTGCCAGTCTTCCAGCATCACATATGCGGCCAGCATTTCCTTGGAAGGAAAATAATTATAAACAGTACCAACAGCGATATGACAGTCATTGGCAACCTTGCGGATAGTCAGCTGCTCATAGCCCTGCTTCTTAAGAATGATGCGGGCATCCTGCAGGATCATATCCTTGAGATTTTCTATCTTTTTCGGCATATTTCCCTTTCTTTTATGAACACGTTCATTTAATATATTGTATTGTATCACACTTGCACGAGAGAAGTGTTCTGATGAAGAAGAAAATGAAAAGAAGGTATATTGTCCTTCTGACTGTTGTATCAATTGTTATCGGCGCCGTTCTTGGTTTCTTATCCTGGACAGCTTTCTATTATCATGCGGATGCGACCGCTGTATCTTTTGCACAGAGTGACAGTACGCTGATCAATGAAGGAAGCCTGACGATCCTGCCGGAAGAAGACAGCAGCACAGCGGTGATCTTCTATCCCGGTGCTAAGGTTGAAGCGATTGCCTACCTGCCAATCCTGGAGCAGATCAGAGAAGAAGCACATGTGACATGCATTCTTGTCCATATGCCGCTGAACCTGGCCTTCTTCAATGTCAACGCTGCCGATCAGATCATCGAAGATTTTCCAGATATCAAGGCATGGTATCTTGCCGGCCATTCCTTGGGCGGTGCCATGGCAAGTTCCTACGCTGCCAAGCATCAGGATAAGCTGCAGGGCCTGATCCTGATGGGTGCATATATTTATGGTGATTATCCAGCAGAAAAAGCACTGACCATTTATGGATCTTTAAATACACAGGTAGAGGCAAAAATCAATTATACCGAGAATGTTGTTCGGATCGAGGGCGGCAATCATGCCCAGTTCGGCAACTATGGAAAGCAGAAAGGCGACGCAGATGCAGTAATATCTGCAGCCCAGCAGCAAAAGGAAGCAGTTGAAGCAGTTGTTGAGTTTATGAAGCAAAAATGAGAGTAAGCCTCAATGAAGTGAGTTCACTTCACAAGCTTGCTATCATTTTTTAGTTCTCATAAAAGCTACTGCATCACCATCTTTAATCAATTCGAGCATCTCTTCCTCATGCGGTGCAAGATGGCCAATCAGATTTCGCGTTCCGTCATTTTGAATTGGGATACGGACAATTTGGATTTCACCAGCATAGTGAGGATAATTATCGTTAACAATGACTACATCTCCAGCCTCAAAATATTCATTTTCATATTTTCTGACTGGAATAGATACACCTGTCATTCTTCCTGCCCTCGAGCGCCAGATCCATTCACTGCTGTCACCAAAGTCAGCCTGTGGAAACAACTCCAGCAGATTCCATCTCTCCTGCTGTGATGCTTGAGGGTCAATGTCAACTTTCAATATCTTCTCTGACAATTTTTCTGGTGCCATACCATATTGTTTCAATATGTTGATGATTGGTGAGTCTTCCACATTTCTTGAATGTGTGCATACCTTTTGAATCTGCTTCATTTCTTCAATGGATGCGTAGGCATTGCCAATCAGAATATCATCAACGTCCCTGTAGCAAGCAGTTCCCTTACCTGGAGGTCAATGGGCAGATCTCTCATCTTTTCAACTGTAGGAAGACCGCAGACAGCATCCCATACCCCATGCGTATGCGGTGCATGTGATGACACGAATGCATCAATTGCGAACCCGTACTTCTTCAGTTCATGATTGATTGCCAGAAACTTATTCCCACTTCATGCCAGTATATCTCTGCGGGTAGAAATTGTGTCCAAGCAGCACTGCATCCTTTGATACATGATTCTTAACAAAGAAATCCATTTCTTCTGCCACGCCCATAGAAGCATTGTATTCTATGCGGATGCCATAAGGATTCTGGATCATCTTCAGATCCTTTTCTTTTCCATAAGAAATATCCATGCGCATGATATCGCATCCAATCTCATGAAACAAAGAAAGGTCATCACAACAAACACCCAGTTTCTGCAGGAATATTGGATTAACATCCAATGAGACTTCCATTCCGCAGGCGTGCGCTGCTTCTATGAACTTTTTGAAATAATCGATGATTTCTTCATTGGCCCCCTGCATGGAGAACATGCTTGAAAAAACACGGGTAAAGCCGCAGGATGATGCCTGCTCCAAATAACTGCGGATATCTTCCAGTGGAGAAAGATCCGGATAAACAGATACACCTAATTTCATTTTCAATATCTCCTAACTTCATTTTCAGCTAACCATGTATATAAATCAAGACATGCCCGGCAGATGCCGAGCATGTCAGATTGGAGATTTGTTAATACCACTCTTCAGGAATATCGCGGAAAGTGATCAATTCAATGTGGTTGTCTTTGACCCACTGTTTGAGCACATCACTGGTAACTGCTTCTAGATCTTTAACACGGCAGGCATTAAAACTGGAAAGATTGATCAAATCAGCATCCATATACCCGCAGTGCGTAATAATATAACCATACTCACTCTGAAGCAATCCATTTTCATCGGCAGTAATATATGCAATTGGGTCTTCTTTCAATTGTTCCTCGACTCCGCCGCCATATTTATACCAACCCATGCCTGTCTCTTTCACTTCAGCACGCCTTCCTATTTCCAATGTATAAGGGCGATGATATTTTTGAGCGAGAGAAATACTCGCTTTGTAAGTCGTCTCCGTCCCGTATGCATGTCCATGAAAATAATCTGGAAGTCTGCCAACAAGCTCTTGAAACTTTAGAATCTGAGCTTCAAATTCTGCATATACTTGTTCATAATCTACGTGATCATGATTTGCTATTGCTTCATCCATTGCCCGATTCTCTCTGCTGGTATAGAAAGAACCATCTTTGCGGCAAAGACACGGCACTTTTTCATAGCCGAGCAGTGATGGACCTGTGGACGCATTCAGATCAATGCCGAATCCAATCTCATCCAGATATGGTCTCAGCATATCCACACATTCTTCTGCCCATGGCATATTTGCAAACAGGCCTGTGTTTCGTATGATACCATGCTTGATGCCATGAATAATACCGCATGAAGCTCCGCGCGTAATACCATAATCATCAGACTGCATTAATAATTTCATATTGGATCTCCTATCTTTACATTATTGAAAGGAAATGAATCGCCTTTTATTTATACGTTCTGGGATACTGCTTTTACTTCTGCATTTTCTGCCGCAACTTCTTCTGCTTCAATCTTCGCCTCTTCAGCACACTTCTGCTTATCATATACCTTTACAAAAGGAATATAGACAAGAACACATAAAGCAAATATCAACAGGCCCCATACAACACCTCTCCAGCCATAGCTGACAAGGTCAATGACAAAGAAAGGAACGAATGAACCAGCGCTAGCACCAGTTGCATAAGGAATCAGGCCAGCAGCTTCAAGAGCATAAGTACCAAATACAGCAATAGCAGGTGTGAAAACAACCCATGGGAGGAAGAAGATTGGATTCAGAATCATTGGAACTCCGAAGTAAGACGGCTCATCAACACCAAAGAATGATGGAATTGCGGCCAGTTTTGTAATCGAACGATTTGCTTTTGATTTTGCAAAAATCAGCATTGCAATAATCAATGGGAAAGAGCCTGAACCATAGCTCAAGATTGCGCCAGTTACCATATGAGGAAGAGCAGAACCTGCCTGATATGCAGCTAAATTTCCATCTGGACCTGAGTAAATAACAACATCATGATCGGCATAACTGTCATACCGCCATGAATACCGAAAAACCACATGCAGTACAGAACAAGATAAATCACAAATAAGCCCCATATATTTCCGCTTAAATGGCTCAGAGGTGCTGAAATCAAAGAATAGATTGCAGTCTGTGCATCACCAATCGGTGTCATACCGAAAATTATCTTGATTGCAATGAATATGATTGTTGCAAAAAATGCCGGAATCAAAGCACTGAACTGACGTGCAATCATTGGTGGTACTGAATCAGGCATTTTGATCTCAATATGTTTTGCATTGCAGAATTTGAAGATACCTCCTGTTGCAAAAGCAAGAATGATTGCCATGAACATGCCTGAAGAGCCAAGCCACTGTGTCGATAAGGTTGCTGCTCCATATGCTGTTTCAGCTTGTGTATAAGGTGTAATGATGAAGAAGCCCATCAAAGCGGTCAAGCCGATATTTACACCGTCATTCGGCAGATTATAGATAGAAGCAAACTGAAGTCCGACAAGGAATACGATGTATAGAGCTAAGATACCTACGGTGAATTGGTAGACTGCTCCAAGTGCAGGATACAAAGCGGTAGACTGGAGCCATGCTTGATAACCGCCGATACTGATTCCTTTCAGCAGTGAGGCAATTGAACCTACCATTGTAATTGGAAGCAGGATCATGAATGCACGCTGAATTACATTTAACACTCGATTTGTTGCAAATTTGCTTGACGCAAGGGTCAGCCAATCTTCAAACTTTTTCATATATTCTCCCTATTTTTGAATTTGGATTCAATTTTTGCAAATGAAGCAGATGTATGGGAATCCTTCGCCTACCCATCTATTGAAAGCAGCGAATGCTTTAGAATCTGCAGTATTCATCGGCATCATTCTTTCATTTAGATTTTTGTAAACGCTTTCCACAGGAACAATATAAACTAAATTGAATTTCAATTCAATAATTATTTAATATTTTGAATCGTTATTCATTTAAATTATGATTCATTTGATGTAAAATATTACATAGGCGAGGTATTCTTATGACAATCTTCGACACAATGAAATTGAAATCTGCATCTTTTACGAAAACCGATCAAGCAATCTACGATAATTTTCTTCGCTTCCCAGATATATTTGCCCGTGAGAGCATTTCTAAAATAACGCAGACCAGCGGTGTTTCTCAGGCGGGTCTGACTCGCTTTGCTCAGAAGCTTGGCTTCAAAGGGTATAATGAATTGCAATACCAGGCACAAATTGATATTGAAGGCATGCAGAGTGAAACGAAAAAAAATTCTCGTGCTGATATGTATAGTCAATTATTGGAAACAACAGAAAATTCATTATCTGCAAAACAGATGAAATCGATTGCGGAATTGATCAAAAAATCAAATACGGTATATCTGACCGGACACTCTCTGTCAAAAATCCCTGCTGATTATTTAATGGCACTGCTGTCCTTATGCGGAATCAAATCCACCAGCATCAGCACAGATAAGATGTGGATGCTCCCATATACATACACCAGCAATGACCTGCTGATTGATTTTTCCTCACGGAATCCTTCTCTTCGCCATGAAATTGAAACAATTGAGCAGATGCCTGACCGCCAACCGCATACATTGCTGATCACCACCTCGCCGAAACATCCTCTCCGCAAAGATTTTAATGATGTAGTGGTCCTTCCTACTCTGCCAAAATCTTTAGGGGAAGAAATTGTCTTAGGAGAACAGTTCAGCTACATGATGTTCTTGGATATTCTGATTCAATATATCATCGCAGCCAAATAGAAAAGGGACTTCACTCAATGTCCCTTTTTTTCATTCATCTTTTTATAGTATTCCGCATATGCCATTGCAATGACACGGGCAGTCAGATTGAACTGCAGCGGATGCGATACATAGCCATGATTGTCAGGAATAATGATGCTCTCGTTGACATAGGACAGCTTCTTAACATTCTCATTGCCAGTGATCATCCAGATGCGCAGATGATCCAGTTTATGAAGATCTCCCTGATTTTCAAACAGACGTTCAAAGAAGATGCCGCTGTTGGAGAAACAGATCAGCAGATCATTGGGACGTGCGCGTTCAATTGCACTGACCTGCAGTGAGAACATACTTGGAACACGGGTCACTTTGCCGCAGAACAGCATATCCTGCTGCAGATTGACCGCCGGATTCATTGCCTGCATGGAGCCAAGCAGAATGATGTTCTTTGCATCATAGATCTCTCTGACCAGCTTTTCTATCAGTTTATAATCCAGTGCAGCATCCAGCTTCATGACCTGCTCACTGACGCTCTTCAGATATCCTTTGCCGTCTGAATCCACCAACGGTACATTGAACTTGTTGCTTGGATTGATATTGGCATGCTGAAGTTCATCCTTCATCTCCTGGAAATCTTCCAGGCCGATCTTCCGGCAGAATCTGCTCAAAGTGCTCTTGGATACTTCACATGCATCAGAAATGTCCTGAATAGAAGCTCCGCTGAGCTGATTCATATGATCCAGAATATACTTGCCGATAATATAATCGACACTTTCCGGATTCTCGTTATTGATGAGTTCAAGCAGGATATACGGCAGTTTCGCCAGTGTATTCCCCTGATTATGTTCTTCTTTTCCCATGTAATCATTGTATCCTATTTTCGTAAAAAAACAGCAGTCACTTGTTTTTAACTGTAAATTCAGAGGTTTTCTGTCTTTTCTTTGATCTGTGTATTGATGAAATCAATACGGTTCTTAAATTCTCTTGCGGAGATGCGCAGTGCACCCTGTGAGAATACAGCGTTCTGGATCAGACCGTCTGAGGTCGCAAACCGACAATGCATAGGTATTCCGATATTCGTACCCTGCCCGTTCAATCCATGCATCAGCCGTTTCATCAGTTCTTGTATAGACGATGGTCAAGTTCCCTTTCTTGAGAACAGTGCCGTGATTATCCTGCTTCTGATAGCCGTCGAAGACAAGGATCATCTGTTCCCCGGTATATGCCTGATAATTCTGCAGAATGGATGTCAGCTTTGCCGTGCATCATACAGATCTTCCTTGGCAATCTCCTTCAGGTCCGGCCAGTTCATAGATCATGTTGTAGCCGTCAATGATCAATAAGGACGGCAGATTCTTCGGAGCAGCCTTCTGCTTCTCTGGCTTAGGTTCTGCTTTCGGCCGCGCTTCCTTCTTTTCATTGCGGTTATTGGATACAGCGCTTTTCAGAATGGCGGAAAGATCTGCTTCATTGACTTTGATCTTTTCTCTTTCAAAGCTGGCTGTACTTTCCTTCTTCAGCTGAACATGCATCAGTGCATCCGCTTCATTCCAAGGCACATAGTAGCCTGCACCATTGGCGCAGAATACAGAACCGGAAAAATTTCTAAGATCTGCTTCTGGATCATAGCTGATCTCGGCAATGATCTTCGCGGCCGCCTGAGAAGGATGATAGCCTTCCAGTGTACATGAAAATCTGCCAAGTCCCTTGGTGTAGGAGGTCACTTCGCTCTGATAATTCGTCAGTGTCCTGACTGGCCCTTTTCCCTGAATTGTCATTGTGCCAGTTGTTTCTTCATTGACAGCAACTTCTGCATTTCTCGTCTCCAGATCAAATAACGCTCTGCTCAGGGAGGCAGCCGGAACATTCAGTGTAAATGTATAGTAAGGCTCTAAAAGAATACTGTCAGCTTTCATTAAAGCCTGACGGACTGCCCGCAGCGCCGCCTGACGGAAGTCCCCACCGGAAGTATGTTTGATGTTTCCGCGGCCGGCAGTCAAAATGATCCTTACATCCGTGAGCGGAGAACCGCTGAGGACACCGAGATGTCTTTTTCTCTGCAGTGCACTGATAATCAATCTCTGCCAGGAGGAATTCAATTCATCGCTGCTGCAGGTACTGATAACTTCAATCCCGCTTCCTGCCGGCAGAGGTTCCAAGCGCAAATGGACTTCCGCATAATGGCGCAGAGGTTCAAAGTGCCCTGCCCCTTCCACAGGTTCCTTGATTGTTTCCTGATATACGATAGAGCCAATGCCGAAGCCAATCTCAATGCCGCTTCTCTCTAAAATCTTTTTCTGCAGCACTTCCTTCTGCATTTCGCCCATGATCTGGATCTGGATCTTCTGTGTCTTTTCATCGATGGATACTTCCAGCTGCGGGTCTTCCTCAGCCAGCTGCTTCATCGTTTCATTCAAGGCAAGCGTATTGGTTCCAGCCGGCAGGATCAGTTCATATGTCATATATGCGCTGAGGAGCGGTTTCTCGCTGTCCTTTTCAAAGCCAAGCCCCTGCCCTGGTTCAAATGAGGTGATTCCCTTCAGAGCAGCAACATCACCTGCTTCTGCTTCATTCATCAAAGTAAAGCTGCTGCCTTGATACAGACGGATGGCATCTGCTTTTTCGGTCTCACTGATCTTATCTTTTGCCTTCAGGACACCGCCGGTGATCTTGACATGTGTCAAACGGTCTCCTTTTTCATCAGTTGAGATCTTATAGATCCTGGCACCGAAATCCTGCGGATAGGTGCGTTCCGGGGTAAAGAAGGACAGCAAATCCATCAGTTCATCAATGCCCTGCATCTTCAATGCTGAGCCCAGCAGAACGGGAAAGAACTTCCGCTGATAGAATGTATCTAAAAGAGAATCCTGATGAAAGGTGCCTGTCTGCATGTATTCTTCTAAAAGAATGTCATCCGTCAATGACAGTTCTTCTTCATATCCCTTCTGATGAAAGGCAACACATGCGTCGGAACATTTTGCATGCAGGTCCTTGATCAGCTGTTCTGCAGGAAGATAGGAAATATCCATCTTGTTGATAAAGACAATCACTGGAATATGATAATGTGCCAGGCACTTCCAGATTGTTTCGGTATGTGACTGGACACCATCCTGACCATTGATTACCAATACAGCACAGTCAAGAATCGAAAGACTGCGTTCCATCTCGGCGGAGAAGTCGACATGCCCTGGCGTATCAATCAGGTAAAATCTGGTATCCTTCCAGTCAAAGTGCCCTTCTTTGGCATAAATGGTGATTCCATGTGAGCGTTCTTCTTCATCATAATCCATCACGGTATCACGATGATCAACACGGCCAAGCTTTCTGATGGTGCCGCTTTGATACAGCATCGCTTCAATACATGTTGTTTTTCCTGCATCGACATGTGCAACGATGCCAACTGTCTGTTTTTTCATTTCTCCATTATACCAAAAAGACTCACATCTCTGTGAGTCTCCGGTTATTCACTGGCTTTCTTCTTCAATTCTTCTAATTCTTTTTCTTTATCCGTCTTTTCATTCCGCTTGACATAGATTGTATCTTCTACATCCTTCTTCATCGTTGGATTTGGTGCAACTTCCAGACGGTATTCCAGATCTTCCAGTTCCTTGTTGATCTTATCTAATTCCTTCTGTGCCTTTTCAATATCCGCTTCTACAGCTTTTGTAAAGATTGCCTTCTTTGCAGACCAGAATGCTTCCTTTGTCTTTGTAAAGGTATCCCAGAGAGAATCATTGATATCCTTGCCGGAATATCCTGCTGCTCTCCATTCTTTATCCAATGCCTTCATGCGGTCAGCAGCACTTCTGCCGAAATCATTCTTCTCAACAATAGCTTTTGCTTCTTCAATCAGCTTCTGCTTTGTTTCACCGGACTTCTTCAGCTGCTCATCACGCTCATCAAAGAACTTCTGTCTTGCGTCAAAGAACTGCTTTCTCAGACCATTGAACTCTTCCCACAGTTTCTCATCAACTTCATGACCTGCACTGCCTGCTGTTTTCCATGCATCAAACAGTTCATTCATCTTCACATTCGTCTCTTTGAAATTTGAGACATTTGATACCAGTTTCTTTGCCTGACTGATCAGTTCTGTCTTTTTTGTTTCAGCAGTACTTCTGGATTCGTTGATATGTTCATTGAAGTTCTTCTGCTTTGTACGCAGTGTATTCTCAATCTCACGGATCTGCTCATGGAATTCATCATCCTTAGCAGAGCCGGCACTGCCGATCTCACGCAGGGAATCCTTCAGCTTATCCAGTTCATTTCTTGCGTTGCGGAAGTTGTCAGCATCGAGCAGCTCCTTAGCCTGATCAACGATAGTGCTCTTGGCAGCGATGTTCTGCTTGATTTCCTCCATCTTCGGTTCAAAGGCATTCAGTGCCTTCTCATAACGCTTGATAATATCTTTCTCAACAGGAACATTCCATACGGTCAGCTTGTTCCATGCATCCTTGATGGCATTCAGTGCATTTTCATCACTGTCGCCGTTATGCAGCATATTTTCAAGCTCTCTGGCAAGCTCGGTCTTCTTATTCAGCTGTTCCTTTAATGTGTCGAGCGCCTTTTCTTTGTACTCTGTTCCATATTCTGTACTGCCGCCCTCTGCCTTGGAATGTGTCCAGGCAAACATACGGTAGTCTCCATTCACTTCAATGCCGAACCATGTACCATGTCCGTCATCTGCATCTTCCTTAGGAGGAACTGCTTTTCCGTTTTCATCCAGTGCTCCATACATGATCTCAATTGTATTCCCGCCAAATGTCTTATACTTCCTGATTTTGGTCTTGGCTAATTCATCATTTAATTCTGGTTTGTTCATCGTGTAGTCTCCTTTGCTTAGTACGTATGTTATTTTCTCACAAAACCTATAAAATAACAAAGATTTCGAACATTTGTTCAAAAAGAAGAAGCAGATTTCTCCGCTTCACTTCTTCAGTTCATTGATTAATTTAAGATAGGAAGGGACTCTGCAGTCACGTGCAAAGTACTCATCAAAGTGCTTTCCGGCAAAGCTCCCTTTTACTAGATCTCTGTCCAGGCTCTGCAGGATTTCCGGCAGCGGACGGAAGGCATTCATGCGCACATTGTCCAGAATTTTCTTGTTCCTCTGCTCTGGGACCACTCTCTCCTTTGGATAGCCTCCCCCCGGTTCTTCGGCGAACAGCTTCTCAAAGATATACTGAAGGTTCAGGTCTCCGCCCCAGCCAAAGCCAAGTGCATATGGGATGGCGACTGCATTGCCCACATTGATCTGCGAGAACGTATAGGCATCCAATGGTGTCTCGATATGTCCACATATGACACCTGGGAAACTGTTGAGGGCGAGCATTGCGCCTTCCCCTGTGCCGCAGCCAGTTACGACAAAATCTGCTGCACCGCTGTTCAGCAGCACCGATGCCAAGATGCCGTTCTGTACATACGTCAGTTGTGCTTCATCATCTGCACTGTACATTCCATAGTTGATGACTTCGTGTCCGATCGGGACAACAGCTTTCTGCAGTGCATTGAAGATGATCTCATTCTTTGCGGCCTGTGAGTTTTCATTGATCAAAGCTATTTTCATATTCTTTTCTCCTTCGCTTAAAAACAGTTCCAGTATTCACCAGAACTGTTATGCATAGATCAGTCAGCAACCTTAACAGAAGTATCTTCCTTGATGTCAGCAAACTTTGATTCATCAAGCTGGCTTGGATCCTGTCCGATATAGGCAGTAATGCCGCCGTCAATATAGACGACCTGGCCGTTGATGAAGTCAGATGCTGGTGAAGCAAGGAATACAGCAAGGCCCATCAGGTCTTCTGTTTCTCCCCAGCGCTGTGCAGGCGTCTTCGAACGGATGAATCTGTCAAACGGTGCCATGGATCCATCTGCCTGCTTCGCTCTTAATGGAGCTGTCTGCGGTGTTGCAATGTAGCCAGGTCCTATCGCATTGCACTGGATATTATACTGACCATATTCAGAGCAGATATTTCTTGTCAGCATCTTTAAGCCGCCCTTAGCAGCTGCATAAGCAGATACGGTCTCACGTCCAAGTTCAGACATCATTGAACATGCATTAATGATCTTGCCGGACTTCTTGGCAATCATGTCAGGCAGAACAGCCTTGGAACATACAAACGGTCCTGTCAGATCGACATTGATGACCTGATCCCACTGTGCCTTGGTCATCTCGACCATTGGGATCCGCTTGATGATGCCGGCATTGTTGACCAGAATATCAATTGAGCCAAGCTTTGCCTTGACGTCTGCTACGAACTTTGCGACAGCTGCTTCATCAGTGACATCACAGACGGCACCATACGCTTCAATGCCTCTTTCCTTATAAGCGGCAAGGCCTTTATCAACCAGTTCCTGATTGATGTCATTAAAGGCAATCTTTGCGCCAGCCTGTGCAAACGCTGTTGCATATGCCAGTCCTAATCCATAGGATGCTCCTGTGATCCAGGCTACTTTGCCGGTCAGTTTAAATTTGTCGAGTATTGTTTCCATATTTTCCTCCTGTTTTAACTACTCCACTATCATAGTTGATTGCTTTCTATCTTTCAAGGTAAACCGGTTCATTATTTTTAAATATTTTTATAATTATGACGAATATTTAAGCTCTTTTCCAATTTTTGGAAAAGTAAAATGGTTTACCGTTCATAGATTCACCATTTCCCGCTCCTGCGTGGTACAATTACCACCGTGAGGCACAGTGTATGAAAATGTTTATTGCGGATATTGATGGTACTTTAAGAGGAAGGACACGCCATGTCCCAGGTCCTTTGACCCTGCAGGCATTTGAAGAGATGCATCAGAAAGGCATCATTCTGGGCATCGCTTCAGGCAGACCGTTATGGCAGGGTGTCTCTGATCATTACAAAGAATGGGGGCTCAGCTTCCAGTTTGATTTCCTGATTGGCATGAACGGCGGAGAATTATGGACCAAGGCATCTAACGAAAAGAAAGATTACCATCTGCTGTCTACAGAAGAGCTCAAGGAAATCGTCGCGGCACTGCGGGACTTCCCTGATACCAACCCGTTTGTATACCGTGAAGGTTATGAACTGTCCCTGTTGATGGACGATGAAATCAAAGCTTCCGGCATGCGCCATATGTGCCGTGTAGAGATCTGCAGAGATGAATCAGATCTCTGGTCAGAACCGACCGGCAAGATCCTGTACCGTTATCCGACCGTCGAGGAAGCGGAAGAAGTCGAAGCATTTGCCAGAAAGAAGTTCGGCAGCCGCATTGCCTGCTTCCGGACAGGACCGGAATTAGTTGAGCTCCAGGATCCAATGAATAATAAAGGTGAAGGACTGAAAAAGTATTGTGAATCTATCGGCATGGACCTGAAGGATGTCATTGCCTTCGGCGATGCAGAGAATGATATTGAAATGCTGAAGACATCTGGACAATCTGTCTGCGTCAAAGACGGCATGGAAGATGTTAAAAAGATCTGTGATGATATCACGGAACATGACTGTGATGATGATGGTGTCGGTCATTATCTGTATGACCATCACCTGATATAGAAAAAGGAGATTGAAATGAGCGACCGTCAGAATATTTATGAATTGCTGGAAGAAATCCATCATAAGGCTTTCCCAGATGCTTCTGTAGGAGAATTCCTCCAGCATATGGATGCATTGGTAGGACCGATGAAAGACCTGTCGGATGGTGAATTAGTTGCTAGACTATATGCCTACAACAAGATGCCTTTCTACGAGCACTTCTAAGATAAAAAAATTCTCTCAGGAGAATTTTTTTATGCTTCGATCTGACGGTTCTGCGGTCCTTTGGCAAGAATGCTTTCGACCCGCGTAAAGAACATAATTGTTGTGACCGATGCAGCGATAGCATCACTGATTGGTTCAGCAATAAAGACAGCAAATACTTGATTTGAGATATAATGCGGCAGGATCAGAATCAGCGGGATCAGCAGTATGATCTTCCGGAGCAGTGCCATCAGCAAGCTGATCTTTGCTTGTCCCAGGGCCACAAATGACTGCTGGCATGAAATCTGAAACCCTAGGGTAATCGTACATGCAAAGTAAATGCGCATTGCCCCTACACTGTAATCAAGCAGTTCTGTATTGGCAGTAAAAGCAGAAGCAATCGTCCGCGGCAGCAGCATGATCAAGATCCATCCAATACCGGCATACACAACACATGTTGTGAAGATCATGCGGAAGGATTTTCTGACTCTGTCATTCTTAGCTGCACCAAAGTTATAGCTCAGCAGAGGTGCTGCGCCCTGCGTAATGCCGTTGAGCGGCATGGAGATCAGGGAAGAGACACTGGTGATGATTGTCATTGCCCCGACAGCCATATCCCCGCCGTATACGGCAAGGCTGTGGTTGAAGGTAATCGACAGCAGGCTCTCGGTCGACAGCATGATAAAGGAAGACGCGCCCAATGCCAGGCATGGCATCAGAATCTTCTTCTCAATCCGGAAGGTCTTTTTCTGCAGACGCACACTCGGCCTTGTCCCCATCAGAAAGAGAATGACCCAGGCCGCACTGACTGCCTGTGAAAAGACAGTTGCGATTGCCGCCCCTTCTACACCCATGTTGAAGCCGAAGATCAGGATTGGATCCAATATGATGTTGATCACTGCACCGATGATATTTGTCATCATGCTTTCTTTCGCAAAGCCCTGTGCAGAAATATAAAAATTCATGCCTAAGGCAATGGTGACAAAGATCGTACCGAGGATATAAATTCTTGCATATGGCAGTGCGTAAACAAATGTATTTTCTGATGCGCCGAAGAAATATAAGAGCTGCGGTGCTGCCAGATACATGACTATGGTCAGGACAATCGACAATAGGATCAGTGCAGAGAAGCTGTTGCCCATGATCTTTTCTGCCTTTTCTTTCTGTCCTTCGCCTAGACGGATGGACATCAGCGGTGCACCGCCGCTTGCAACTAACATGGCAAAGGCATTGGTCAAGAGAAGAATCGGCACGAACAGTCCAGCACCTGTCAGCGCAGACTGGCCGACTTCTGCCATGTGGCCGATATAGATGCGGTCAACGATGTTATAAAGAAGACTGATGACCTGTGCCACAACAGCAGGAATGGTCAGTCGAAAGAAGAGCGACTTAATACTGCCGCTGCCTAATAAATCAGTACGATTCATCTGTTTTCCCCTCCATACTGCTGACAGTTTGCCAGGAACTTTGCGGAAGCTGCCTGCAGTGCCTTACGGTCTTCATGCGTAAAGCCTTTCATGATTGTCTGGTCAAACAGCTTCTGTGCTGCTCTGCCGTCTTCAATGATCTTATCTGCCTTTTTCGTAACAGTTAGATGGATGTCTCTCTTGTTTTCCTTCTGTTCCTTCTTCTTCAGATATCCTTTTTCCAAAAGAGAGTTCACTGAAACGGAGACATGCGACTTTGCCACCTTGCGCACTTCAATGATATCTGCCGCTCTGTCATATTCTGGATTGTTTGCCAGGAACAGCAGAATATCCAGCTCTGATTTTGTCAGACTGTGCTTTTCATATACAGGTTCCAGAAGGTCGTCATAGAGCTTTACGACTGCATCAATTGCATCCCACATTTCAAATTTCATCATTCATCCTCACATTGTTCGTTTTAGAACTATATTATATACAATGCCAAATTCAACGCAACCATTATTTGTTCGTTTTCGAACATTATGAAAGCAAAAGAAAAGAAGCACTGCGTGCTTCCTGTTATATTTTGTTCTTCAACTCTTCTCATAGCCGGCGATACTGAATGGTCGGCAGGTCTCCTGCCAGCAGGTTCTCCTGGGAACGGATAGGACGATGCCTTCGGCTTCTGCGTAATTAAAATTCTCTTATCCTGTCTTTCGATAATGCGGTTGCCGAATCTGCCGAAGAATGTAATGCATGCATCCCCTGCTTTATTTCCAGCCGCCCTGCTGTAGAAGCGGATATACAGAATGGTATTCTCATCATCTACAGGCGCAAAGTAAATGATGATTTTCATCTTGTCACTGATGTGATTCATCCAGAGATTAGGAAAAAGAAATTTCAAATAGGTTGATTTGATGACACACTCATCCGAGGACTTCGGTGTCTGCCCCTCATCCACATCGTTGTTGGCACTGGTGATCAGTCCGCCTTCAATCAGTTCCACCTTAGGACCGTTGACGACTGTCTTGTTTCCTCTGCCGATTGTATTGTGATGAATGAACGGCAGATGGACAACATCCAGCTGGTTTTTCAATACAGCGGGAATAATGGGAGTTCCAGTGATCTTCAATTTCACTGTAGACCCAGCTGTCATCCACATCTTCTTCAAAAAATGGAATATGATCATTGAATCATACTTGGTTCGCCCATCTTCAGACCTGCTGCTTTTTCACTGCGCTGGATGGAAGAACGGCATACCATTTGTTATATATCATAGAAGATCTCTCTCATATCATTTCTACTTATATTGTATGATGAGAGAAGAAATTTTTCATCAGATTTCCTGGCAGGACTGTCTGAAACGTTCTTCCTTCCATTCCATTGCCATGCCGGCAATCAGACCGATGCCTACAACAAGGCTTCCATAGAAACAGCTGCGGCGAAGAAGAGGAGCCAGTGATCCAGTCCAGAACAATACTGGTAAAGATCTGACCGACAAAAGAGAGCATCGTCAAGCGCAGACCGCCGACTTTTGAGACCGTAATATTCTGCAGAAAAACAGTAGTTACACAAACGCCCCACCCAGCAGCATCCATGGACTGAAGGCAGAAAGATCCATTATCTCCTGCGGCATGATGATCAACAGCAGGATGCAGAACGGCAGCCCGACCAGATGGTTGATAAAAGAGCCTGTCATAGCCCCGCTTCTCCAGCAAGCCGTGAATTGACTGTTCTTGACAGGACGATTGTAATGCCGGCGCATAAGGAAAGGATTGTCGGCAGAAGCGAAGAAACAGTACTGCCGCTCAGCATGATGGCAATGCCGATGCAGGACAGCAGCAGTCCCGTCCAGGAAGCTTTTGACATTGGTCTTTTCTTCATTCCAAACAAGCCGAAACTGTCGATGATATTGGAAGTCACACATTGGCCCGAACAGTGCTAAGGCAACGATAGCTGTCATACTGAGATAGGAAAAAGCATAATTATTGAACATCACTGTGAGGACACCGACGGCACCGCCTAGATATGCATAGACAGGCACCTTCCGATGCCTCCATATCTTCTCTTTCTTGACCATACAGAGAATAAATGAGAAAACAACGCCGACAAGATGAATGATCACAGCCGAGTGATACATGCCTGTACTGGCAGACAGACTGCCGTTGATTGAGATCATGACAGCAGTCAACATGCCGGTAAGCAGAACGAGAAACTGTTCCATAAGAATTCCTCCTTGATGGATTCAGTGTAATCCCGCTTCCTCCAAGGGTATCCTGACATATGTCATGGTATTTATATGATAAATAAGGTAGACTGATGGCAGTGGAGAAATGTATGAAACAGGAACTGATCAAAGATACAGACAGAGAGATTCTGAAAGGACTATGGCTTAAAGCTGTCTTCTCTTTCAGGGATTCACCGGGTCAGTTATGAACCGCGTGAACTTGTCCTTCAGCAGGGAGATCAGATGGACTGTCCTCTATATCATTCTGCATGGTACTGCAAAAATCTGCATTAATGCGCAGAATGGAAAGAATCTGATCCTGACATACTACATCTCCAAGGGACTGCTGGGATCCATCGAAATCATGAAGGACAGCCCGACTGGCGCAACGCCCGTGACTGCTTTGACCCCTCTGCATATGATTGCCATTCCCTTTGCCAGCAATACTGCATCTATGCGGGAGAATATTGTCTTCATGAACTATATTGCTAAGTCATTGGCTGATATTGTTGTCAACAGTGACAATGCAAGAGTTGCCTCTGCCCTTTATTCCAGTGATGAAAGATTATGTTCATATATCCTGATGAGCCAGCGCCATGGACTGTTCACGGATGTTCTCAGTGATGCTGCCCAGTCGGTTGGAATGAGCTATCGGCATATCTTCCGCATCATGAATAAATTATGTGCGGATGGAATTTTAAAAAAGACAGATCAGGGATACAAGATCATTGATAGAGAAGCACTGCAGAAGAAATCATCACAGTAAAAAGACTGAACTGGGCCTTATCCAGATCAGTCTTTTTCATCATCCAATTTTACCGTTACTTTAGAGCATTTTCTTTTAGAGCATTGCAAGCCAGTTTCAGACCGCCCATAATTCCCTGATCATCATGCAGACTGGCTGGAACAATATAGGTATCTAAATGCTTCATTTCATCTGTCTGAATATAGCCATTGATCATCTCTGACACCTTCTGACGGATCATAGGGAACAATTGTTCCTGATGCATGACACCGCCGCCTAGAATAATTCTCTGCGGACTGAGTGTACAGATATAGATACTGACAGCTTCTGCAATATAGAACGCTTCTAGATCCCACACCTGAGGCTGGTCAATCAATTCTGCTGCCGGCCTTCCCCAGCGCTTTTCAATTGCCGGACCAGAAGCAAGGCCTTCAAAGCATGTGCCATGATATGGACATACGCCCTGAAAAGCATCATCTTTTCTGACTGGAATCACGATATGTCCAGCTTCCGGATGCAGCATGCCATGAAGCGGTCTGCCATTTGTCATAATGCCGGCACCGATGCCAGTTCCAATGGTGATGTATACAGCATCACTCAGTCCCCTGGCACTGCCCCAGGTCACTTCTCCAAGCAGTGATCCATTGACATCTGTATCAAAACCAACCGGAACATGCAGTGCATTCTTTACCTCATTGACAATATTGAAATTTTCCCATCCTGGTTTTGGAGTAGTGGTAATTGCCCCGTACGTCGGTGAAGAACGGCGAAGGTCAATAGGTCCAAAGCAGGCAATACCGACAGCTTCAATTTTCTTCGGTTCAAACCAGTCAATTGCCTGTTTCATTGTCTCTTCTGGCAATGTTGTTGGAAATTTTATCTGATCAATGATCTTTCCATTTTCATCACCGACTGCACACACAAATTTTGTACCGCCTGTTTCAATTGAACCTAACAGCATATCTGCTGCCTCCTCTTCTCTGTGAATGACGCACTTATTTTCTTGATATATTGCTGCGCAGAATATGGCAGGGATTTCCGGCAGTCACAGTATTGGATGGAATGTCCTTAGTAACGACACTTCCTGCCCCTATCACAACATTATCGCCGATGGTCACGCCTGGCAGCAGAATCGCACCGCCGCCAATCAGC
>Ga0268359_10983_pt1 | contig 23172 bp, 20 predicted proteins | sample BioMet11_FD_194416 | JGI IMG/M metagenome (GOLD analysis project Ga0268359, IMG submission 194416) | Sewage microbial communities from Oakland, California, United States - Biofuel 11 (PacBio Assembly) | ecosystem: Engineered > Wastewater > Sewage > Unclassified | place: USA: California | collected...
GCTGCGCGGTGCGTCGTCTGCCGGCCCTCGTCGAGGCGTCACCGAAGAGGGAACCCTGAAACCGCTCCGTCTCGCCTGTCCATTGGGCATCCCTTCGCGCCGGCGACTTCACGTCTAGAAGAGGTACCAGCATCCAGATAGGCGGCGACATGGTGCGAGGAGACGGCGCAACGACCACGTGAGGGCCCCTTTTCCGTACCCTTCCGAAGGCCAGGCGTTCTTTAGGCCTAGATGACGGTATTTTAGACCTTCTCCTCCCGGAATATCGTCATCGATGCCTAAGAACGCCTGGCGAGAGAAACGCGCCATCGAACGCCCGTTGCCATTCGGCCAGCACGGTACGGACGTGGCCGGCGCTGGGTATAAGCACCCCCTCACCAGGAACCGTTCCGAGGAGGAAAGCATGGGTGCCGAGACGAGAGAAGGCTGCGACCGCATCATCGCGTCCGCCGAGGCGCGCGGGCGATGCGCCGTGCCGATGACGCCCCAGGAGGGCCGTCGCCTCAGATACCTCGCAGGCAAAGACGAACTCGTACGCCCCTATCCCGGAGCCTTCGCCAGGCGGGGAAGATGGGAGGGGCTTTCGCGACACCAACAGCTCAGGCATGTCATGCGCACCCTGTCTGACCAGGGGACCAAATGGGTCTTCTGCGCCATGTCAGCCGCAGTCGCGTATGGGCTCGAGGTTCCCAACGAGGTGCTGGGCAGGCTTGACGCCGTCGCGCACGACGGCTCGGGTGCCCATGGGTCGAGGTTCGTGATGCGACATGTGGTGGGAGGTGGAAACGGGATCATCGTGGACGGCATGCGCGTGACGCCATTCGACCAGACCGTGCACGACTGCCTCAGGATGCTCCCCTTCGATGCCGCCTTGGCGGTAGCGGACTCCGCGCTTCGCAGGACGGGCCGTTCGCGGGCGTGGCTGTGCGACTTGTTTGCCAACGACTCTCATGGCGTCTCGGGTGTGCGACGTGCACGGTGCGTCTGTCGCTTCGCTGACCCCCGTGCGGAGAACGGCGGCGAGTCCATGGCGCGCGCAGCCATCATCGAGGAAGGCTTTGAGCTTCCGGACCTGCAGGTGGAACTGCATGACCCCATGGATGGTGCGACATACCGCGTCGACTTCCTGTGGACGTGTCCAGACGGTCGTCGCATCATCGGCGAGCTCGACGGATGGGAGAAGTATCTCGACCCTGCCATGACGGAAGGTCGCGGCACGCTCGGTGTCCTCGTCGCGGAGCGTCAGCGCGAGTCACGCATCACGATGAGCGGTGCGAGCGTCGTGCGGTTCTCGTATCGGCAGGTCAGAGACCACGGCTACCTTGCTCGTCTCCTTGCCGCATACGGCGTGCCCCGTGCCTTGGAGCGCACAGAGGTCGGGAGACGCCCCATGAGCCGAGCTCCGCGTCGTGGAAGATGGCGCATCGAGGCACATAAATGGACTGTATTCGTCACACGCCGAACGATGCACCGTCGGCCAAAGCGGGGCGGGACTTCATACGGTCCGCATTCTTTAGGCCTCGATGACAAAACGCGTCCCAGCATGGTGGGTGATTTTGTCATCGGAGCTTAACGATGGCTGGCGAGAACGTGCGGCGGTTGGGCACCCCAGCCGCCGCACCATCGATCCGTAGTCCTCGCTAGGCCATGAGTGCCCGACGACCGAGCTCGATGCAGCCGAGCACGCCCTGGTCACCCTTGCAACCCGCCTCCACGATGTAGCCATCGATGTCGGCGAGCTCCGGCGAGACGAGATACCCGTTGAGATACTCGAGCGTCTTCTGGCGAACCTGGGCGAAGAGCTGGGTCTGCTTCATGACGCCCCCGCCGAGGATTATCATCTGCGGCGAATAGCACGCGATGTAGATCTCCATGCCCCTGGCGATATAGGTGCTCTCCAGGTCCCAGACCTCGTCGCGGTCGGCGAGCTCGGAGCCCTTGGCTCCCCAACGATGCGCGATGGAGGGACCGGACGCAAGCCCCTCGAAGCAGTCGGGGTGATACGGACAGACGGAGTTTCCCTCGTCGCCTGGCTCGACGGGCAGAAGGATGTGACCCGCCTCAGCGTGCAGCATGCCGTGCAGAAGCTGGCCCCCCACCATGACACCCGCACCGATGCCGGTGCCGATGGTGACGTAGACCACGTTGTCGAGGCCCCTCGCGGCACCGAAGGTGACCTCCCCCAGGCATGCCGCGTTGACGTCGGTGTCGTACCCCATGGGAATGCCGAGCGGTCTGAACGCACCGAGAAGGTCGAAGTGCCTCCATGCCGTCTTGGGTGTCTCGAGGATCCTGCCGTAGTCCGGCGAAGCGGGGCTCACGCCCGTGGGTCCGAATGCGCCGATGCCCAGTGCGTCTACCTTGCGCTCCGCAAACCAGGCGACCATCCTGTCAACACAGTCCGCAGGTCCCAGCGTCGGAATCTCCGTACGTTCCTCGATGGTACCGTCTGGGGCGCCCACCGAGAGGACCATCTTCGTGCCACCTGCCTCCAACGCACCGATCCTAGCCTCACCCATGTTCATCATTCCTCCCAATCACAGTGAAAAACGCGTAGGCACATCGTAGATGACGAGACCGCCCACCACACCAGGCTTTCCGCGTGCGCGCACGTCGGTGCGTCCTACGCGACAGACGCCCCGTAACCGGCATCCTCGACGGCCTTCACGAGCCGGGCATTGGAGACGAGCGGGCCGGCCTCGAGCGTTGCCGTGCCATCTTCGAGCGAGACGCGCACGTTCTTGACGCCCCTCACCGCCTCGAGCGCATCGGTCACGTGAGCAACGCAGTGCTGGCACGACATTCCCTCGACGTTCAGTACCCTCTCCGTCATTTTCTCGGATCCCTTCTCCTGCGCCTCCGCGGAGGCATTACGTACGAGACCTGTCCCCATCAGCGTCGAGACGCCATGACGCTCGCGCGGCCTCCAGGCAAAGAGCCTGAGTGCGTTGCCCACGACGAACACCGACGAGAAACCCATCGCGGCGGCAGCGACCATGGGATTGAGCGTGACGCCAAGGGGCGAGAGCACACCCATCGCCACAGGGATGCAGACGGCGTTGTAGAAGACCGCCCAGAACAGGTTCTGCCTGATGTCACGCATCGTGGCGCGGGAGAGCTCGATCGCGGTCGCCACGTCGAGTGGATCGGACCTCATGAGCACGACGTCGGCCGACTCGATCGCCACGTCAGTGCCGGCCCCGATGGCAATGCCCACGTCCGCGCTCGCGAGTGCGGGAGCGTCGTTGATGCCGTCGCCCACCATGGCGACCCTGCCGCCGGCGGATTGGAGCTCGCGCACCTTGCGTTCCTTCTGCTCTGGCATCACGCCTGCGACCACCTCGTCGACCCCGACCTGATCGGCGATGACCTGCGCCGTCCTGACCTGGTCGCCCGTGAGCATGATGGTGCGCACCCCCATGTCGTGCAGGCGCTCGACGGCCTCCCGCGAAGTCTCCCTGATGACGTCGGCGACGGCCACCATGCCGAGCACACGCGCGCCCCTCGCAAAGAAGAGCAGGGTCTTGGCCTGCCCCGCGAGAACGTCCGCCCTGGCTTCGAGCGCGCGAAGGTCCACGTCCTCGTCCGCCATGAGCCGAGCGTTTCCCGCAAGCAGCCTCTCGCCGTTCACGATGGCACTGACACCGCCAGGCACCTGCTCGAAGTGCTCGACCGTCATGTCGGCGTCCGCGTTTTCCATGCTTGCGTCCGCATGGGCACAGATCGCCTCCGCAAGCGGATGCTCGCTCCTGCGCTCGAGCGCGGCGGCCACGGAGAGAAGGTCGCGCTCGTCCACGCCATCCGCGGGCACGACATCGCACACGCGTGGGGTTCCCTCGGTGATGGTACCCGTCTTGTCGAGGACCACGGTGTCCACGCCGCAGGCGGTTTCGAGCGCCTCCGCGCTCTTGATGAGGATACCCGCCTCGGCACCGCGCTCGATGCCCACCATGACGGCCGTGGGCGTGGCAAGCCCGAGGGCGCAGGGGCACGAGATCACGAGCACGGAGACCGCATGACCCAAGGCCGTGCCAACGTCGCCCGGCGCGACGAGTGCGAGCCAGAGCACGAAGGTGAGCGTCGCGAGGGCAAGGACGATGGGCACGAATATGCCTGCGATGCGGTCGGCCTGACGCTCGACGGGTGCCTTGGAGCTGGTCGCCTCGTCCATGAGACGAATGATGCCGGAGAGCGTGGTGTCGTCGCCCACGGCGCAGGCACGCATCGTGAACCAGCCGCGATGGGAGACGGTGGCACCGGTCACGCCATCACCGGACGTCTTCTCGACGGGAATGGACTCGCCCGTGATGGCGGACTCGTCGATGGCGGCGCTGCCCTCGACCACCACGCCATCGACGGGCACCACCTCGCCCGCCCGGACCACGATGACGTCCCCCACGACGACGTCATCGACGGAGACCTGCGTCTCGACGCCCGCGCGCAGGACGGTCGCGGTCTTGGGTGCAAGGTCCATGAGCGCCGAGATGGCACTCGTGGTCTTACCCTTCGCACGGGCCTCGAAGTACGTGCCCAGCGTGATCAGGACGAGGATGGTACCTGCGGAGTCAAAGTAGAGATGGCCCATCGCAGCGTGCGCGGCCGTCATGTCCATGACGCCAAGGGCAAAGGCCATCTGGTAGATGCCCGCGAGACTGAACGCATAGGAGGCCGCCGAGCCGATGGCGATGAGCGAGTCCATGTTGGGCGAGAGCCTCACGAGCGTCTTGAGGCCCGATATGAAGTAGTGCCGGTTCACAAAAAGGACCGCCGTGGCGAGAAGCAGCTGCGTGATCGCACTTGCCATCATTCCGCCCACTCCCGCGAATGCGGGAGGCTCGGGCAGGCCTAGCATCGGACCCATGGCGAGGTAGAAGAGTGGAACGCCCAGGGCGAGCGACCAGACGAGCTGGTCTCGCTTTTCCCTGATGGCCTTCTGCGCGCCTTTTCGTGGGTCTACGATGGCCGAGGCCCGATCGCTCGCGCCGTTGCGGGATGCGCGCGGCACGGCACCGTAGCCGGCGGACCCGATGGCCGTCTCGACCGCCTCGATCGTCTCGGGGCGACCGTCATACTCGAGTACCATCGAGTTCTTGAGTAGGTTCACGTTTGCCGACGTGACACCCGCAACGCACGAGGCGGACCTCTGCACGCGCGCCTCGCACGCGGCGCAGGTCATGCCGGTGATGTCGAACGTCTCCCTCACGATGACGCACTTCCCTTCGGTTTCTGGGAGCACACGGTCACGAGAACTTCTTGAGAATCTGCATGACCTCGTCGACGACCTCCGTGTCACCCGCCTGGATGCGCTCGACGACACAGGTCTCGAGATGGTCCTGCAGGATCTCGCGAGAGATGGCCTTCACGGCGCTCTCCACGGCGGCAAGCTGGGTCAGCACGTCCCCGCAGTAGCGGTTCTCGTCGACCATCGACCTGATGCCGTTGAGCTGACCGACCGCACGATTGATACGTCTGGTCACGTCTCGCTTGAGTTCGGGAGAGCGCGGGCTGTTCTTGGTGGCACCGCAGCAGCAGCTCGCATCGTTGGTCTCGTCGATCATGGCCTTCCTCTCTCTCGGTAGATACCCCCTCGGGGTTTCCTATCGACTTACAATATACCCCTACAGGGTATATTGTAACGGCAAGTCTGACGGAGCCTCGAAAGAGCATCGATCAGGGATGTTCGCGCCGGTTACTCCACGGAGTCGGGCTCGGCGGCATCTTCCTCTCCAACCGCTCCAGCAGCAAGCGCCCTCGCCTCGGCGGCCTCCGCGAACTTTGCCTTCATGGTGGCGTTCTTGTTCGTGAGCCTACGTATGGTGAGCGCATCTGCCTTCTCGTTTGCAAGGCGGAGCTGCCGGTCGGACGAGATGAGATTCTCCTTGACCTTCTGCAGGTGGTCGATGGTCTTGTCGATCTCGTCGACGGCAACCGAGAACTTCTTGCTCGCGATGCCGTAGTTGTTGGCGAACCTGGTCTTGAAGTCATCGAGCGCCGTCTCGAAGTTCGTGACGTCGATGTCCTGCCGACGCATCTCGGCAAGCTCCCTGCGCGCCCCCGCGGCATTGAGGGCGGCGTTGCGGAGGATGGTGATCATGGGGATGAAGAACTGGGGACGAATGACGTACATCTTCTCGAACTCATACGACACGTCGACGATCCCCTGGTTGTAGAGGTCACTCTCAGGCTCGAGCAGGGAGACGAGGACCGCATACTCGCACCCCTTGTTGCGGCGGTCCTTGTCGAGCTTGGAAAGGTGGTCGACGTTGCGCTTGCGACGCACGGAGCCATCCTCCTCGTTCTTCATCTCGAACATGATGGAGAGGATCTCCATCCCGGACTCGTCCTTCTCCATGTAGACGTAGTCGCCTTTGGTTCCCTCGACGTTATCGGTGTCCTTGTGGAAGTCGACGTCTCGGAAGGCCGTGGCACGCCACTTGTTGAACTCGGTCTCGCAGTGCTGCTCGAGCGACTCGCCCACCATCTTGGTGGAAAGGCGAACGCGCTGGTCGCGCAGGCGTTCGATCTCGTCATCGCGGTCTCGGATGGTCTGGTCCCTGTACTTGAGCGCCTCTTCCATCTTCTGCTGGACCTGCGAGACGGCATTCTCCCTCTCAAGGGACGCGCTTTTGAGCTCCCCATTAAGGGCAACGAGTTGCTTTTCTGCCTCGGCCGTCGCCGTCGTCACCGCGAGCCGCTTCTCCGCGTCGAATGAGCTCGTGAGATTGGCAACTTGTTGCTCAAGTTCTCGGATCTTGGCCTCGGACGCAAGGAGCGCGACCTTCTGGTCGACCTCCTGCGAGGCCCTCTGCGCGAAGAGGTCCTGTTCGAGCTGTGCGATGCGTACGTCCTTCTCCGTCATCCTCTCGTTGAGTTCGGCCGTGGTCGTGGCGCGCGCGAGCTCGGCGGCATCCCGCTTCTTGTCGACCTCCGCCTCGAGTCGTGCGATTCTCTCGTGTGCCTTGGCGAGAGACGCATCTGCCTCGGCCTGTGCCTGCGCCCGGATGGCCTGTGTGCGTTCCTCCACCTGTCGTCTGAGCTCCTCGTCGCGCACCTGGCGTATGAGCTCCGCATAGTCCGACTCCTCCACCTGGAAGACCGTTCCGCAGTGGGGGCACGTGATGTCTGCCATACCAACCTCCGTCCGATGGTTTCTCACTTGGTAGGTTACACGTGTGGGGGGACATCAACGACCGAGACGAGAAACGGGGGGTCTCCCGAAGGAGACCCCCGCCACATCGGTGCACCAAAAGATGACCTATCCCCTCCAGCCGGCGGCGGTGGATGTCACCATGTAGCCGTTGGTGGAGTTTGTCGTCGAGGAGCCGGACGAACCCCTGCTGCCGGTGGAGCCGTTCGTGCTGTTCTGCTGCTGCATCTGCTCATACCACTGCTCGAGCTGCTGCTGGATGTCGGAGTTGGAGTCGGTGCCTGAGTCGGTGCCCTCGGTGCTGGTGTCCGTCGACGTGGACTGGAGCGCCTCGTCGGAGCCGAGGGTGACGGTGAACTCCTTCTTCTCGTCGCCACGCATGACCGTCACCGTGACGGTGTCGCCGGTATCGTGCGAGCGCACCGCAAGAATCATGCCATCGGCAGAGGTGATGCTCTCGCCATCCATGGCGATGATGATGTCACCGGCCTCGATGCCTGCCGACTCCGCCGGGCTGTCGGCGAGGACCTCGGCCACATAGGCACCCTGGTTCACCGACAGGTGGTTTGACTGGGCGTTCTGGGCATTGACGGTCTGCATGGACAGACCGATGTAGGCGTGCGTCACCTTCTGGCCGGAGATGATCTTGTCCGCGATCTTGACGGCGTAGTTGCCTGGGATGGCAAAGCCGATGCCGGCAAAGCTCTCGGTGGAGGACGAGTAGAGCGTGCAGATGCCCACCAGCTGCCCCTCGGAGTTGACGAGCGCGCCGCCGGAGTTGCCGGGGTTGATGGCCGCGTCCACCTGGATGAGGTTGGCGTAGATGGTGTTGCCGCTCGTGGACTCCATGAGCTCGTTGCGGTACAGGGCGGAGACGATGCCCTGCGAGACGGACTGCTCGAGGCCGAACGGGCTGCCGATGGTCATGACCCAGTCGCCTACGGAGAGCTCGGACGAGTCACCCACCTCGATGGGCGTCACCGAGCTGCCGTTGAGCTCGGCCTTGATCACGGCGAGGTCGGACGAGCTGTCCGAACCTACGACCGTGGCCTCGTAGCTGTTGCCGTTGATGGTCACGCTGATGGCGGTCGCATTCTCGATCACGTGGTAGTTGGTGATGATGTCACCGTCGGTGTCGAGGATGACGCCCGATCCGATGCCCGAGCCATCGCTGTAGGTGCAGTAGACCGAGACGACCGACGAGGTGGCCTTGGCAGCCACCGCCGTCGCCGTGGAGACGTCCTCGTCGGACGTATTGATCGTAATGGCGCTGCCCGAGCTGCCGCTCGAGGACGAGCTGGTGGTGGGTCCGATGATGCCCATCGCATAGAGGCAGCCCGTGAGGATCCCGGCGCCTACGATGCCACCGAGAATCCCGAAGAGCACTCCCTTGCCCGCGCCAAAGCCCGACCCGTGCCTCTTCTCGCCGTGCTTTCCCTCTTTCTGCACGGGCGTCATCTGCTGGGGGTAGTCCTGCTGCTGGGTCTGCTGCTGGGTCGTCTGAGTCGTCTGAGCGGACTGGGCGACCTGCTGGCGCGCCCGCTGGGCATCATACCAGGCTGTCGACGAGGTCTGCTGCGCGCTGTTCGCCGGCGTGGGTTGCGCGGGACTGGGCGCGGGCGGCTGATTCTCGCCCGTCTGTCCCTGCTGGCCGCCGCGTGGTGTCGTCTGGTCGCTCTGGCCAGGTCCCCGGTTCTCATCGGTATCGTAATCCATGTCGCGCCTTTCTCCCGATGACTCATGACGGCGCTTCCGCCATTCAGGCTTTGAATGTACCCTCGTCGGGCTCGATGAATCAAGCGGCAATGATTCTGACACGTTCGAAAGACAATGCTTTATGATTTCTGATAGCCGCACACGAGAAGTGCCGCATCATGGCACCCGATAGGATGCCTGGAAGGCCGCAGCGACAAAGGAGACCCAAAGGGTTCCCCGTTCTAGCGCACGATGTCGGTCGCTCAGATCCTGAAGAGGTAGCCCACGCCACGGATGGTGACGATATGGCTTGCCACCTGCGGTCCGACCTTGGAACGAACGCGTCTGATATGCACGTCCACCGTACGGGTGCCACCGCAGTACTCAAAGCCCCACACGCGGTGGAGAAGCGTCTCGCGTGAATAGGCACGGGAGGGATGCGTGGCCAGAAAGCTCAGGAGCGAGTACTCCATGAGCGTGAGGTCCACGGGCCTGTCATCGATGTAGACCTGATAGGTTGCCAGGTTGATGGTCATGTTATCAACCGTGACGATGTCGGCGGAAGCGCTCTCCTCGCCAGGCCAGAGCAGGAGCGAGCAGCGAACCTCGAGCTCGGTCTCGTTTGCCGACGAGAGGATGAAGTCGTTCTTGCCCTGCATAGGCATGCGCATCGTGGCAAGCTTGTCGAGATCGCGCACGATGAGCATGGGGATGAAGCCGTTCTCGGCGACGAAGGAGTCGACGGCATTGAGCGTCTCCTGCTCCATGCCGTTTGCATCGAGAATGACAAGGTCAAACTCATGCCCCGAGGCGACGGCCTGAGCGAAGGTCTCCTCGTTCGCGAGGGCAATCGATACGTCGATTGCATGGGACAGCTCCCTCATGCGATCGTGCAGGCGCGTGGTCCCAGATATGAGCAGGATGTTCTTATGATGCACCCTGAGATCCCCCTACCTATGAGATTCAATGCAGAAAGCATAGCACGTGCGTATAAACGCATGCGCTCATCGCAAAAAAAAACAAATGACGCGCTCACCCAGAGAACGTGACCGGTCTGCGCTACCCGATGCTTCCCAGGAACTCCGCAGTGCGGGGGTTCTGGGGGTGGTCGAAGACGTGATCGGGCTTGCCCTGCTCGACGACGACGCCGTCCTCCATGAAGACCACACGGTCAGCCACCTCGCGGGCGAAGCCCATCTCGTGGGTGACGACGATCATGGTCATGCCCGAGTTCTTGGCGAGGTCGCGCATGACGTCGAGGACCCCGCGTACGAGCTCGGGGTCGAGTGCCGACGTGGGCTCGTCAAAGAGCAGCACGGCAGGATGCATGGCAACGGCACGGGCGATGGCCACGCGCTGCTGCTGGCCACCGGAGAGCTGGGGTGGCTTGAAGTCGGCCCGGTCCGCGAGGCCGACGGCCTCAAGCTGTTTCTGCGCCTCCGCCTCAGCCTCTGCCTTGGACTTCCTGAGCACCTTCGTCTGGCCGATCATCACGTTCTGCTTGGCCGTGAGATGCGGGAAGAGGTTGAAGCTCTGGAACACCATGCCCACGTCTCGCCGAAGCCTGTTGGCGTCGGCGTTGCTCTTTCCCGTGATCTCCTGGTCCTCGATGAGGATGTGTCCCGCGGTGGGTGTCTCCAGAAGGTTGATGCAGCGGAGCATGGTCGACTTGCCCGAGCCGGACGGTCCGAGGACGACGACGACCTCGCCAGGCCAGACGTCGAGGTTGACGTCGCGCAGGACCCTCGTCTGGTCGAACGACTTGTTGAGGTGTTCGATGCGCACGATGGGGTGCTCGCCCTCCGCGAATTCGTGGTAGGTCAGGTCCCCGTCCGCAGTGCGGGCGATGCTTGCCGCATTCTCGGCGTCGAGGGTGGCGGGCACCTCGACCTTGGTCTCGCGACTCCTTCTAGCGCACATCGGTGACACCTCCAAGGACCTCAGGGCTGGGACGGAACGGGGCGCCCAGCGCTGCGAGGACATCTGCGGATCCGGGTTCGGTCGGCTCGTCGTGCCCACCATCTGCGATGCTCCCGGCATCTGACGCCATGCGCCGCTTGGGCCTGGGACCTCCGCCGCGCTCGGAGCGTGCGATGTTCGCCTCGACGGTGCCGACCACCTTGATGAGCGGCAGCGTGACGATGAGGTAGAAGATGGCGGCCGCCATGTACGGGGTGATGTTGCCCGTGACGGTGGTGAGGTTCTTGGCGTACATCATGAGCTCCATGACACCGACGGACGAGAGGAGCGAGGTGTCCTTGTACGACGTGATGAAGTCGGATGTGATGGTGGGAATCACGCGGCGCACGGTCTGCGGGATGATGATCGAGAACATCGTCTGCACGTGGTTCATGCCGAGCGAGGACGCGGCCTCGTATTGCCCCACGGGGATGGACTGGATGCCCGCCCGGAAGATCTCGGCAAGGTATGCGGACGAGTTGACCGCCATGACGATGATGCCGAGCAGGTTGTTGTTGATGTTGATGCCCAGCATGGGCAGACCGAAGAACATGATGTAGATCTGCAGGAAGAGCGGGGTGCCACGCAGTATGTTGATATAGACCACGGCGATGGCGCGGAGCAGCCTGTGACGCGAGATCTTGAGCATGGCGAAGAGCAGGCCGAGTGCCAAGGCGAAGGGATACGCGATCACGACGATGCCGAGGCACAGCAGCCAGCCAGGCACCAGCGAGGCAAACGACGTCACGAGAAGCTGCGGCTTGAGGAACATGCCGAGGAATGGGTTGGAGTTCCAGACGCTCACCCACTCCTGTCCGTCAAGCCAGTTGACGACCGACTGGAGCGGCGTGTTGGCTATGACGGTGATGGCGGGCGAGTCGTCAAGGGTCTGCTCGCCGTCGGCGTTGACGTAGGTGCCGGAGATGGAGTAGTCACCACCCTCGGAGGGAAACTGCATGCCCGTGATCTCGAGGCGGACGAGGGCACCCGCACCAATGGGCTCGTCGAAGGTCACGGTGATGGAGTCCCCGTTGCTCTGGGCGGTGCCGCTCACGTCGATGCGGGTGAGACCGTCGAGCACGGTGATGCGCGTGGTGGAACCGTCAAAGGTGGCACCCTTAGGAAGCGCGAGCGTGATGGAGGAGACCTCCTCGCCGCCTTCGACCGTACCCTCCCAGGTGAGGCGTGTGTTCATGCCGCCTATGACGCCAGAGCCACCGTCCTCGTTGGGACGCGCGGTGGCCTTGTCGGTAGTGAGCGCCTCCGCGCTGGTCGGCGCGAAAGCCAGGCTGAACGCACAGCCGAGGACGAGGGCGATGCAGAGCATCGAGAGCGCGCGTACGAGCAAGCCGGATACGCCTGTGTGCCGTGAGAACTCCATTGGGGCCTCCTTGCAGCCAATAAACCGTACGCGGGACCTCCCGAGGGAGGCCCCGCGAGCCGTACCACCCGTACTGGCGTGGTACTAGATCGTGCTGCCGAACCAGGTGGTCTCCAGGCTATCCATGGTGCCATCGGACTTGATCTTGGCAAGCGCATCGTTGATCGCGGCGGTGAGGCCGGGGTTGTCCTTGGAGACGGCGATGCCGTACTGCTCGCCCGTGGGAATCTTCTCGGCAACCTTGAGATCGGTGAACGACTTTGCGATGAGGTTGGACGAGACGGGAAGGTCGATGACGAAGCCATCATAGAGACCGGTCTGGACGCCCGTCATCGCGGCCGCGACGTCATCGAGAGGCACGCAGGTGACGTTGGGCATGTTCTCCTGAATCCACTCCTCGCCCGTGGTACCCGCCTGGCAGGCGATCTTCTTGCCCGCCACGTTGAGCGTGCTGGAGCTGTCGTTCGAGGTGGCGAGGACCACGAGCGACTGGTTGGAGTCGACGTAGGGGTCGGTGAAGTCGATCTCCTTCGCGCGCTCGTCGTTGATCGTGATACCCGAGATGGCGATGTCGGCCTTGCCGCCCTGCTTGATCGTGGGCACAAGCGTGTCGAACTTCTGATTGGGCAAAAAGGTGCAGATGAGGCCCATCTTCTCGGCAATGGCATTGGCCACGTCGATGTCAAAGCCCTTGGCCTCGCCGGTGCTCTCGTCCATGTACTCGAACGGGGCGAAGCCGAGCTCGGCGATGCACGTAAGGGTGCCAGGGGTCACGAGCGTGTAGTCTGCGGTGCTGGTGCTCGCGGAACTCGAGGTGTCACTCGAACCTGTGCTTGCGGAGCCGCATGCGGCGAGGCCCGCCATGGCAGCGAGGGCAGCGGTACCGGTGATGAAATTCCTACGGGTGAGATTGTTCATGCTGATCAGATGTCCCTTCTTCCGGGCGTCGCGACGCCCGTCCCAATCGTGCGCTAGAGCGTGGTGCCAAACCACTTGGTCTCGAGGCCATCAAGCGTCCCGTCGCTCTTGAGGTCGGCGAGGGCGGAGTTGATGTCCTTGGTGAGCTGGGTGTTCTCCTTGGAGATGACGATGCCGTACTGCTCACCCGTGGGAATCTCGATGGCCACCTTGCAGTCGGTGTAGGAGTTGGTGCAGAGGTAGCTCATGACGGGCAGGTCGGCCACGGCGGCATCGTAGAGACCGGTCTGGACGCCCGTCATGGCCTGGATGGCATCATCGAGCGGAACGCAGGTGGTGTTGGGGAGATTCTCCTCGACCCAGGACTCGCCCGTGGTGCCCGACTGGACGGCGACCTTGATGCCCGCGACGTCAAGGGAGCTCGCGTCGGTCTTGCCAGAGTTGGCCTTGGTCACGAGGCCTTGGTTGGAGTCGAGGTAGGAATCGGAGAAGTCGATCTCCTCCTTGCGCTCGTCGGTGATCGTGAACGCCGAGACACCCACGTCGGCCTTGCCACCCTGCTTGATGAGCGGGATGATCGTGTCGAACTTGACGGGGTCAAGCCACTCCATGGTGAGACCGAGCTTGTCCGCGATGGCGGCCATGAGGTCGATCTCGAAGCCCTCGGGCGTGGTGGAGTTGTCCGGGATGGACTCGAGGGGTGGATAGGCCATGTCGGAGGCACCGATGAGCGTGCCCTCCTTGACGAGGGTGTAGCTCGCCGAAGTCGACGTCGCAGAGCTGGAGCCGGAGTCCGTGCTGGTGGAGCCGCAGGCCCCCAGGGCGAGCGTGAGCGCAGTGCCAAACGTACCGGTGACGAAGGTCCTTCTGGATAGTTTCTGCATGGCGATGTTTCCTTCCCCTATGCGTGAGGGAATCTTTACGGCCTTGATGCCACCCCTCCGCGTGCATAGCAGTGTCCCTCAGACGGCCTCCGGATTGTCCCGCCTCCGCCTTTCTTAACAAGATTGTCATTCGCGAGCTGGGTATTTCTACGTGTTCGTGCATATTGTGGGAAGAGGATTACGCATGTATGCATATATCCTGTACATTATTGCATTCTTTGCTCACCCTATGCATTACAGGGACGGGGCGAGAGACCCAGCGCCTCCCGCCCCGTCACAAGACCCTGTGCTGGCACGACCCGCTTACACGCCACCGTAGTAGTGCTCGCGCTCCCAGTCGGTCACGGTCGTGCAGAACTCGTCCCACTCGGCACGCTTGACGCGCACGAGGTAGTCAAAGATGTGATCCCCGAGCGTCTCGCGCATGAGCTCGCTGCGCTCGAACCAGTCGACGGCCTCGCCGAGGGTCCGCGGCAGACGTTCGATGCCCTTGGCGGCAAGCTCGCGCTCGCTCTGCCGGAAGGTGTCGCACGTGGACTCCTCCGGCAGGGGAAGCTCCTCCTCGATGCCCTTGAGGCCTGCGGCCAACGTGACCGCAAGCGCAAGGTAGGGGTTTGCCGTGGGGTCTGCGCTGCGCAGCTCGACGCGGGTGGCGATGTGCTTGCCAGGCTTGTGCGTGGGAAGCCGCACGAGCGCGGAACGGTTCTTGCGACCCCAGGTGGCGTAGTTGGGCACCTCACCGCTGCGGATGAAGCGCTTGTAGGAGTTGACGGTGGGATTGGTGACCAAGGTGAACTCGGGTGCGTACTTGAGCAGGCCCGCCACGTAGTGCTGGCCGATCTCGGAAAGATGCGCGGGGTGATTGTCCTTCGACGCCCAGAAGAGGTTCTCGCCGTCATGGTCGAGAAGCGACTGGTACAGGAACATCGCGGAGCCCGGGGCCCCCGAGATGGGCTTGGGCATGAACGAAGCGAACATGTCCTGCGAGGCAGCCTCCTGCTTGATGACGAGACGAGCAGTCATGATGTTGTCGGCGCAGCTCACGGCCTCGGAAAAGCGAAGCTCGATGCCGTTTTGCGAGGGACCGGAGGCGTGGAAGGAATACTGGACCGGTATGGACATCTGCTCGAGCAGAAGCGTGGTGGAGCGGCGCAGGTCGCGCGCGGCATCCATGGGCGTGAGGTCGAAGTATCCCGCGGTGTCCAGCGGCACCGGGCGGAGGTCGTTGTCAAAGTAGAAGTACTCGATCTTGGGACCGACGTTGTAGACGTAGCCCTGCTCGTCGGCCTTCTGGAAGATGCGCCCGAGGACACCGCGCGGGTCTCCCTCGAAGGGCTCGCGCGACGGTGTCTTGATGTTGCAGAACACGCGTGCCACGCCGCTTTCGCTCGGACGCCACGGAAGGAGCTGGAAGGTGTCCGCCACGGGAAAGGCGAGCATGTCAGACTCCTCGAGCGAGGCGAAGCCGTCAACCGACGAGCCGTCAAAGCCGATACCCTCCTCGAACGCCTCCTCGAGCTCCTCCGGCGATATCGCAAACGACTTGAGGTTGCCGAGCACGTCGGTGAACCAGAGTCGGACGAAGCGGATGTCCCTCTCCTCGACGGTGCGTAGGACGAAGTCGATATCCTTCTGGGTACCCATACGGTCCCCTTTCCAAGTGCCGGTCGCAGATTCCTAATCGCGCTTACGTTCTCACATACGTGTTTCGCGACTGTTTCAGCTTCTAGGCCTATGGGTCGACCGACGGCGCAACTGGCAAGAAAATCCATCACTCGTGTCGGGAGACCTTGCCAAGGGCCTTGTCGGCTCGCCTCACCATGTCATCCGCAGCACGGCAGCGACCCGTGAGCCGAGAGGTGCACACGCTCCTGCTGTCGCAGCCAGAACAGCCGTTACGGTTTGAGATGTAGATAGTGCGCACGCACAGCGCGAAGACCACCGCGACGGCTGTGAGGATCACGACGTCCGCAATGCCCATCCCACTCACACCCCTGCCTTCCACACGACGATTTGTGCATTACAAATGTTAGCCTGAGAAAACTATACCCTTTTGCGCCATACTGTATCAGGAGCGGTGCCAATGCCGCGTAAAAAAACGTTCAAGGGAAGGGAATCCTCCGATGGACAACGACCAGACCATGACCCTCGTCATCATCCGTCACGGCGAGTCTGAGTGGAACCTCAAGAACCTCTTCACAGGTTGGACCGACGTCGACCTCACGGACACCGGCCGCAAGGAGGCCCATGCCGGCGGCAAGGCTCTCAAGGAGGCTGGCTACGACTTTGACCTCTGCTACACGTCCCTTCTCAAGCGCGCCATCCACACGCTCAACTGCGTGCTCGACGAGCTCGACCGCAACTGGCTCCCCGTCACCAAGGCATGGCAGCTCAACGAGCGCCACTACGGTGCCCTCCAGGGCCTGAACAAGGCCGATGCCGCCGCCGAGCACGGCGAGGCCCAGGTCAAGATCTGGCGTCGCTCGTTTGACGTATGCCCTCCTGCCCTCGAGCCCAACGATCCGCGCGATCCGCACGTCCTTGAGATGTTCCGTGACGTGCCCGCCGAGGACCTCCCCTACACCGAGTGCCTGAAGGACACCATCGCCCGTGCCTGGCCCTACTTCGAGGAGAACATCAAGCCCCAGATGGTTGCCGGCAAGCGCGTTCTCATCGCCGCCCACGGCAACAGCCTTCGCGCCCTCGTGATGCAGTTCGAGAAGCTCACCCCCGAGCAGATCCTCGAGGTCAACATCCCGACCGGCATCCCCTGCTCCTACACCTTCGACAAGGACTGGAACATCCTCGACAAGCACTACATCGGCGACCCAGCCACCATCGAGGCCAAGATCAACGCCGTCGCCAACCAGGGCAAGGCCAAGTAGTGGCTTTGCTCACGGCATGTGTCGGCGCCCCATGCCAGACGGCATGGGGCGCTTTTTCTTGGAGAAGGTGACAGGTGTCTTTTCCAGGTCTTCCCCTGGCTACACCGATGTTGCGACGATTACGGCCGCTATCCCGACCGAGACGAGCGGCACCATCCCATCGTAGAACGCCGGCCAGGAATCCAGGCGGTAGTAGAGGACATAGCAGACGAGACTCGCCACGACGAGCGCACCTACCAGCACGTAGAGCATGACGGCTCGCTGCTGGGAGACGGTCGCAGCCGAGAGGGCGCCCACGACGGCGCACTCGAAGGCGCACCACGCGACGATGAGCACGAGCTCGGTGGTTATCGGCCTGTCAAGGAACCCATTGGTCACAAACGCCAGAACCAGGTACGCCACCACACCCGCCACAAGGTAGGGCACGGGTGAGAAGGCCTGCGCGCCAGGCAGCTGCGAGAGCGCGCCACCCGCCGAGAAGCACCCGATGATGCCACAGGTCGCAGCGCCTAGGATGAGCGCCACGCCAAACCAATAGAGAGGCCCCTCTATGTGCGAGCCGGGCCTGAAGAAGAGCACCCACCAGGCAAGGTAGAGTGCGCAGCACACGGCGAGAAGCACATGTCCGCGACCCACGGTCGCAGCGGCACCGGAAGCAGGCATCGCTAATCCTCCATTCCCGGACGTCTGCGCTTCTTCTTGACGTCCGACCGGCAATGCTTTGACTCCAGGCGACGCCTCACCGATGCCTTGGTGGGCTTCGTGGCGTGGCGCAGCTTGGGCGGACGACCGCGACGGCCCAACTCGGCACGAATCTTCGCCAGACACGACAGACGGTTCTGGAGCTGGCTCCTCTGCTCGCGGCTCGTGACCACGATGCCCGTGGGCACATGGCGCATGCGCACGGCGGAATCGGTCGTGTTCACGCCCTGACCACCAGGGCCGGTCGCACGAAACGTGTCGACCTCGCACTGCGCGTAGATCTCGTCGGTCGAGAGGCGAGCATAGCGGGCATAGTCACGATATGTGAGCATCTTGTCCATGCCTCCAGTCTAGCCAAAAGAACAGCGCCGCCAGCCCAGAGAGGGTTTGCTAACGGTGCAGAAGGCCTGTGCTTACGCAAGCCCAAGGCACAAACGGAGCAAAGGATGGTGCATCTTGGGTCATGGCGAGAAACGAGGTGCACGTTCTGGCCACTTTTGTGTGGCCTTCGGTGCGATACATACGGAAGGGTTTACCTAGTACTCATGAAATCGTATATTTGTGCACAATAATTCGTATTATATGCATCATTATGCAATGTCACCGACTGCTGGCTGGGCCACTCACACAAACCTGCCGTTTTCTCGCACCTATCCCCTGACCCATGCCATTCGCAAGATGAACCGAAGCCGAGACGCGCCCACAGTCCCGGAATCGACCGTCACCCCGTGTTCTGAAGACCTGCAGCGACACCGGACACCGTACATAGGATGAGGTAGACAAAGCGCTCCCGCTCCTCGGGCGTGAGCTTGCCGTCTCCTTCGCGCAGCTCGCGGAGGGCATGGGCCTGCTCCACGGAGAGCACGTTAACGAACGGCAGCCTCATGCGGATCACGGGACCAAGGACGCGCCTGTGCTCGAGCGGCCAGGCGTTTCCGGTGATGTCGAGCACCCATCTGCGTGTGAGCGCCATCTCGTCGATGACCTTCTCGGTAAGGTCGTCTCGATGGCCGAGCTCCAGATAGAGCCGGGCGATTCGCTCGTCGGTCTTGGAAAGCGACATCTCGATGTTATCGATAAAGGTGGTGAAGAGCGGCCACTCGGCATACGCCTGGCGGAGCAGCATGAGGTCGCCGACCTTCTCGCAGGCGGTACCGAGCCCATACCAAGCGGCAAGGTTCACGCGTGCCTGCGACCACGAGAAGATCCATGGGATGGTGCGCAGGTCATCGAGGGACTTTGCGCCCAGACCACGCTTGGCGGGACGGCTGCCGATGGGCATGAGGCCAATCTCTGTGAGGGGCGTGACCGTGGAAAACCACTCGGTAAAGCCCTCCGTACCAAGAAGATCGAGGTAGCGTTCGCGCGAGGCGGCATCGAGCGCGGAGGCGAGCCCATCGTAGCGTTCGGTCGTCTCGGTGTTGACCCATTCGACGGAAGGCGCGGACTGCAGGAGCGTGGCACCGGCGACCGACTCCACGTGACGGCGGGCGAGCGTGGGGTCCCCGTAGCGCGCGAAGATGACCTCGCCCTGCTCGGTGAGCTTGAAGCGGCAGTTGACCGAGCCCTTCGGCTGGGAGAGGACGGCCCTGTTGGCGGGACCGCCGCCGCGGCCGACGGCGCCGCCACGGCCATGCATGAGTACGAGGTCGATGTTGTTGTCCGCGGCCCATCGGGCGATGGCGGCCTGAGCCTTATGAAGGACGAGCGTCGCGGATGTGGGCCCCGCATCCTTGGACGAGTCGGAGTAACCGAGCATGACCTCGAGGCGGCGTCCCGTCTGCGCGAGACGACGCTGCACGTCAGGCAGGCCGATGATCCCGTTGAGCGTATCGACGGCGTTCTCTAGATCGATGACCTGCTCGAAGAGCGGGATTACGTCAAGCGTCGGCACGTCCGTCTCGTGGGCGAACGCGAGACGGGCGAGCTCGTAGACGTCGGCCACGTTCTGGGCGCTCTGCGTGAAGGAGATGATGTAGCGGCGTGCGGCGTCGATGCCGTTCTTGCGCTGGATGGAGCCGATGGCGCGGAAGGTGTCGAGCACCTCGCGCGTCATGGGATCAAGCTCTCCCCTCTCGCCCCAGCGGCCGTGCTCGCGTATGTCCTTGAGAGCGCGCGCGTGAACGACGGAGTGCTGGCGGAACTCCATCTCCACCATGTGAAAGCCGAAGGTCTGCGCCTGCCAGATGACCTTCTGGAGCGGACCGTAGGCGGTGCGGGCAGCACCGGCCTTGGCAAGCGAGCGCTGCACCACGAGCAGGTCGTCGACGTACTCGTCGGCGCTGTGGTACATGACGTCCGCCGTTCGGTGGATGGTGGCCTCGAGACGGTCGGCGATCACGAGCGTGGCGGCGCGATGCATCTCGTCGGCGGAGATCTCGAGCGCATGCGAGGAGAGCGACTCGCTCATCTCCACCTGGTGGTTCCAGAGGTTGACGAGCTGCTCCGACGGCGGCGTGGACATGGCGTCGAGCGTGAGGTTGCGTCCCACGTAGCGCGTGCGCTCCTCGAGCGCCTCGAGCATGTGCGTGCGAAACTTCTCCGCGACCTTGCGACTCACCTTCGCGGTGACGTTGGGGTTGCCGTCGCGATCCGAGCCGATCCAGCTGCCGGGGTGGAAGAACGCGGGACAGATGGGCGGCACGGTGCCGGCCTTCTCGCCGAGCTCCCAGTCATCGAAGCGGCGGTAGACCTCGGGGACCATGTCGAAGAGCGTGTTGTCGAAGATGTCGATGATCGTGTCGGCCTCCTCGACGGGGGTCGGCTTCTTGTGCGCGATGGGAGACGTCCGAAAGAGCGCGTCGATCTCCTGCAGCATGAGCCGCTCGTTCTCCCTGAGCTCGATGCCCGAGAGATCGGTGCGCTTCTCGAGGAGGATGGCGATGCGGCGAATCTTGCCCTCCACGGCCTTGCGGCGGGCCTCGGTGGGATGGGCGGTGAACACCGGGCGGAACTCCAACCGGTCGAGAAGGGCGATGGCCTTGCCGCGACCGCACTCGTCGACGAGCCTGCGGTAGGCCACGGTCATGTCGTTGATGGGGTCCTCCTCGGCCTTGACGGGCACATCGTGCTCGCGTACGCGCAGCGAGGAGACGCGGTAGTTCTCCTCGCATACGTTGGCCAGGTGGAAGTAGGCGACAAACGCTCTCATGATGATCGTGGCCTCGTCAACGGGCATCTCGTCGATGGAGGAGACGAGACGCACGAAGGCCTCGCTCTCGTCCTGGGTCTCCTCGCCATCGTCGGCGTTGGCGGCGATGGCATCCGTGAGCAGGGCGTCGAAGGCGGAGCGCAGGCTGGGGTCGTACTCCTCGAGAACCTTGCGAACCAAGCGCAGGAAAAGGGCCAGGTTGTCGCGAATCTTCTCGGGAAGGTCCACCTCGGCGAGGGTCACGCGGGCGGCGACCGTCTCGACGTCGGTTCCCTCGGGCAGGTCCATGTGCTCAATGATCCTCTTGATGTCGGACAAGACGTCCCCCTCGTACGTTGCTCGGCTTTCGTGGACTACGCCAACCATACGTGCGGAACCCAGCAATGCAAGCGCCCTTCACATCGACGAAATACGCGCGACACGCTTTTGTCCGCGACGACTCGTTCTCGTCCTCCACGGCAGACCCGCGTCACGGAGGCGAGGTACAATCATGCTTCATTGCAACGACCCTACCCACGGAAGCCGCCATGCCAAAGAATCCGTTTGCAAGGCACGAAAGAAGCGATGGCACCGACGCCGTCGGAGGCGTACATCACGCCACGCCACGCTACGGCGAGCGTTACCAGGCATCGGGCGGCAAGCCGAGCGGACGGGCCCGTCGCAGTGGCAGGGCCGCGGAGAGGACCGCCGAGCCGAGCCTGCTCGCCCGCACGGTCAACCAGTGGTGGAACCGACTTCTCGGTGCCGTCTACTCGAGGTCGTTCTCCGAGCAGTCCGAGCAGTACATGGCCCATCGAACCACGCGCGACTACGTCTGCAACACCATCGGCCAGGCTGCCTGGGGCGGGCTCTTCCCGCTCCTCACCATCGTCTGCACCCAGCTCGTGGGCGCCGAGCAGGCAGGCTACTTCTCGATGGCCTTCGTCGTGGGCACGCTCCTGCTCTTCCTGGGCAACTACGGCGTGCGCACCTACCAGGTGTCCGACCTCGACGAGATGGAGTCCTTCTACGACTACCAGCTCAACCGCGTCATCACCTGCGTGGCCATGCTCGGCGTGGGCCTGGCCTACTGCACCATCCGCGGCTACGACGCCATGATGGAGTCCATCTGCATGGGCGTGCTGCTCTTCCGCGCCGTCGACGCCCTCGCCGACGTCTACGAGGGACGGCTCCAGCAGAAGGACAAGCTCTATCTGGCCGGACTCTCGCAGGCGATTCGCTGCGCACTCGCCTTCGTCGTCTTCACCGTGGTGCTCTTCGTCACGCGCAACCTCGTGTGGGCCTCGTGCGGCATGGCCATCGGCGCCGCCATCTCGCTTGCCCTCTTCACGCTGCCACTCGCCCTGTTCGAGACCGACAAGAGCCTGCCGCTGTCGCTGCGCGGCGTGAAGGAGCTCTTCGTCCAGTGCTTTCCGCTGTTCCTTGCGCTGTTCCTCTACAACCTTCTCGACTCCATGCCCAAGTTCGCCATGGAGGGCGTGCTGTCCTACGACAACCAGCTCTACTTCAACGCCATGTACTTCCCCGCGCTCTCCATCCTCATGATAGTGGGCTTCATCTACAAGCCCCAGCTCGTACGGCTGGCCAACATCTGGGCCACACCCGAGGAGCACAAGCGCTTCGACCTCATCGTGCTGGCCATGTTCGTGGTCATCGCGGTCATCACGGGCGTCACGGCGCTCATCATGGGCTGGATCGGCATCCCCATCATGAGCTTCCTCTACGGCGTCGACTTCGAGCAGTTCAGGCCGCTCGTCTACGTCATGGTATGTACAGGCGGCGTGTGTGCGGCGATCGACTTCCTCTACCAGATCATCACGGTGCTTCGTGAGCAGCAGTCCGTCATGAGGCTCTACCTCATCGCCTGCGTCTTCTCCGTGCCCGTGGCCCTGCTGCTCGTCAACTTCTCCGGGCTTGTCGGCGCCGTCGTCTCGAGCATCGTGATCATGTCCATGCTCCTCGTGCTCCTGCTCAGCGAGTACGTCGTCATCCGCAAGCGCGCCGAGTCATCCCTGATGCTGTAGACGGGTGCGGGCGTCTCGTCCGTACCTCGGCCCAGGGAGCGTTAGGCGTTGGCGATGACCCCACCCAGTCGCAGCCCGACGATGACGGCGATGATGCACACGCCCACGTTCACGACCACGTTGATCACGGCACCCGTCCAGTTGCCCGCCTCCACCAGCTGGATCGTCTCGCTCGAGAAGGTCGAGAAGGTGGAGAGGCCGCCGCAGAGGCCGACGGCGAGGAACAGCCGTAGCTCCGCTGGCAGGGGGCTTGCGAGGTCGACTCCCGTGACCACCCCGATCAGCAGGCCCGCAATGACGTTGGCCACGAACGTGCCACCGCGGGGAAACACCCGGAAGCCACATGCGAAGCAGATGCCTATCCCCCACCGGCTGACGCTGCCGATATGAACCCCACCCAGGCCCCACGCTCAGAAAATCCCTCAT
>Ga0268359_12012_pt1 | contig 23157 bp, 21 predicted proteins | sample BioMet11_FD_194416 | JGI IMG/M metagenome (GOLD analysis project Ga0268359, IMG submission 194416) | Sewage microbial communities from Oakland, California, United States - Biofuel 11 (PacBio Assembly) | ecosystem: Engineered > Wastewater > Sewage > Unclassified | place: USA: California | collected...
CTTTATTATAGGCTGGAAGAATCACGGTTACATTTGAGGATACCGTGTCTTTAGCGCGCAGATTTTCGTTTTTAGTTATATCCTGCAAGCTGTTGCCCATCTGCAGCTCATTACTCATTTATTATTACCCCTTTCTTAAAGCCACTTTCATATCTTTTAGGCAAGAAGATTTTACAAATGTGTTATAAACATCATGGAATTTTGATCCGTGTGGATAATGAATATTATTCAAACATACTTTTATAGCTAATCAAATATAATTTGAACGACATACTGAATATTAAATAAATATATTAAATACTATATAATAATTTGATATTTAGCCCACTACTACTTAAAGTCGAGCAAAGACATCTAATCAATATGGTATGCTCCCGTTTGGGTGGGCAGAGAAGTATGAATTTAATTACTCTGCTTGGAAACTATAGGGAACGATTATATAAATCATATAATCTTATTTAATAAATATACTAAACTAGTTGATTATATATAAAGTTAGTGAGTTAATATAATTATGTGTTAATAAAATGAAAAGTATTGCGAATAAATCAATACTCAGTTAGATGAATCATATATCCTATATTCGGCAGCAAGAACAACTTTAACATATAACTCTTCTTGATTTTTGTTTTTGTAAACTTAATTGAAAATCAATGCCATATGGACTACTTATCTAACAAAATTTTATTTTTCTTTCATTTGTGGTAAATATATATTAATAATAACATGGTTAACATTTAAAAATTTTTTATCATTGATTAGAAAAGTTTTAATTAAATTGATATAGGTAGGAAAATTAACTGGACTTTTGCGTTTGCCTGGACAGTGTGCAAATTTTTCTGTAAAATCATAAATATCAAAAAGTTATTGAGGAGAAAATTCCATATTGAAAGATCAATTTTTTCCATAGTACGAAAAAACTTGACCTCAAATTTCCAGCAAATTTGAGACACTATCCTATATTCCCTTGATTTTTCATTCCATAACTAAGACAATCTTTATTCAAGAAACAAAATTGGGGTCGTGTCCCTAAATCATTGACTTAGTTTTATATAATCTTGAATCTATTATTATTTTGGGGCATCTTAATTACTTCTGAAATAGATTTTTCACAATTTTTTTGCTGGAACAAAGACTGCACTGATTATGGAATTAAAAATCAAGGGAATATAGTCCTTAAAGAAAGATATGGTAAAAATAACCATGTGCTTCTTAAATGTAAAACTTGTAAAAAATGTTTAGTGAAACTAGAGGTACAATATTTTTCGAACTCAACACTTCTGATGAAGAAGTTCTAAGGACAATAGCTATGATTCCTGAAAAAGGAAGTATCCGTGGAGTTGCAAGAGCTACTGGACATAGTAAAGATACAATTTGCAGATGGCTTGAGATTGCAGGAAGGCATGCAGAAGAAGTTACAACTTATTTCCTCAAAAATCTTAATCTTACGAGAGTAGAGGTTGATGAGATCTGGTCATATATAAAAAAAGCAAAAAAATGTTACTGAAGAAGATTCTGAAGAGTATGGTGACGTATATTCACTTACAGCAATCAAAAGTGACACAAGATTGCTCCTTTCTCATCATGAAGGAAAACGTAGTACAGAGGATGCTATAGAGTTATTTAAAGAAGTTGAGAATATGCGTTCCCCATCTTCTCCTATCCCTGTATTTACCTCAGATGATTGGGATGCTTTTGAAGAAGCACTTATAAACGTTTATGGTAAAATCGAGTTGCCACAGTACAAAGGTATCGGAAGAAAACCGCTACCTAAAATAGTTCCACTTGACGATTTAAAATATGTCAAAGTATTGAAAAAAAAGGTAAAAAATTATATAGTTGAAACAGTTCAACGTATCATCTTTGGAGATCCTGAAGAGATATTCGAAATGCTTGGAGCTGATTCGGATGGTTATATTGGAACTTCTTATGTAGAAAGGATAAACCTTACGATAAGGACATCTCTTGCAAGATTTATAAGAAAAGGAATGAATTTCAGTAAAACCAAAAGGATGCATCAGAAAGCATTTGACTTATTCCAAGCATGGTATAACTTTGTAAAACCTCATAAGTCTCTAAGGTTAAAAATAGATTCTGGAAATAGAAAATGGTTTCAAAGGACTCCAGCTATGGCAGAAGGAATAACTGATCACATATGGAGTTTAAAGGAACTATTAACATTTAGAGTTCCTGTTCAATAATTTGAGGACACGACCCAAAATTGTGAGAAATCTATTTCAAAAGTGATGTTTTTTTAACCCCCCCAAACAATAATAAAATTTATATATATAAAAATGAGTCAATAACTCTAAGGACACGACCCATTTTCAAGCTATCTTCGAATAGTTTGTCTTGTCCGATTGCATGTCAAAAAGCATTGCAAAAAGCAACAACTGCATGCCCATCAAAGTAATAAATACGCCCAAAAGCGGATAGTTTGGAGAAACGAAATCGTGCATCACTTTTTGTACCAAAATCCAGAAATCAAAAATCAGTCCTAAAGGCACAAGTATCATGCTGGCAAAATAAAAAAACACTAGTGGATGAAAACTCAAAAGTATATATTTGGTCTTCAACCTCCAGATAAATCCCTTGAAGAGCATGGGAGAAACTTTTAATATATATTTGCGATAATTTATAGAGGATTTTTCATTTCCATAACGAGCAGGGATTACAACGTCAGTTACTCTCATGCCGTATGCATTGAGTTTAATTAGTATATCATTTAAGTAGCCATAATATGTGTATACGGAATCAAGATCGATTGTTTCCAGAACTTTCCGGGATGCAGCAGCGTAACCATTTTGAGAGTCCATTAAGTCCCAGTAACCGCTTCCAATTTTAGTCAGCAGTGAGAGTAGAGAATTTCCAATGAACCGCAAGGTGCTCATTCCTTCTCTGGCTTTTCTGGTGATAAGCCTGTTTCCTTTAGTGTAGTCAGCCTTATCCTCTATTATAGGCATTAAAAGGCGAGGCATCTGGATGGATCCATCTGGTTGTCGCCGTCCATGACAACAGCTATGTCCATTTTGTCTTTTAGAGCCATTTTATATCCGTCAACAACGGAATTTTCCAGCTCCCATATTCACTTCGTGCCTCAAGGAAACTATTCTGGGGTCTTTAGACTTTTGATCACCTCAGGAGTTCGATCAGAACTACAATCATCTACTATGTAAATGCGGCTTACATATTCAGGAATTCCTATTATTGTTTCGCCTAACAAAGCTTCCTCATTGTATGCAGGCACTACAACTCCTATTTTATACCTTTTAAAAAGGCTGAAAGTGTGCTCTTCTTTAAGATCAAGATGCTTTGCTTTCAGATTATTATTTTCAGCAAAAGAATAATGGCACTTGCAGAAGAAGTGTAAATATCAGAGGAATTTAGTATCTCAAAGCATTGTTTAGAAAATGCAAAAAACCCGACCGGTCTATTTTCTGTCTGCCTTTCGTTCAAATAAGAGATGTTTTCCTGTAATCGGTTTGATTGAATTACACAGGTGCCAACTACCATATCGAATCATCTTTTTGAATAGGCTCAAGCATTTTAGAAATTAATTTGGGTTCATGGCAAATACTGATGTCCATAAACAGGAGAACATCAGAATTTAAAGCATGTTGGATACCCATTGTTAGTGGAAAGTCCGGCCTTCTATGCCCAGATATGCGAATTACTTTTGCACCTGCAAGCTCAGCTACTTTAACCGTATTGTCCGAACTTGCATTGTCCACAACAATTACTTTATCAGCTAATTCTTTCGCCTGTAAAACCACGCTACCTACTGAAACTTCCTCATTATAGACCGGAAGAATCACGGTTACATTTTGGGGGACCGTGTCTTTAGCGCGCAGATTTTCTTTTTGAGTTATGTCCTGCGAGCTGTTGCCTATCTGCAGCTCATTACTCATTTATTATTAACCCCTTTCTTAAAGCCACTTTCAGATCTGCTACATAGAAAATATTACAAATGTGTTTTAAGCATCATGGAATTTTGATTCGTGCGGATAATGAATATAATTTAAATATAATTTAAACCATGAAATTATTATAATATCATTATAGCAAATATATTATATTAATTTTATATTAGCCCACTGCTACATAAAGTAGAACAAAATGTCTAATCAATACAATAAGCCTTCGTTTCGGAGCGTAGTATAAATTTAATTGCTCTACTTGGAATCTATAGGGGACAATTATATAAGTTATATAATGTCATTGAATAAATATACTAAACTAGTTGATTATATATAAAGTTAGTGAGTTAATATAACTGTGTGTTAATAAAAAGAAAAATGGTGGAAATAAAATAGTATTCAGTTAATAAAGCTATATAATTTTATCATTGAATTGCGTGTTCTAAAAGTATCCTGCAGCTGGGACATAATATGATAAACCTCAGTAAACAAGAACATAACTATGGAAACAAGATCATTAGAGCTACTTGATCTTATATCCAGCCTGCAGGCATCCATACCTTGTTCCAGGCTTTTTCAGCAGCTCTGAATAATTCAAGTTGCATCTTGACTCCTTTTTTCACTCCCCGCATTTACTGACAGGAAAGGATGAAAAAATGTTCCTGGAAAATTAACTCGAGAAATGCACCCTATCTGCCGATCCCATAGAAAAGCTGTTGAAAAAATCAAACTGCGTAATGCCCCAATCATACTCAATCCTTTTAAGATGTCCGATACTTCAATTTCAGGATCAAAAGATTACTCAAAGGAAGTATTTAACACCTTTAAATTGAAAAAGAAGGAGTTAATTTCTTACTGGTAGTGAGAGTTGGACAGCTTCTCCAGCATTGATAAGGTATGTAACTTGATCTTTTCATGTATATGAATTTAAAGAAATTAAAACTTGTGATTAAAAATAATAAACTATAAACAAAACTTTATATATTATTCATAATAAGATGTTGTGGAATATCAGGCAGATCTGTGCAAATATAAGTGAATTAGCCCTGAGTGAAAGAAGGAGTTCTAATGAAAAAAAGACTTATTCATACTAAGCAAAAAAAGCTAGATCTTCTAATAATTATTTCAGTGTTGAGTCTGGCTTTACTGGCAGTTTCCCCTGCATGTTGTAGTGACTCGAATAATTCCTCATCCTCACAGACAGGGTCTGTTTTGAAACTGGTACCTGCCAGCACTATGGAGAACCAGGGTTTTCTAAATTTGTTTATCTAATGAAAGTTCAGGGCCTTTCCAGCAAATCGAACAATATGTCGATATTATTTACACTTTGGAGGAATTGGGGCAGCCTTTCTGATTATTCTAATATATCGACGTATGGCTTCAAAAGAGCAAGAATTGATAGAAACTCCTTCCCAGGCTCCTTATTCGAATAAAACCTTTAAAAAACTGGGGCTTGAAAAATTAAATCTAGAAGAATTCGAGGCCGAAAGGATCAGGCTCTTTACTGCAATACCTGTTGTATTCATAGGCCTGGCTGAACTCCTTATCTTTGCAGGCAGAATTAAAATCGCTATCTGGGTGCATATCGGAGTTTTAATTGCGTTGTCTCTTTCCGATATAATCATAAAGGATCTCAAAGTATACAGAATTTATCAGGCTCTAATGCTTCTCCCTATCCTGAGATTGGTAAATCTTTCTATGCCCAGTATTTTTTTAATACTACCCTTTATACCTTCGTTTTCGTCTACGCCCCTCTTTTAATTCCTCTGGCAATTATAGTAAGTAATCAACGTTCCTCTTTTGAGCATATGGGGATTACTGCAAAGAATCTTCTGGCTTATACTATCCTTTCAATTCCACTGGGCTTTCTGCTTGGGCTTGGAGAATACTTTACCATCCATCCAGGCTACCTTATTCAGGACCTTTCCATCGGAAACCTGCTTAAACTCACTTTTATAATGGTTTTCTTAGTGGGTTTAGTTGAAGAACTTATTTTCAGGTCAATCCTCCAGACCAGGCTCGAAGATGCGCTCAGTGTGAAAGAAGCGGTGTTAATCGCAGGTCTCCTGTTCGGGCTCATGCACTCGGGATATGGTACCTTCTATGAAGTTTTATATACAGGTTTTGTTAGGACCTTTTCATGGGCTTTGCTTTCTACAAGACAAGAAGTCTTCCCTTTGTTGCTATCTTGCACGGCGTAGTTAATGTTTTCCTTTTCGGGTTTCTGCCATATTATCTGAGTGGCTGGGCAGGATTCTGAGATTTTCTGAATACCAGTATAAGCATTCATCTGTAGGCAGTGTCGCGAATTTGCTGTAAATTTGAGATCAAATTTTTGTGTAGTATGAGAAATAATTTTTCAATGTGATTTCTCTACCCCAGAACTTTTTGAGATTTATGATTTACAGAAAAATTGACACACTGCCAGATTAGGGTTTTTGATGTTGATTATACATAGCTGAAGAGTAACAAAAAGTATTTGGATTAAATATAATAGGTAATAGGTTTTTTGATAGGAAAGTATTCAAAAAAATAAGAATACTTAACTGTTACTATATAAAAAAAGGATAATATATAAAATCTGTAATCAGGGTCTGATAATCGCTATAACATTAAAAGCTACAATTGCCACAAAGCTGAAGAACAAAGGAATGATTGCCATATTAAAAGAATTGTTAAGATATTTATTCCACTTTTCAGATGCTGAAAAAATCTCTTTTAGGGAGAGAAGAGCTATAAGTCCAATAACTATTGCAGCTCCGTACTGAGGAAGCCCTGGGGTCGTGATCATCGTTACTGCACTCGATGCAGCAGCGCTTGCAACAATACTAGATGACATACTACTTAGTAACATAATAACACCTTCCACCAATATAATTTCTTTCTTAAATGTTAAAAATGCCTGCTTAGATATTGCAAATGATTTAAAAGAATGATATAGTTTAAAGTAAAAATAACATAATAGTATAAAAAAGTTTTCTTAAAAACTTTAGTTCTTAAAAGAAGTAAATTGTTTTCCCCGATTCATAATTAATTAACAGGTCTTTCTAAAATTCTGGGTAGCTGTGTTCTATTTGTGCATGTAATTTAATGATGGATCCTTTAGCTCTGAAGCGAGAAATGCAGGGCTATTAGCAATTTGTTGGAATCTATAAAAAAGATAGACTTACAAAGATATAGGACTTACGCACTTGAAGAACAAACTCAATTACGGCAAAGACTGTGGATTAAAGTCACGTATTAGACAGTTAACAATCTGATGCTGTTGATTTTTCAGTTCAACTGCATAAGTCCTAAGAGAATTAACGAGATTTATAACGAGGGGCTGTGCAATTAACACACCTGTCCAAGTGACATCAAATAAGATAGAAAGCAATTTCTTTACTATAAAGGAGTAAAAGGAAAGGTTTAGCTTTCCTCTACTTTTTGCCTTCCCGCTTCAAAAGCCCTTAGATTCACTTCAATTGTTTTCTGCGGCACAAGGGCTTTAACACTCTCAAGTAGAGTTTCTTTAGTAATTGGTAGATAACCTGAGACTGCCCCCACCATCACGACATTCATTGCAAGCCTGCTCCCGGCTTCGTAAGCCAGTTCATCGGCATTAAAGGATTTGACTATGTATTTTTCAGAAAGAAAATCAAGAATGTCTGAGACTTCCGGATATTTCGTAAGGCCTGAGGTAACAGTTACAGGAATTATGGGTTGCGTATTCACTATAATAATTCCGCCGTCCTTCAGGAAATCCAGGTACCTGACCGCTTCCATGGGTTCAAGGGCAAGCAGAATATCTGCACCTTTTTTCGGGATCATGGACCCGTAGTCATTTCCAACTCGAATATGGTTTACAACCGAACCTCCACGCTGGGCCATGCCGTGGGTTTCCGCAGCCCGGATGGGCAGTCCTGCAGTAACTGCAGCTTTTCCTATGATGTCCGAGGCAAGGATTGCGCCCTGTCCTCCTACTCCTGTAATAAGGAGGTCTAATTTCTTTTGCTCAGCCTGACTCATCGCTTCACCTCCTGAATCGCATCAAACTTGCAAATCTGGGCACAGACCCCACACCCGCTGCAAAGAGCCGTAATTACAGCACATTTGTTTTTCTCGTTAAACTCAATTGCAGGGCATCCAAATTTAACACACTGCTTGCAGCCTTCGCATTTTTCAGGATCAATAACATATGGGGTCCGACGTATACCTACCCTTTTTCCTGAAATCACGCAGGGTTGCCTGGCAATAACCACAGCTACGCCTTCAAATTCCTTTGCTGCCTTAAAAGCTTCCTGTGTCTCTTCAAGCTTATAAGGGTCGACAACCGATACAAATTCTGCACCCATTGCTTTGCAGAGCTCTTCAAGTGAAACCTGTACGGTTGGCTCTCCTGTTGCCGTATACCCGACGCCTGGATTTGGTTGGTGTCCGGTCATGGCTGTAATACGGTTGTCCAGAATAGTAACCGTGATATTTGCTTTATTGACAATTGCATTCAGGAGTGAGTTCATGCCAGAATGGAAAAAGGTTGAATCCCCTATGGAACAGCAGATCGGCCGCTTTTCCCCTGCATGGTAAAGCCCTGAGGCAACACTGATGCTTGAGCCCATACAGAGTGTGGTTTCAACAGTCCCGCTCTGGATTCCGAGGGTGTAACAACCGATATCGCTGGGGTAAATCGCATCTTTTCCAAAGACCTTTTTCATTGAGTAGAAAGTTGCCCTGTGAGAACAGCCTGCACAGAGAGCAGGCGGGCGAGGAGCAAGCTCAAGAGCTGTGCCTGATGTTTCTGCTTCGGTCTCGAGATCGAAGGTTTTCTTAAGAACCTCAAGGAAGGCACTTACATCCAGTTCTCCTTCCCTTGGCACAAAACCGTTAGTTTTCCCGAGCACCGAAACCTCAATCCCGGCTTCCTGTGCAATCATCTTTACCTGTTCTTCCACGATAGGCTCAAGTTCCTCAAATACAAGTACGGTATCTACGGTTTCAAGCAGTTCGAGAATCAGCTTTTTCGGAACCGGATACGCTCCTATCTTAAGGTAAGAAACTTCAAGTCCAAGCTCCACAAGTGCTTCTTTTGCATATACTGAGGCAATGCCTGCACCTATTACTCCGAATTTTGCATCGGATTTCAGCTCAAGAGAGTTCCATGGTGATTCGGCAAGGGCATCCTCAATGGGCTGCTGTATAGAAAGGAGATGGGTATGGCGTGGGCGTGCGTTCTTCGGGAGCATGACCCAGCGGTCCAGAAGTTTTTCAAAATTAGGTGCCGGTTTTTCTACGGGTATCTCTCCAAGTTCAATATCTGACTTTCCGTGCGAAATCCGGGTTGTGGGCCTGAAGATCACAGGAACTTCAAACTTTTCGGAAAACTCGAAAGCATAGGGTAGCATGTCCTTTGCTTCCTGGGGGGTCGAGGGATCAAAACAGGGAACAAGAGCAAACTGGGCATAGCGCCGCGTATCCTGTTCATTCTGGGATGAGTGGCACGACGGGTCATCAGCAGCGATTACAATCAGCCCACCTTTTGTCCCTGCATAAGCAAGTGTCATAAAGGGATCAGCTGCAACATTTAACCCTACATGCTTCATTGTCACTACAGAACGAACGCCTGTCCAGGCAGCTCCGACTGCAACTTCCATTGCAACCTTTTCGTTAACCGACCATTCTACATGGTAATCCCGGTCTTCTCGGGCTGCAAGCGTATCTATAATCTCCGACGACGGAGTTCCGGGATAGCCTGCAATAACCTGCACGCCGCCTTCAAGAAGCCCGCGGGCAATTGCCACGTTTCCAAGCATGTACTCACGCATTGTCATAATTATTATCTCCAGTACTTATACAGGAAAAATACCGTTATGATAACAGATTAAATATATTCTTATTGATTAGTATCTGCAAATTTAGATAATCTACTCTATTGGTAACAGCAAATCTGAAGTTCTATAAGGACAGTTCAGCAAACCATACCTGCTGTCTGAAACCAGGTAAAACTTTTACATTATCAAATAACACGATCAATAATATACTTTCGGATAAGTGCCCTGAAGTTCTCCTCTTGTACGATTATTTAACCTGCAGGAAATATGAGAAACGATGAAAGTTTACAGTTTTTGAGAGAACACAAAAATAAATTTAAAAAATGAGAAACGATGAAAGTTTACAGTTTTTAAGAGAACACAAAAATAAATTTAAAAGCTGGTATAAGTTCGCTCACTGCCCAGCTTATGAATAAACAATTTAACTTTTCCCCAGAAACTCTGCAAGCTTCTTGATTTCATCTAGCTCGAAATCAAGTTCTTTGCCTTTAAGGGACGTTTTAAAAATTTCTCTTCTTTCCGGAATTTCAGCCACGACATTCGCGCAATTTACCGACGCTAACATCTCTTCTCTTATGTCCTGTTCAACTTTATTAAGCACAAAGTAAACCCTGCACCCACACTGAGCGCCAAATTCCTCAAATTTCTTTGAAAGCTTGAGGGACTCATAGGAAGGATCAACAACCACAAAGATCAGGTCAAAGTCCTTATCAACTCCACGCCCGAAGTGCTCAGTGCCGGCTTCGGTATCCACGATTACAAGATCATCTTTTCCAAGATCAAGGTTTTCAAGAAATTCTCTTGTCAGAACTCCCATTGGACACGCGCAGCCTTCCCCGAAATCATGGATTTTGCCAACTGCCATCAGCTTGACTCCGTCCTTTTCTTCCACAAATTCCGGTGGGAGGTCGGAAAAACTCCATCTCTTATCGAAAAAGCGGGACTGCTGTTGCGCTGGCTGACCTGAAGTACTCCCATTGGCTGCAAGCCCCAAGAACTGCGTTTTTTTGGGAGCAGCCCTTTGTTTTTCCTTAAAGCCTGTTTTTCCCCCAAAATATTCCATAAGATCCTTAGGAACCTCCATTCCTAGCTGGCTGTGCAGCCCGTAATTGGACTCGTCAATGTCGAGCACAAGCACGTTTTTAGTTTTTGCCATTTCCTTTGCCAGGAGCGCCGAAATCGTACTTTTTCCGCTTCCTCCTTTTCCGCACACTGCAATTTTCATATCCAGTTCACCTATCCCAGTAATTTCTCCTGCTGAATTAAAAACGCTTCCTTTAAACATTTTCTTGCCTGAATAGTCAGATGAAGGAAATAAGAATAGGGAAAGTGAAGAACCGAAAAATAAGGAGAAAAAAGAGAATGAATGAACGGAAGCAAAAAAATTATATCGAGTAACGTCGGCGATATAACGATAACCAGAAAGAGATGATCCCAAAATTTAAAAATGGATGCCAGTAGCGAGAAAACGTTTCCGTTTTTTAAATGGAGATTAAAAGCTGGTCATGGAGAGTAATTATCTGGAAAGGTTCTCTCCGAGCCTGGCATGTGGGATGTAATAGGGGTGAGCGAATTCCCATAAATAGCTATGAAGTTTTAGTATATAATTACGCATGTTTTGATCTTTTTGATAATTCGGGGATTTAGACGCTACTTATTCTGTCCATATCTTAGCGTTTGCTCTGAATCAGAAACGGGACAATTTTCGTGCTTCATAACTCATTAAAAACTAAATTTGAGTGCCTTAAACACCTAATTTACTTAATACAGAAGGATTTATTTGGCATGAAAGTACATGGGGGATATCTTCCTCACGTGCTCTTTTCCTCCTTTTTCCTCGTAATTGCAAATATTTCACTCATTATTGTTATCCTTTCATCAACCGATAATATCTCGTTCTCAACAATCTTTGTCTTTTGAGTTTCTCCCTTTTTATATCCAGTTTCATCTTCGTACATCTCATCATTTGTGATAAGATGCCATATTATCGTTGCAATTTTCCTTGCAAGGGCAATAATTGCCTTTGAATGCCCAATTGACTTCTTTTTCCTGTTAAAAAACTCTTTTAACTTGCTATTTTTCGTTTTTGCCGCTGCCTGAGCAATTTGTGTCAAAATCCACCTTGCTTCCTTAGGTCCTCTCTTTGTGATCCTACCGTTGTGGTATTTATCTGCGGATTGGTACACATTAGGAACAAGACCAAGCCAGGACGCAAGTTTATCTCCTGAAGAAAAATCGTTAAAATCCCCAATTTCAGCAATTAGAGTTGCTGCTCCAAGTTTCCCTATACCTGGAACAGACATTAAAATTTCCATTTCGTGCTTATGATTATTATAAGCATAATTGAATATTTCGTTTTCTAAAACTTCTATTTCATCGTCTAGACTCTTTATGAGTTTCAGACAGATCTGAAGCCTGAATGCAGCACTTTGAGAAATTTCGTTATTAAGAACTTCTCGTATCTGATCACTTTTTTTACGAACATTTGGGGAAAGACTTGCTATAATCTGGTCAACGCTCTTACCTGAAGAGATTCCCGATAAGATCATTATACCATTCTTGCCAAATATATCTGTCAGCACATTCTTAAGATTAAACATTTCAGGCGCGAGTATAGCATGTGCTTTGTTTTTTATATCGGTTCTTTTTTGTACAAGGCTATGACGAAGCCTAATGCATGACCTGAATGCTCTATGATCTATTGGGAAAATTCTTGATGGCTGAATCATATTATTCAATGCAAGTTGCGCAATGAATTCTGAATCTAGCTTATCTGTTTTTTTGTGTGTAAAAGCCTTCATATCTCGCGCATTTCCAACTATTACAGGTAGATAATTTATCAATGAATCATGAATCGGAACCCAGAAATCACTGGTTGATTCGCATGCAACAACATTACATTTTTCTGATATTACCCATTTTTAAAGGTCAAAATGTCATCATCGGTTCTATTAAAACGTTTTTGCTGTTTTTCACCGGATCTGCAGAGGATTGTAGCAATGAAAAAGAGTTTGTGAATGTCTAAACCACAAGCTTTGTTTATAACTTCAATCAAATTAGATCACCCAATTTATTTGGGCAGTGGAATTGCCTCAAAGGCCAATTTGGCATCCGTGATCAAAGTCACATGTGAGCCTTCGATGGCAATTCACTGATTAGTTTTATGACGGTTTTAAAAAACCAAAATAAGTACAACCTTACTGCCCAAGATAATGATGGGATCTATTGTCAAAAAAGGTTGAGTAGAGTACTTTCATTTATTTGTGCCTGTTATTCAAAGAATTTCATGTGCGTTTTATAGACAGTTTATCCCCTAAAAACTGAAAAATTACTAAATTTTTCCATTATACTTTTTGATATTTACTTTTAAGTTAGTAAGTTTATTCAAAGGAATTTAGAAAAATTGTGAAATCATATTCCATATAAATTTTTCATTGCGATGAACATAATCAGACTAAACATCCAGTACTGCATAATAAGAGGTAATGGGGGATTATGATAATGGCAGTCAATGAAAAAGAAAGGAGGATTAAGATAATCAAAGATGAACCGTATCGGGTTACAGGTGGAGTGTCGCTTTTCGAACAGGTAATTGTCACCGACGATGCTGGCCACACCAGAGAATTAATTAATATAAAGGAATACCCTCGGCAGGATGCTTATATCTTATGCCGCTGTGGCTCCTCCAAAAACAAGCCATTCTGTGATGGAACCCACCGCAAGATCGGTTTTGACGGTAGCGAAACAGCCAGCAGAATCTCGAGTTCAGGAAGAAGTGGGGCCTGGAATGAGGGAGTTCGTTGATAAATTGAGATTCTTAACTTGCGGAAATAGTAATCTCGAATAACAATCCGGCGATCCAAAGCCAAAGTGAAATCAACAATGGACGACTTCGCGATAAAAAATAGAGAATTCGAGGATAGCCTTCTTTATTTCAATATATCCTCGAACTTCTTTTGGCTCTACAGATGCTGCAAAGTCTCATCAGCCTGCCGTAAGTTTTCGTTTCCACGTCTCTGAATAGCTGGAATGATGACATGGCTCAGGTCGGCCACAAGGTTGCCAATCGTATGTTTCTGCCCTATCTTTTCAAGCGAACGATACCTTTCTCCAGCCTGGGCAAAGTCTTTTGTTTTAAAGATCTTAAGCCCTTGAAGACTTTATGCTACGATCAGGCCAGATCGAAGCGATCAAGGTTCATTACTTTGTTCCAGGCTGCCACGAAGTCCTGGACAAACTTCTTCTGCGCGTCCGCGCTTCCGTAAACCTCGGCCAGAGTCCGGAGTTGGGAGTTCGACCCGAAGATGAGATCGACACGCGTGGCGGTCCACTTGACTTTTCCAGTCTTGCGATCGCGCCCTTCAAATAGATCCTTGGCGTCCGATACCGCCGTCCACTCCGTGCCCATGTCGAGCAGATTCACGAAGAAGTCGTTAGTTAGTGCTTCTGGCCTATGGGTAAAAATGCCGTGCTGGATCTGTCCGAAGTTGGTATTCAGCACGCGCATGCCGCCAATGAGCACCGTCATCTCTGGTGCGGTAAGCGTCAGTAATTGCGCCTTGTCAACCAGCAACGCCTCGGCTGATATGGTGTATTGGGCCTTGAGGTAGTTGCGGAAGCCATCCGCGATCGGTTCGAGTAAGGAGAAGGAGACCACATCGGTCTGCTCCTGCAAGGCATCCATGCGCCCTGGCAAGAAGGGAACCGTCACATCGTGACCAGCATTCTTCGCAGCCTGCTCGACGCCTGCACAACCAGCCAAAACTATCAGGTCAGCAAGCGAGACCTTCTTGCCGCCAGAGGCCGCGCTGTTGAACTCGCTCTGGATACCTTCGAGAGTGTTCAGCACTTTCACCAGTTCGGCCGGCTGGTTGACTTCCCAATCCTTCTGCGGTGCGAGGCGAATTCGTGCACCGTTCGCACCACCACGCTTGTCGGAGCCACGGAAGGTGGACGCCGACGCCCAGGCAGTCGAAACCAATTGCGAGATTGACAGCCCAGAGGCGAGGATCCTGTCCTTGAGGGAGGAAATGTCCTTCTCATCGATCAACTTGTGATTGACCGCAGGGATGGGGTCTTGCCAGATGAGCTCTTCGGCAGGAACCTCCGGACCAAGATAGCGGGCGCGCGGACCCATGTCACGGTGCGTTAGCTTGAACCATGCGCGAGCGAATGCATCCGCTAATTGATCTGGGTTCTCGTAGAAGTGCCTTGAAATCTTTTCGTAGACGGGGTCGAACCTCAAGGAAAGGTCAGTGGTCATCATGCTTGGCGCGTGACGCTTGGACGGGTCGTGGGCGTCCGGAATCGTGCCGGCACCTGCGCCCCCTTTGGGTTGCCACTGATATGCACCGGCAGGGCTCTTCGTCAATTCCCACTCGTAGCCGAACAAGATCCTGAAGAAGTTGTTACTCCACTTCGTTGGCGTGTTGGTCCAGGTGACCTCCAGGCCGCCGGTGATCGTGTCACCGCCTTTGCCGGTGCCGAAGCTGCTCTTCCAACCGAGGCCTTGCTCTTCGATACTGGCCGCTTCTGGCTCAGGCCCTACATGAGACGCAGGGCCAGCACCGTGGGTTTTACCGAAGGCATGACCGCCAGCGATGAGTGCAACGGTCTCTTCGTCGTTCATGGACATGCGAGCGAAAACATCGCGGATATCCTTGGCCGCTGCGATCGGGTCCGGGTTGCCGTTCGGGCCTTCCGGATTGACGTAGATCAGCCCCATCTGCACGGCAGCGAGTGTATTTTCGAGGTTCCGGTTACCAGAGTAGCGTTTATCACCACCCAGCCACGTGTCCTCAGAGCCCCAATAGACGTCCTGATCCGGCTCCCATACATCTTCGCGACCGCCTCCGAAACCGAACGTTTTGAAACCCATTGTTTCCAGGGCGACGTTACCCGCAAGAATCATGAGGTCGGCCCATGAAATTTTCCGGCCATACTTCTGCTTGATCGGCCAGAGCAGGCGACGTGCTTTGTCCAGGTTGACGTTGTCCGGCCAACTGTTGAGCGGTGCGAAGCGCTGCTGACCTCTACCACTGCCGCCGCGGCCGTCACCGGCGCGGTAGGTGCCGGCGCTGTGCCACGCCATGCGAATTAACAAAGGGCCATAGTGGCCAAAGTCCGCAGGCCACCAGTCCTGCGAATCGGTCATCAGCGACGCGAGATCTTTCTTCACAGCCGCCAGGTCGAGACTCTTGAACTCTTTCGCATAATTGAAGTCCTCGCCCATCGGATTGGACTTGGAGGAATGTTGGTGCAGGATCTCGAGCTTCAAATGGTTCGGCCACCAGTCGCGGTTCGACATGCCTCTGCCGGTTTCTTGTTTGTTTGCTCCGCTCGTTACAGGATTCATTTTGTCGTCAGTCATAACGTTACCTCCCATTGACTAAAAATTCAAGACCAAATCTCTAGTATGCAATCTCTTCAATCTTGTCTCCTCTTGGGAGATTTGAGTGCCGATTGCCAGAGGGATTAATTTAGGTCTACTTTCCAAGAGCTTGAAAATTCTTACATGCTGTTTTGCTAGTCTAATGGTTTACTTCCTCAAAAAACTTATTCCAGTTCGATATTCAACTATATAACACAAATCTATTTAAGATTGATTATTACTTAATAATAAACTATGAATAACCTTCAGGACTCAGACTCGCTCATAATCAAAGCTCTGCGCGGAAAAGGATACAAGGCTACGCCCCAGAGAATAGCTATCGGTCAATTTGTTCTCCATAATCATGCCCACCCAACGGCTCAGAGAATTTATAGCGAGGTTAAGAAGGTCTATCCAACAGTCAGTCTTGCAACAGTTTATAAAACTGTTCAAATCTTGAAAGAGGTAGGTTTGATCCAGGAATTGAATTTAGAGAAAGATCAGACCAGATTTGATCCCAATATGGAGCCACACGCACATCTGGTTTGCCTCCAGTGTAAAAGTATCAATGACTGCACAGACCCCATGATTTCTGAAATTGTGGATCGAATGTCAAATGAAGCAGATTTTTCTGCTGGAGAATGGAATTTTAACATATTTGGCATTTGCAGCAACTGCAGACGGAAAAAGAGTATATGTGACTGATTCTGTTTATAACATTGTTTCAATTATATACACAATAACTAATACTGTTATTGCCACGATACCTGTGGGAATATTTCCTTACGGAGATACAGTAACTCCTAATGGAAAAAAAGTTTATGTGACAAATAGAAAAGAAAAAAATTGTTGGGCAATTATTCAGTTACCAAAAAGTATTTGAAGTTCTGTCCAGTTGGCGGGGGATGGGCATTTATACGTTTAACCGTTGCTGAAATTTATATTAAGGTTAAAAAATATTTAATAGGCGCCTCAGAACTCATAGGGCTCATCACGAAATCAGCAAAATTTTTCATCACAGGCACTCAATTGATATTCAAACATTATATGCAGTTAATATAAAAAATATCTTTCAGAAAAAATAATATATTTTAAAATATAAAATATGTCTTAAAAAATGTTTTTCAGTTTTCTCGCTTGAGTTCAGCCTCAATCTCAGCAGCAATCTTGCAGGCAGCTTCTCTCGGGGATTCTGCTTTGTAAATGGCTCTCCCTACGATTACCCAGTCTGCGCCTGCGGCAATAACATCAGATGCTTTTCCTCCCTGAGCACCAACTCCTGGCGAAATTATCGTAAGTTTGTCGCCGATAATTTTTCTGATCGCCGTCACTCTTTCCGGTCTGGTTGCGGGTGCAACAAGGCCGAAAGCTCCTGCTTCGGCTGCCATTCTTGCGATTGCTTCTCCGACGGGCTGGAGGAATTCGGCTCCTCCCGGGTGGCTCATTTCACTTACTACAAACACGTCTTTCCCGTATTCGGAAGCAATCTCAATGCAGGCATCAAGGCTGTCCCGACCTGTAAAGCCCTGGACAATTACTGCATCGGTTCCTGCCTCAAAGACCTGCTCGCAGATAAGGCGGTTGGTATTTGGAATATCGGCAACCTTGAAATCGGCTATTATAGGAGCAAACTCGGCAAGCTCCCTGATGATTCCAAGCCCGGTAGCAAGTATTAGAGGATAGCCTACCTTTATAGCGTCCACGAATTCCGAGACATCTTCTGCAATTTTAAGAGCTTCTTCCCTGTCGGAAACATCAAGGGCAAGGATCATACAGCTTTTCTTTTCCATAAAATCACCTCTTTGAAAGGCGTGTACGCACAGCTGCAACCATAAGCGGGAGAGTAATAGTTGCATCTGCATACACGGTTACGGCTTTTGCGTTTTCTCCTACTTTTCCCCAGGACTGGGCTTCATCAAGGGTTGCCCCGCTCAGGCCGCCAGTCTCAGGATGATCCATTGTTAACTGGATAGCGTAGTCAAAGGATTTGGGAGTTACAAGCATGGACTGGAGAATATAATTTTTGGGAACCCCTCCGCCAATGAGCAGGGCACCTGCACTCTCAGCCGCATAGCATGTCTCTATAAACTCGTGCATATCAGCAAATGCATCAACATGTAGAGGGTTTCCTTCCTTATATAGCCAGGCTTGAAGCCCTATAACGGAGTCCTGAAGGGCAGGGCAATAAACTGGCACACCCATTTCGGCTGCGGTTTTTAGGATAGAAGAATCATCATCAAGGTTTTCCCGATCTCGGTAAGCACCTGCCGGATCGAGAGTTTTTCCTGAGGAAGTCCGGCATAAACACTCTGTAAAAATTCTTCAAGGTCTGTAAAGTGCTGGTCAGGAAGATAAACATCGTAAATCCTGTCAATGCATTCATTCCGTAACTGGATATCGTTTGCACAGTCTGTGCCCTTATAATGGTGAAGTCCCAGAGCTTCAACAGTGTCGTGCACCATATTAGCTCCGGTCGTGACAAGCACGTCGATGTAGCCGTCGCGTATCAAATCCGCAACAATGTTTCTCATGCCTGCAGGAGTCATGGCACCCGCAAGCCCAAAAAATTTCGTAGTTTTTTCGGAAGCAAGCATCTCATAATAGATTTCTACGGCCTCAGCCAGCCTGCCTGCTCCAAAGGCACAGCCTCTGTATTCCCTGACAAGATCATCAACACTCATGTCGGGGTTGATCTTTGCAGCTTTGATTGGGGTCGAAAGTTTTTTGTTTGGAGTATTACAATCCATTCGATTTCCCTCATGAAAAGGTATGATAGACCATATCTTTGAGAATTATCTCTTTGAAAACTATCTCTTTGAGAATTATCTCTTTGAACTATCTCTTTGAGAATTATCTCTTTGAACTATCTCTTTGAGAATTATCTCTTTGAACTATCTCTTTGAGAATTATCTCTTTGAACTATCTCTTTGAGAATTATCTCTTTGAGAATTATCAATTCCAGATTATTTTGAGCTGATATTGGATTATCTGAAAACACATAGTATATGATAAACTTTCTCTTTATGCATTCCTTTCAAGCGCGTGTAAAATACTTGAAACCATTGGCCTAGAACACAATCTTGCCTGAAAATCATTAAGAACTCTGAAAATCATTATGTATTTTATATAGGATATTAATAACTGAAAGCATCAGGCTAGAATATAATCAGGTAATATTAATACTCTCATGGTAAGATCTTAAGAACATGTCTGCTGAACCGTTAAATAACAAACTGATAAAATACGAAAACATCGGATTTTCTTTTGAGAACAGACAGGTACTCTCAGGTTTCAACTTGACCGTAAAGAAAAACCAAAAAATTCTCCTGCGGGGAAAGTCCGGAACAGGAAAAACCACCCTCTTAAAAATACTGCTTGGTTTTACAAAGCCTTCGGAAGGCACCATCTATTTCAAGAATCGGGTAATCGATTCAAGAACCTGCTGGGAGGCTCGAAAGGAAATCGCTTACGTAGTACAGGATACTGACCTTGGGGAAGGAAAGGTCAAAAGCCTCTTAGACGATATCTTTTCTTACAGGGCAAATAAAGAAAAACTAGACCATGAAAAACTGAGGGCTTTTCTGCGGGAGCTAGAACTGGAAGACGATATTCTTGAGAGAATTTCCAAGAGCTTTCGGGTGGAGAAAAGCAGCGAATAGGAATCCTCATTTCCCTTCTCCTTAACAGGAACATATACTTACTTGACGAAGTCACTTCCGCTCTTGACGCGAAATTAAAAAGAAGATTGCAGATTATTTCCTTGCCCGAGAAGACTGGACTCTTCTGATCGTCTCCCATGATAGGGAATGGGAACGCGACTGGATGGAAACAATAAATCTTGAAACCAGGTCCTGAGAAACTTCCAGAACCATCCCTCAAACAAAACGATAAACAAGATAATAAACAAACTAATAAACGAATCAATAAACAAAAAACAAAACCCAAGAAGACTGAAAAAATGCCCATTTATGATATTAGCTACACCTCGTTAATTTTCTGTTTTTTCTTACTTGCAATTCCGATTTTCATAAGCTGGAAAATCCGGCTTGAACTCGAAAAAAGCACTCTGGAAGCTGTCTTCAGGATGTCAATCCAGCTCTTTTTCGCAGGCATTTTTCTGAACTTTATTTTTAACCTGAATAACGGGCTTTTAAACCTGGCCTGGGTAGGAATAATGATCTTTTTTGCGTCCTATACGGCAATAAAAAGTGTGGATCTTAATGTAAAAAACTCTTTGCGCCTATCATTTTAGCCATTGCCTTTTCAAGCCTGGCGGTTCTATTATATTTCAATAAATTCGTTATTAATCTGGAGAATCTTTTCGACGCACGCTACTTGATCCCTATAGCGGGCATGTTTCTTGGAAATTCTCTTCGAGGAAATGTGGTAGGGATAGGTGACTTTTATAGCGATATCAAGCGAAATGAGAACCGCTATCTTTACAGCTTATCTCTTGGGGCGGGCATGTATGAGGCTGTTCTCCCATACCTGCGAAAAAGTTTAAGGGCTGCAGTAAAACCCACGTTAGCAAACATCGCGTCCGTGGGGATCGTCACTTTGCCAGGGATGATGACAGGACAGATCCTTGGGGGAGCAAGCCCTCTAGTTGCCATTAAGTATCAGATTACCATCATGATAGCACAATATGTTTCAACCCTGCTTGGCACAACCCTTAGCATTCTCACAAGCTTCAGGACAGCCTTTGATGAGTATGGACTTGTAAATAAGAAATTATACGAGAAAAATCTCTGAAAAAATTATGACTGAAAAATGCAAAAGTTTGAGAGCCCTTACTTGAGGGCTCAATAGATTGAAAAAATACTCTTAACTCTAATACTTCAGTTAGGTTGATTCAAGCGTATCCTGTAATATCCTGACCAACCGGAGTGCTTTTTCTTATGCACTCTTCTCCGTAATGGATCATATCTTCAACTGCAGTTTTCAGTATGGAAGGATAAATCTGGCCTACCTGTTCCCATACAGGCCTTCCGTGACAGAAGAACTTAAACGTAGGCGTGCCCTGAACTCCGTACCTTTTAGCAGTCCAGGGACTTGTTTCAATGTTCATGCGGGCAAAAATTGCTGAATTCTTGAATTCCCTTGCATAGTTCATAAAATAAGGTTCCATAGCTTTGCAATAAGGGCAGGTCGGGCTGTAGAACATTACAATAACCGGCTTTCTAGAACTTTCTACCACTTCTCCCCATGTCGTATCTTGGATTTCGATCACATTGTTTCCGTTCAATCACTTACCCCCAGGGTTATGAACAGGTTAACCGAACAAATTAATCGAGTTTCAGGCCTTTCGAAATCAGTTATTCAGTTCATCAGATTTTGTATATCAGATTGCGCTTATTAGGTCAATATTATCTATTTTTATAAGATTAATATTTATGCTTTGTAAAATTAAAGTTCATGCATCTGTGGGTAAGCCCCTTAAAAAATTTCCAAAAATTACTCTTTTAGCCAGAAGTTCTAAACAGGAAGTCCTAAACAAATAGAGAAGAAAGATAATAGAAACAAAGAAAAATTAGAAAAAGCGGGTGACAGAACTGAAGAATCAGTTCTGTATTATCTTGGCGAGATTTTCCAGGAACTGAAACCTGATCCGTGTCCAAAGATTCAAAATTTTGGAAGAGTGAATGAAGTTTATAAAAGGTTTTTCCATTTAGATCTTTTTTTCTTCACCCACCGGGTTCATGATCTCATAAAAACATGTGCTACAGATGTGTTTGTCATCGAGACATGTTTCTTTAAAGTCAACTTTGGGGCCGCCTGGTTTTGTGGTTGCCTCCTTGAATACATAGAATTTTTCATTAAATTCGATTGGCTGGCCGCATCTCGAACATACGAAAGGTGGATTCTCAACCGAATCAATTGCACACTCAATGCATATCAGATCGGACTTATCTCCATGAACCTCTTTGAACTTTATTGGTTTCATATCCAGGCTGGTGTCTACAACCAGTACATCTTCCAGCAGTTCCCGACCACAAATATTACAATGCTCCTTCATTGTGTTGCCTCCTATGTCCAGAGGATTTCTCACCAAACCCTGTGCTGAGCCTACACAAGGCTTCAATGTCTCCGTGTTTGCACTCAAATCATATTCCCCAGTTTCAGCTTATTACCCATACTCATACCGAATCGGGCTATTTTAGGTGTCCAATCCGGCTCAGTCTTTCACACCGTTGAGCTGTGTTTTACCTGCTGGCATTGTCTTGCCAGCATATCAACCTCGAGAAGATCGATCCAGAGCTGGAAAAGCAAACAATACGGATTAACTAAAAAACGTTTTTACCATGTCATCTCGGAAATACTTTTCTCATTTGAATCGAAACAACATTAGAAGACACTTTACAAAAATGAATTTTAAACTGCTTTCTAGTCTCTGGTTTTAAACTTCCCTATGAAAATATAGGCCTTGAAACTATATACAGTTATTGATTTTGATCTAAAAATAAAAGAGCCTCCCGAATAAATGGTGGACTACAAAAACAGAAGAAAAATTAACATATAGTAAATAATCTGAATGAAAGTTGTTAATGGTCATAATAACGGTGTGAAGCAAACAGAATTGAAATTATCAAGTAAACAGAATAAAAGTTAGTAAGTAAGTAGAATAAAAGTTAGTAAGTAAGTAGAATGGAAGTTATCAAGCAAACAGAAAGGGAGTTACTACTTTAATAAGCTAAAAAGGAAGAATATAAAGGGAATAAAACAAAGAATTTTATTCATCTTTGGTCAATACATAAGACGATAAAAAAGATTACTCAAAGGGTTCGAAAAAATGCTTAAGCAGAGATTTGTGCTGGATACTACAGCATTAACGGACCTGCAGACGCGTGAGGTTATGGGCTATGCGTCCCTTTGCGAGGGAATGAAAGCGATTCTTGACCTGATAGCCGATGCTCGTCTGCATTTCGGGATAAGTTGCTACGTGCCCTATCCGTCAGTATATAAAGAGATGTACGAATTTGCAAGCCGCAACGGCTGTGACAGGGAGGTCGTGGCTAAAATAGATACCTGGCTTGTAAAAAAGTCTCCTGACCGGTATAGAGTT
>Ga0268359_11750_pt1 | contig 23082 bp, 26 predicted proteins | sample BioMet11_FD_194416 | JGI IMG/M metagenome (GOLD analysis project Ga0268359, IMG submission 194416) | Sewage microbial communities from Oakland, California, United States - Biofuel 11 (PacBio Assembly) | ecosystem: Engineered > Wastewater > Sewage > Unclassified | place: USA: California | collected...
CGATCAGAACCCTGAGATATCTTCGCAGCTGTCCCTGTGGAGCCAGCGCGGTTCTGATGTGATACGCGGGGATCTTTTGGTCATCCCTGTCGGCAGGTCTTTGTTATACGTACAGCGCTCTGTATCTCAAAGCTGAAAAAGGAGAACTTCCTGAGCTGAAGCGTGTTATAGTTTCCACCGGAGGGCGCGTGGAGTGGGCAGAGGACATTTGGTGATGCACTTGAGAAACTGAATAGGAAAGAACGTCATAGCTAAAACCCAGGTTAAAAATGCAGCCGCAGACAAAACCTACGGGCAGAAAGCAGTTTCAGCGGAAAGCGATATTAATCCTGCAGCAGATATCAGGGTACTTGCGCAGCATGCGCAGGATCTTTATCAATCAGCACTGAAAGCTCAGCGTGAAGGCGACTGGTCGCGTTACGGAACCGAAATAAAGAAGCTCGGTGAAGTTATTGCAGAAATTGAAGAAAGGATGAAATAAGGCATGTTCACTATTCTTTTCGGCGCACTGGCTGTAATTATAATGGTCCTGATGTGTTTCGGGATATATATTTTTGCAGCATATGTCTTTTCAAGGCTCGGAGAAAAATTTCGCATAGGATCATTTATACGTTTTCTGATTCCGTTTTATAACATAATGCTTTTATGTGACTGTGCTGGAGTATCACGATGGCTTACCATAGCCATCGTTGCTCCTGGATTGGTAGCTGCCGCTTTTAATGTCATAAGTTTTTATGCTTTCACCGGAATCTTCAGCTCAGGAGCAGCACTTGTAGGATTTGCAGCAAATGTTTATCTGTGGGGGCGCATAGCAGAAAGGCTGGGTAAAAATTTCTGGCTTTGGGGTATAGGTACACCTGTGCTGATAGGATTGCCTGTTTTGATCCTTGCGTTTGATAATTCCATGCCAAGAGGAGGAGAGCGTGTTAACAGAGTGAGTCATGACGGAGAGACCCGTTACATCGATATTTAAATATTGGATAATCACTTGTGCTGATACGAAAAGTTTAATGATAAAAGCAGATAGTAACAAAAACACGATGGACAGATATAGGCATATATTTAAACGGCCGCTTATCTATGCCGCCCTAATAAACAAAAAAAATTTTGCGGCATCCGCATTTATATGTGATGTTTTGGTGCGCAGCAGAGATGCAGCGCTTAATATGGATGCAGCTGGATTTTATCTGCGTCGTTGCTTAGCTGTATGCATGATTTTGTTTATAATGGCGTCGGATACTGCTTTCGCATCTGCAGAAAAAGCAGGAACTCCTGTTTCCTCTGATTACGCGGCGAACAGTGTAGATGTAAATGTTTCCGGCAGTATCACAAACACCGCCGGATCACCTGATAAGACGGAAACATCTTCGGACAGTACGGGGAAACCTTATATTCTGCCTGATATTTACAGAGCTTCGATGATGATTCTTGGTAAAGGCGAAAATGATAATATAAAAAAACTTGAAGCGGAAATCATCAAAGCGTTGTCCGATGGAAAAGAATATGAGGCCGCGAAAATTCTTGGAGCCCATTTTGGCAAAGAATATAAGAACTCAGGCGCATATCTTGGGTTTTATTGCAGGAAACTCCTGCCCCTTGTCAGAGGAGGACTTGAAAAGGAGGTTAGTTTCCTCAGCGGTTTTGTTAAAGGTTATGGGAAAACGGGTGTCCTTGTAATATCTAAAGAAGGTGTGGATACATTAAGGGTTTTTGGAAGACACCTTGGTTTTCAGTGGAAAACAGTCCCTGAAGGCACTTCTCCTGAGGATAAGCTTGAAAGAATATACAGCGGGCGCAAAGCTGTTTTCATCCCGTTTGCAGCTGGAGAAATTTTTAAGGTTTATATAAGCGGGGCTGCAAAAGGGACTGCGAAAATGTGGAAAATATTGCCCTCCGGTTTTAACTTGAAAAGCTGGAAAGGCGGACAGTGGGAGCGTGAAGTTACGGTCCGCGGCGATAAGCTTTACTGAGATGCCTGTCACCGGGTTTGTCAATTCAAGTCGATACAGGACTTTAGTCTAAAAAGGCGGCATGTATTTTTATATCATTCTTGCATACAATTTGCAGAAACAATAAATTATATGCTTATAGCTTATGAACATTATAAGGAGAGTGATCAATATTGAAAAAATCAGCATTAATCCAGACATTGATAACTTTTATCCTTTTATTGATTGTAGTTCCTGCCTTTGCGGGGTCGGATTGGGACTCCTTTACGGCGGAAATGCAAAAGCGTGACAAGATAAAAACAGCCGGCGAAGCTGTTTTGAGTGATTTGCGAAGTAACGCACCGCAGGGCAGTGAAGAAGAGCTCTGGAAAATGCTGTGGAGCGGGGACGCACGTTCCCGTGCTGCAGCTGGGGTCAGTCTGATAGACAGAATGTTCCCTGACGGTGATCCGTCAAGATGGCAGGAAGTGAATGGTTTCCTGACCAACCGCAGCATACAGCCAAGGCAGCTCGTTGCCATGGATGGTTTTTTCGCAGCTGTGCTTGCTTTGGAAGAGCTCCCTGACGGGGTATGGGGAGCTGCTTATCTGCTAGACAGTTTGGGCGGTCAGGTATGGGAAAGGTTAAATTTATTGAAGATATTCCGGCAGAACTAAAAACGGCCATTGATGCAATAGTAGCTGAAACGGCCCTTCCGGGTGACTGGTCCAGCAATGTCATACGAGGCAATATTCCTCTGCTTCCCAGATACAGGGGAGGTATTTCCAGGGATGAGGCAGATTCACGTAAAATGCAGTATCTTGATGGATACGGTTCTCTTGCAGCTAACGGGCGCTATGCATGGGATCGCGATAAAGGGTATCTGTACGAAGTTGTCGACGGAGGGGACGATTTCTGGACCTTCAATTGATGAGGCAGGCTTAAAATAGACAAATGTTTTTTGCGGCAGACGGCCTTCATGTATACAATGATGGCAGGTCTGCCGTTTTTGTGTCTGTATAACTTTATTTTGCCTGATACAGAAATGGTCAGAAATTCATAATATATAACAGGCTGCTTGCTTATAATAAAGATAGCTGTCACAGGATGCAAACTGATGTTCTTTAGGACGAAACATAGTATTCATTCAATAATTACTATGTAAATTACTTATTGTATATGATGAGTTAACAGTATATTATTCAAGATAAGTATATGAACAGACAATATTTGCCTGCCGGGCTGCCTGGATGATGGAGAGTGATATGATGGAATATGGAGAATTTTACAGAAATTTTGATCCGGTCCCTTATTACAGAGACCGCGGATGGCTTATAGGCGACGGCATGATAGGCGGCAAAGCGAAAGGACTTAGTTTTGCCCATACAATACTTGAAAAAAACGGATTGCTGGATGAGGTTTTTTTGCCAAAATATTCTTTTGTAGTGACAACAGCTGTTTTTGAAGAATTTATGGAAAGCAACCAGCTATGGGACCGATTGATGGGACTGCGTGAGCACAGCGATGCCCCGGAGCTTTACCGTATATGTCAGGAAGCGGCTTTGCCTCCGTCTATAGACGGGGATCTGGAATACATTCTGGATATGATCGATACCCCTATTTCAGTCAGGTCGTCCTCGATCCTTGAGGATGACGTGAATTTGTCATTTGCAGGTAAATATGCAACCAGGTTTGTCACAAATTACGGGGAACGGAAATCAAGGCGCAGCAATCTGGAGGCTGCAATAAAAGAAGTTTATGCGTCGACATATAACCCTGCTGCCAGAGAGTATAAGCGCAAGCATGGAATTACGTGGGGCGGGGAACGTATGGGAGTCCTTTTACAGTCGGTAGTGGGGAGGATACATGGAAATCATTACTATCCCGAACTTGCCGGTGCGGCCTTCTCCCAGGTTTTTCGGAGACCGTCGCCGAGGATAAATAAGGAGGACGGAGTTGCAAGAATTTGTTTTGGGCTTGGCACACGTACGGTGGACAGATCTTTTGCCAGAACGTTTTATCTGACAAACCCTAATCTTAGGCCTGAAGGCAACAGGCCTGCGGAGGTAGTTGTGCATTCGCAGGAAAAATTTGATTACATAGATATAGAAAACAATGCATTTATGACAGCGCCGCTGCGATCATTTATGAATGAAATAACAAAAAACCATAAAATGGCGCAGGCTTATATCCAGTGGTATGACGGGAGTATGTTCCATTGGCTCCTCGCCGATACAAATTACATGCAGGCGCCGAGACCGGTTTTTTACATTTGCAGAGCTGCCACAGAGATGCCCGGCCCTTTTCAGCCGCCTAAAAAAACTGCTGCATCTTTTTGAAGAAGAGCTGCATCTGCCTGCTGATATCGAGTTTACATATGAGTGTGAGGATAATAGTTTTACGTTGGTGCAGCTTCGCCCTCTCTCGGTATATGACGACAGGGGAAAGGTGGAAATTCCGGATATTAAGCCTGAAAAAATCATATTGAAGGCAGATAGGATGGTTGCCAACGGACGACTTGAAGGAGTCAGGCACATGGTGTATGTCGACCCTGATATTTATGGTAAATCCCCTGATTTTTATGAAGTAGCGCGGGCTGTAGGAGAGATAAACAAGGGACTTGACGGGGAGCGTTACCTGCTTGTAGGTCCCGGGAGGTGGGGCAGTTCAAATCCATTACTTGGCGTACCTGTAAGGTACAGTGAACTGTCTAATTCAGGCTGTCTGGTCGAGATCGGTATACCCAGCAAAGGGATGGCCCCTGAGCTATCCTACGGCACACATTTTTTTCTGGATCTTGACGGGGATAATATTCTTTATCTTCCTGTTTTTGATGGTGTAAATAATAATGTGTACAACAAGGAGTGGTTTGAAAAAAACAAATGGGAAACAGCAGACCACCCTGCGGTAAGGCACTATAAAGGGCTTTTTGATGTTTTGCTGGACGGGGATAGCGAAATAGGTGTTGTGATAGATAGAAGCCTTTAGGAGGAGGACTCACATGACAGATTCAGAAAGAGCCCAGAAAAGTTATTTTGGATGGAACCCGCAGGAAGATCCTGAATTTGCCCCTCTGATATATGGAAGCGGCACTATAGGAGGGAAAGGTCGCTCGCTGCTTTTTGCCCTGCGCAGGCTACGGGACAGCAATGATACTCAGATGAGCAGCGTAAAAGTTCCTGATTCGATATATTTCGGCATAGATATTTTCCACCGGTTTTTTGGAAGCGGTTCCTGCCCTTGATGCACTGATCGCGAGCGGGGATTACGAAAGACTGGAAAAAATCTTTATGGGAGTGCCCATGCCCAAAATTGTTACGGATGCTGTGAGAAAATTCCTTGCGGATATGCATGAGCCTCTTGTTGTCAGAAGCAGCAGCAGACTTGAAGACTCTCCAAAACATTCTTTTGCCGGGAAATATCTTTCTACATTTTTAAGCAATTCTTCACCGTCTTTGGAAGAGAGGGTGCTGGAAGTAGAGAATGAAATAAAAAAAATATATGCCAGAGTCTATTTCCCTGCGGCTACCAGCTACAGGGAAAAACATGCTCTTGGAAACGATGACATGGGTATAATTGTTATCAGACTGTCCGGAAGGTGGCATGGGCGATATTACTATCCGACAATGGCCGGAGTCGGATATTCCCAGAATTTCAGACGATGGTGCACTAACATAAAACAGGAGGACGGTATTTTACGGATTGTGTTCGGACTTGGCACAATGAGCACAAAGAGAGGATATGCAAGAACGATATCTCTGACAAATCCATATCTTAGACCTGACGGACAAAACCCTGATAAAATTGCTTTTCACGCACAGGAACGATTCCATGTAATAGACAGGGGAAACCCAAATGAACTTACTACTTTGGATATAAAGCAAAAATGGCGGCAGCTTATTGATTTTCATCCTGATTTCGATGCATACGCCCAGATTTATCACTATGAAGCGGAAGGTGGATTTTTCTCTTCTCTTATGAAAAACACCGCCCAGATTGAAAATAACACAAAAATATGTCTGACATTTGAAAACTTTCCACAAAAATATCCTAAATTTTTTGAGCGGATGAAAAAAATGCTCTCCCTGCTCGAATCATCAATGGGTCTTCCGGCGGATATCGAGTTTGCATATGAACCTACGGATGACAGCCTTTGTCTGATACAGTCACGTCCTTTCTGGTGTCATACATCTGAAGAAGAAAGTATTCCGGATCTTAAAGGAAGACATGTCCTTTTGCAGGCGGACAGGATGGTAACTCCGGGGTTCATTGATAAGATATCGACTATTGTTTATATCGACCATAATATATATTACAAGAATCCTGATTTTTACAAAGTGGCAAGAGGTATAGGCGAGCTTAATGCAAATATGCCTGCGGATGAAAAATATATTTTGGTTGCCCCAGGGCGCGTAGGATCAAGCAATCCTGAAAGAGGCGTGCCGGTACAGTACAGCGAACTTACAAAGTGCAGGTGTATTGTTGAACTCGGAATACCGAGGCATGGATTTATGCCTGAGCTTTCATACGGCACTCACTTTTTTTCGGATCTGGCTGTGGATGATGTTCTTTACATGCCTGTATTTGATGGAGAAGTCAATAATTTAATAGATGAGCGCTGGTTTAATGAAAGCGCTTGGGAAACAGGGCCTCATCCTGCAATAAGAATATACAGGGGCAATTTCTCGGCATATATGGATGGCAATACAAACCATGGCTTTATTGTCGATAATAATGCCCATACAGCTGTATGCGGAGAAAACGCACCAGTCTGAGTTTTATTTGAATCGGCTGCAAAGGTATTGCTTTATGTAAGGGATGGCGGGTAAAAATGAAAATCCTGGAATCGTCAGGCATATTTATTAATAAAGCTGGCGATTCCAGGATCTTTTATCTTTTCAGATACGAATTATAAGCTAAGCATTTTCTCAATGATTGATGCTGTCTCTCCAAGTGCAACGGCGTCTACCTCTTCAGGATCTTTGTTATCTGCTTCCATCTCCGCAATTTTTGACTTTGCCTTTTCAACATCGCTGAGGACGCCGGTATTTTCATAGCTTTCTTTCAGCGCCGATATTTCCTTTTCATCATCAAGCCTGTTCGTCAGATATCCCAAAAGAAATGTCGGAGCGCTTAGTACTGCAAGGCGTTTATCAGAAATGCACCAGGGCTCTGCAAGATATGTTGCGTAATTGATAGTGTCTTCCATATCCTCGTCTATTTCTTCGTCTGATTCAGGGAAATCCCAGATGTTGAGTACAAAGAACGGGACATCAGGGTCGAGTGATATGGCATAATTCAGAGAATCCCTTATCTCTGCGTCATCAGCTCCGGTTTCAATCAATGATATGACCCTTGAGTGCTCTCCTACGACAGATTCAAGAGGATCTGATTCAAGCGTCTCAAGGATTTCATCATACATCTGAAGATCAAGCATACATCTGTACAGAAGGGTGCGGCTTGGAAAATATCCTTCATCGTCAAAATTAGAAAACTCTTTGGCTATTGTCAGGGCTTCTTCCGTATTTCCCTCTGAAAGAAGGGAATAGCCGAGGTTCATCATTATGGTGCAGTAAACTTGTGAGTCCCTGTCCTCTTCAATACTTGCCGGCGCGTCTTTTGCATCTACTATTCCGCGGATGGCATCAAGCGCTTCTTTGAGCAGGTTAGAGGTTTTTCAACACAATCCTGATATTCCATTGTCTCCCATACGGCAAGTTTCCCGTAGGGGCTGTCCGGATCATCCTCTATCAGCTGCTCTCCTATCGTACGTATTTCTTCGTCTGTCTCGGCGGCATCAAGCTTATCAAGCAATTCTTCTTTTGTCATATTGTTAACCCCTCTTCTGTTTTTATGGTGTGGCGAATTAAGAGAATGTCAGAATTTCTGAACCGGTGATGCTACCATAACGAGCATCCCGTTTGCTTGAAGTTTCATTATGTAATCAAGCCCATGTATTTTATAGCTGCGCTGAATTCCGTCAAGAACCGGACCGAATAATCCTATTGAAGTCAGGATTTCCTTTGCACCAGAATCTGTTACGGACTTATCAAGTGCAAATATAACCTGTCTGCATATACTTTCAAAAACTGTATCATTGCCTGGCTCTTCCGTTGCTTCTGCGGTAAGCGGTGCGTGATCTTCCTTAAGTATACATGTAACTGCAATATTTTTAATATTTATTTTATTTTCAGCATTTATAAGCAGCATCACATCGTTGTTATATTCGAGCATATACTCAAGGTCACCCATTTTATGCATTCCAGAGCGTATGTCTGCGCTTGAAAAGCCTATGGGTACCTGTTGATATACATATCCGAGCCTTGTGATAAATGTTTCAAGATTGATAGTCATGCCCTTGGCGTGACAAAACGCCTCTGAAGAATTAAAAAAACACATGCAAAACATATGGCGGCAAAAAATATTTTCCTCGGAAACATATGCCTCAGCCTTTCTATATATGATCGCATGTGCATTATAAAGCATTTTTGCCGAATCATTCATAGCAGGTTATCATTAAAATATAAAAAGGATGTAATGTAACGAAAGGAGCCATTAGGGCGCATGACGGAAAGGAACATATATTTTTATCGGATATCGTTTATTTTTATTGTTGTATTTTTTGTGTCAGCTGTGATTTGCAGCGGTGCTTTGGCAGCCGAAGGTGATATACCGGCAGGACTGGAATTCAAGGAAAACGGAAGTTTGGTCTATGTTGGCACTGGATTCATAAGAGGCGAAGATATATGGGTCCCTGCAGATGCAATGAGACGAATGGGCGTACCGCTGCGTGACGGGCCGAACGGCAAGGGGTTTATGCTGGATATCCAAAACCCGGCAGATTTATTTGGCATTCCTGAAATAGCAATACTTGCAGGCAATGTCCTGCCCTTATATTTCCCGTCATTATCCGAGCAAGGGATTTCATACTTTAACGTAAGCGGTATGGAAATGGTCACAGATATTATAATGAGGAGAAAAACGGCGAAATAATTTTTTACAGAAATCCGAAGACTGACGGCGGATTTCAGAATAAGTCTATAAAAATGACCAACGAGCTGAAAGGTAAGCTTATGCTGGTATGGACCTATATAACAAGGGATAATCCATGCCTTGAAAAGGAGCAGAAAATAGAAGGACTTGATGTACTTTTGCCGACGTGGTTCAATTTGACTGACGGAAACGGGAGTATGGCGAACCGTGCCTCGTCCTCATATGTAGGGGCAGCCCACAGGAAAGGATACAGCGTATGGCCGCTTCTTTCAAACAGCTTCAGCAAACAGATCACAACGCAGTTCTTTAAGGATACAAAGGCAGTTAATATATTCATAGCACGTATTCTTGCATACTCCAGGCTGTATAACCTTGACGGAATAATATAGATTTTGAAAATGTGGATGTTAACGACAGGGCCGCATATGTAAGGTTCATGTCGATACTTTGTCCTTACCTGAGCGCCTATGGGCTAAAAAGTTCTGTAGATGTCCATGTTCCGGGCAACAGCGGCCTTTCCCGAAGTCATGACAGGCCGGGCCTCTCAAAATATGTCGACTATGTAATGCTCATGGCTTATGACGAACACTGGCGCACCGCTCCGAAAGCCGGTTCAGTGGCCTCCATGCCATGGGTTGAGAAGGCTGTTCAAAATACCATTGCAGAAGGAGTTCCGCCGCAGAAACTAATTCTCGGTGTCCCGTTTTATATGAGGAAATGGGAGGAGACTCCTGATAACGGGAAGGTTAAAATCAGATCGTACACTCTCTCCATGCCGGAATCAGATAAAATAATACATTCTAAAGCATTGCAGCCCATGTGGTTTCAGGATATTGGGCAGCATTTTTATTCCTATATTGAGAATGGCAAAACCTATAAAGTATGGGTCGAAGATGAAGATTCAATGGCAAAAAAATTACAGCTTGTAAGCAAATACAGGCTTGCAGGCGCTGCCGCCTGGCGTAAGGGACACGAAAGAATGAAATATGGCAGGTAATGAAGAATGCTTTAAGCAAATAAAATATATGCTCCATGCTTTTTGCGCTGTATAAAAAACAAGAGACGAACCGGTGCATTTTGCAGCCGGTTCTCTCTTATCTGTAAGGTTGACTGGCTATCATAAAGTAAAATAAGAATTTTCGCACGTGTGGAGCATTATCTGTATTACCAGCCTCTGGCGCCTCCGCCTCCGCCTCCGCCTCCTGCAAAACCGCCTCCGCCCATTCCAGAGCTCGTCCCGGGCATCTGTTCACGTACCATGCTGCTGCCTATATGGCTGTTAAGGTCGCTGGCAAAGTCATTCAGAGCCGCTCCGCCAATAAACAGGTATGGCGACGGGCCAGTGTACCAATTCGGTTTGTATTGTGCCGCAGTAAGTATTTTTTCAAATTTGTTGCCCCATGTTTTTGCCGAGTCAAGCGCCAGAGCATAAGGCAAAAGGCGCTCGAAAAGTTCAGGTGTTTCTTCCGGCGGGTTGAACATTTCAAGACGTTCTTTTTCCGCTGTATCCATATAAAGCTTTAGACCGTCTATATCGCTCAGCATCTTGCTGCCGGCTGCGGTCCTCGAAACCATAAGCGGCCTCATCACGGATACCATTGCAGCGGATATGGTGAACAATATCAAGGCAATTGGAGAATGCCCCTCATCAACAATTGAGATAGCGGCTATTATCCCCACTATTAAAGATGGGAAAAGCCTGCCGAGGAATTGTTTTATGTTCTGTATCCCGGTGTTGGCCGCTTTCCCAAGCCTCATGCCAAGTCCAAGCAGTATTACACCGCAGATCCCTGCAAGAGTGACGTTTACAGGATTTTCACCGCTGAAGGGATATAACGCTGCGACTCCGGCAAGATATATTAGGACTCCTGCCAGGCATTTGTCCGTGTTTTTTGTAAAAATCTGCGCATTGCGCCTGCGCAGGTTTCTGGCAAGGCTCCTCATTGCAGCTGAAATAGTTTCACTGTTTTGCTGTTTCAGTTCCAATGTATCTGTATCTCCTGGGAAGAGCTGCATCATAAGAGCATCCTCCTCCTGGGTCAGATTCTCAGTTTCTGAATCCGTTTCGTGCAGGATATAACGATTATTTCTGTCCCGAAGAATGTCTTCTTTCCTTTGATTTCCTCTATAGAGACCGCCCCTTTTACGGCGAGCCCTATTATTTCAGAAGTAAAAGCAGTCTGGTCGAGTTTCATATCACGTATATACCTGAGGTATGCAGGGGAAGATCCCTCCGGAGGATAAAAAATAGGTATCACGGCACTGCGTATCGGGTCACGTCCCCATTTCATCCATGCAAACGCGAACCACCCTGCCATGGCTGCAAGAGTCAATGCTCCTATCATGGCATGAGCCTGCTGGTTATCCTGTCTTGGCGGCGGAGGCGGTGTTATCAATCCTTTGGGCCATGTGAATACGACAGTCATAACTTCCCCTGCGGAAAGCGGCCCCGTTGTTGCGACACTGTTGTCATTTGTAAGTTTTGCCCTGTCTTTGCTGCCTTTTGTGCCGTATTCACCCACGTACCATTCAATAGTGTTTGAACCCTTTGCCGAATGGTTTTCCGGGCAGAGACACACGGCATGATGCTTCGATCACAGGAAAGGAGAAATCTCTTCCTGTGACATTCCAGTAAAGCTCATCGTGGTCTTCAAAGAAACCTATGCTGCGTGAGACGGCATATTTAATTTTAAATGTATGCAGGCCCGGAGGTATGATTTTATCAGGATCGCCTATCATTACGTCCATATTGCGTCCCGATCTTGATGCTTTCCATGGAACGGCGGCCCCGTCCAGTGTTATATCGCGCACATCGAATCCTACTTCTGCCTTATTCCCGTCTTTGTCAGTATATTCAACGGGGAAGGAACGTATTATTCCCCTGTTTATGTTGATATTTTCAACTTGTGCTGCGATCATTTCAGTAACCTCAATGGAGCTGTCATGCTGGATACTGATAGAAGTGTCAAAGCTTTTGAAAACTTCTTCGGCCTGAGCGCGCGTTACTGCAGCAAGCGCGAATAGGAATAGCAGCGCCAGAATAAATGCAGGTTTTCTTGATTTTATCTTTTTCATATCTGTCCTTGAGCGGCCTTGTTTCAGCAAACCCTTAAAATGCAACTTTAGGGTTCTGTTTTGAATCCTCGTCTGCTTCGAAGAATGGGGCTTCAGTGAAACCGAAATGTCTGGCGATAAGAACTGCTGGAAATTTCTGTATCATTGTGTTCAGGTTTCTTACAGTTCCATTGTAATAACGCCGTGCCATCTGTATATCATTTTCAATAGTGCCGAGCTGTTGCTGCAGTTCAAGAAAATTAGTGTTTGCCTTAAGTTCTGGATAGCTTTCAGCCACGGCAAACAAAGACCTGAGAGTACCGCTGAGTGCATTTTCAGCTTGTAGCCTTGCTGACTGGTCATTGCCGGCATTTATGGCTGCGGCCCTTGCATTTGTAACATTCTGGAAGGTTTCTTTTTCGTGGGCAGCATAGCCTTTTACTGTTTCTACAAGATTCGGCACAAGATCAGAGCGCCTTTTAAGCTGCACGTCGATACCGCTCCACCCTTCCCGCATCATATTGCGCAGCCTTACAAGCCCGTTATAAGTCGTCATAAGCCATAGAGCAATAACTGCAACTGCTGCAATGATAATCAATGCCATAAAATATTCCTCCCCAGTATTCATTGTCTGCTCAGATTATACATGTTTAATCTCCTTATGTGGTATGATTTGTCAACGGTTGTTTTTATTTACGCGCAAGAGGTGAGAGCGATGACTATTGCCATGGCTAAAACAGTATATAAAATTTCAAAGTTATTCCTTGTTATTTCAATAATAGGGCTTATGCTTTTTATCGCAGCTTACTGGCAGGGTAAAGCAGATTTTAAATTTATGTCATTGCCTATTATGGCCTGTGTAATAAGCATAACATGGTTTTTTATGTCAAAAGCTGCAATTATGACAATGACAGAAAATGAGAATAAAAAATAAAAAGCTGCAGGGTGATATATAAAATGCTTGTTACGATGCAAAACAGTGCCGGACAAATAAGAACGACTAAAGTAGGGTTCAGCTGGACAGTATTTTTCTTTGGTTTCTGCGTGCCGTTGTTCAGAGGGGACGCTAAGTGGGCAGCCATAATGTTTGTCACTAATTTATTTACAGTCTGGCTGGTAAACCTTATTTTCTGTTTTACTTACAACGGGACTTACATAAGAGGACTTCTGAATCAGGGGTACTATCCGGCTGATACATTATCCAAAGATATTCTGGTAAAAAATAATTTTATTGCGGACTAGTTCTAAAATCATGATACTGCTGCAGGCCTGGCTAAAAAATCCTACTCGGATGCCAATTCAGAAATGGCGGATATGACGGCATCAATATCATCTTCAGTATTGAAATATCCTGGTGAAAGCCGCAGCGCGCCCTCAGGATATGATCCGAGAGTACGGTGTGCCAGCGGTGCACAATGAAGCCCAGGGCGTGTTTCTATCCCGTATCTGTCGGAAAGATCCCTTGCAAGATACGAGTTATCCTTTCCAGCTATATTTAATGAAAAGACCGGAAGCCTGATATCATTACCTGACGGGCCCAATATTTTTAGTCCTTTTATACAGAGCAGGCCTTCTTCGAGTTTTTTGCCAAGCATATCTTCCTTTGCACGAATATTTTCAACACCGGTTTTTTCAAGCCATTCAAGTGAAGCAAGCAGACCTGCTATCCCGGGCAAATTAGGTGTCCCTGCCTCGAATTTATCAGGCATCTGCGATGGCTGGCGTTCTTCATGGGAGAGGCTGCCTGTTCCGCCCTCTATAAAAGGAGAACATTTTTCAGCAAGCTCAGGTTTCCATATTATTCCTCCGGTTCCCTGCGGGCCGAAAAGCCCTTTGTGCCCTGTAAAGCATAATGCCGATATGCCTAATGCCTCTGTATCTATCGGCATTATGCCGGCAGTTTGCGCACTGTCCACTATAAGCGGCACATGATTTTTTGCACAGACATCTGATATTGCAGAAATTTCCTGCAATGAGCCGCTTACATTGCTGCAGTGGCTGATAACAGCGATATCGGCCCCGTCTTGCAATGTCCTGTCAAGCGCTTTAGGATCAAGATATCCGTGAAGACTGCACTGTACTATCCCTATGCTTACTCCGGAGGCCTCCAGGCTTCTGAGCGGACGGATCACCGCATTGTGCTCCATTGATGACGTGACAATCCGCATTCCAGGTTTCAGCAAACCCTTAAGCAGGATATTTATCGACTCTGTTATGTTGGAGGTTAGTGTTACATATTTAGCATTATGCCTGCAATATCCTCCAAGCAGACCAGCCAGTTTCTGTCTGCACGAGAATACTTTGTCGAGGCTTGTTATGTCACGTTCGGAAGCGCTTCCGCGTGCAACATTCGCTCCATGCTTGGTTATGAAATCATACATGGCTGAGGCTACTGTTCCTGGTTTTGGCCATGTAGTTGAGGCATTATTCAGATATATTGACATATTGCCGTCAGCCTATCACTATTGGTTTGGCCGTTCCGAATACCGCTTCCGTTATTTCAAACATATTTGAGATGACACCTATTCCCACCTTGTCTGTTACACCAAAATGTTTGGTGCACGTACCGCAGACAAGTATAAGGGTACCTTTGTCAGACAGCTCTGAAAAATAATCATATGCCGACGATTCTTTTAATGCCATTTTTACAGCCTGGTTCATAAGGCCTACTGTCACTGGCGGGAACTCTTTTTTCACTAGCGTGCCCAGGTATGATTTCATCAGCACCTCTCCAAGTCCGTCTGATTCATTGCCTATAGTATCAGATGTAAACAGTATCCCGTATGTGCCGGCTGTTGTTTTATGTTCATTTTTGTTTTCTGCCGTTATCCTTGCCTCAAGCAGTATAGTGCTGTCTCCGTCCTCACGCTTTACAGCAAACCCCTGTCCTTCAAGGTATCTCTTGACATTTGCTGCAGCAATTTCATTATCGATCCAAACGGAAAGCTCCCTGCAGCCTTTTTCGACTGCCTCTTTTGTTTTCATTACAGGTTTAGGGCATTCAAGTCCTCTTGCATCCACTATATTCATCTTTCAATAATCTCCTGTCCGATAATAATGTATTGTATGCAAAGATATAATGAATGGAATTTAATTAACATATTCTTATATATTACATTACGCCAGGCATAGCATAGATATTCTTCGGTCTCTGTGTCAGCACTTATCAGTTCCGTGTAACATTCTGATGAACTGTTCTACAAGCTGGGGGTCAAGCCTGCTTCCAGCAAGAGAGCGAAGTTTTTCTTCTATTTCTTCTGGTTTTGGAAGCCTGCGTCCCGGCCAGGATCTTGTCATTTCATTCCATTCGTCCACAATTGCAAATATCCTGGCTGAAAGCGGTATCGCACTTCCGCTTATCCCGTTCGGGAATCCTGTCCCGTCCCAATTTTCTTTCCAGTAGAACGGGACCTGCGTAGCGGGGCGCAACAGTTCTACCGATTCAAGGAAGTCTTTTGAAATCATCGGGTATTTCTTGTATTCCCTGAGTTCATGTGGAGTAAGTTCAGAGTTCTTATTTCTTATTGCAAACGGGATACCCAAAAGGCCTATCCTGCTGAAGAGGGACCCCAGATAAGCGTAAAAAGATTCTTCATCGCCGAGATTCATTTTTTTACAGAAACATTCTGTCATTTTTGCGGCCCTTGGTATGGCACGTCTGAATTTTTCATCCCCAGGAGAGAAAGCTGTGGATATATCCTCTATCGTTTTGTAGCAGAGACGGCTGCCTGCCTGTATAAAACGCTCGTAAACCATCCTGCTTATGCTGTCGAGATTATCTTTGTGCTCCTGTGTATAATCGTGATAAGCAACAATATCGCTGATCGTTCTCTGGAGGCTGCTTATTTCGTCATTTTTTGAATCGATGGTTATTACGCCTTTATGTTCGGTCTCATCTCGTATAATTTCAATTTCGTGCTGGAGTTTCCGCATCCTGTCAGAGAATGCATACTTCACCCTTACGCCGTATAACACACATAGAAGCACTGCCAGTCCGGCAAACAAGAGGAACAGCATCTGAATCTTGTATTCTGCAGCTGAAATATCCTCTTTCTGCGCAACTCCCAGAACCCAGAAAGAAGGCACTCCGGAATGGTCCTTTACAAGCATTTTTCCTGTCACTACAGTATCTTTTCTTTTGCCGGTATCTATAAAGGACAGCGGAAGGGTTCCGGCGGTTTGTTTTTCTTCGTCCGTTGTCGGCTCGATAGCGAAATTAAAATGCAGATTTCTTGAAATACTTTGTACAAGGCTTGGACTGATCGTCCTTGTAACTATCAGATAACCCGCAGAGGGTCCTTTCATGCCGGATGTGAGTATGGGCTTTATTGAGAAGAGTATCGGCTGATTGCCCTTAAGGACTATGCCGCTTGTTCCGCCTGTTGTTTTTGCTTCATCAAGCAGATTATAATTTTGCCTGTTGCCGAATATTGCGCAAAATTCACTTGCAGGAGATGACGGTTCTTTTTCTGTGCTGAAATCTTTAAATAGTCTTACCCGGTGGTCATTATCGACAAAAATCATTGAAGAAATGCCTATTTCGGTTAAAACGTCCCTGTTTAGAATTGTTGTTTCATAATTTGGATTTTCACCGCGCATATATTCCCATGTTACATCGGAATTTGCCCAGTTGCCTGCAATCGCAGAAAGGGTCTGTGCTGCGCCGCTGATAGAAACGACGGCACGGGATAAGTTCAGGGCCATTCTTTCACGGTCTGTCTGTTCGGCGGATCTTCTTAAAAAACCTGTGAACGTTATGTCGAGCAGAAGCAGCAGAACCAGCAATGAAACCCCGAGTGCCATCTGTGTCTTTCCGCGCAATGTCATGAGCAACCCTCCTCAAGGATATCAAACCTTCTATTATCAGTATTGTAGCAGATTTGCCGATAAAAATAGAAATGAATTTGTTTAATTATACTTTGCCTGGATGGATAAATATTTATGTATGTTTGCTTATATTGTCTTTTTATCCAAAAGCCGAAGGTTTTTTATTCAAAATATAATTTTTTTTGACGGTACTGTATCCGATTAAGTTGAAAAGTGCCTGCCGTAACTTCTTTAACTGACTGAACAATGAAACTAGGATCATTTTTTACAATAATTATGTGAAGCGTTTAATTGCTTTATTAACTGTTCTTTATTGTCCCGCCGGCTGTGACAATCCCGTCAGCAGTATAAAGCACCAGACGCTGTCCCGGTGACGGTGCAAAAACCGGGGTGTGAAACCGGACATATATTGTATCATTGCTGTGTTCCATTACATTGCAAGGCACAGGGTCCCCCTGAGAACGTATTTTGCCGAAAAGCACCTCTTTCCCATCAAGATGCTCTTCTGCAAGTATATTTACTTTCCCTGCGGTAACGGTCTCTGAAAAAACAGAATCCCTTGGAGCGACTACGATGCTGTTTTCCAGAGGTCTTATGTCAACTACAAAAAGAGGAAACTGTGAAGCTATGCCTATTCCTTTGCGCTGTCCAAGCGTGTAGCCTGTTATCCCATTGTGTGTCCCGATAACTTTGCCGGAGATGTCTTTTATCGGGCCTGGTCTTCGAGGACAGTCCAGAAAATCCCTGTATCCGCTGGCGCGCTCATGAGCAAAACATATGTCCATGCTTTCAGGCTGCTCTGAAACTGATAAGCCTTCATGCCTGACCAAAGCCCGGACATCTTCCTTCGATTCGTAATCACCCAGCGGGAAAATAATCCTTCCGATCCTGTCCGAAGGTATCCCGCTTAGAAAATAAGACTGGTCCTTTTGCCTGTTAACCCCCCTTGAAAGGTATGGTCTGCCGCCGATATGTATTATTCTGGCATAATGCCCTGTAGCTATATATATGTTTTTTCCCCATGCCGATTCCGCCATATCCCACAAAATCCCGAACTTGATATGTTCATTGCAGTCGGCGCACGGATTCGGGGTCATGCCTGAACTGTAAGCTGCGCGGAATGGTTCCGAAACGCAAGTTTTAAATTCATTTGAAGCATCTGCATAAAAGTGAGGTATAGACAGCGCTCTGCATACAGAAGCAGCGGATCTGCAGGCAAAGCAGTTTTTGTCATCGGAGATATTCATGGTAAGTCCTGCTACAGAATATCCTTTTTTCAACAAAATAACGGCTGCAGCGCTTGAATCAACTCCGCCGCTCATAAGGATAACAGCATTCCGGCAGCCGTCTTTTGTCCATGAAGTTGTTTGATCATTGAAAGTAGGTATAATCTTATCCAGCATGTCCCCAATTGTACATCAAATTCGCCTCTAATAGAATACGATGCCTTGATCAATCCGGCGGAAAGGTGCATTTTCTTGATTAGGCATATAATGATAAAATTACTTGGAAAATATAATATGTATTCAATTTTCGTGTGGAAGGGCGTGCTGAACATGGCGGCAGAAATGCTGGAACTTATGAAATCGAAGGCGGTAACCAATAAAAACGGCATACTGACAATACCTTTTTTCTTCTGCCGTGAAGTTGCGCGGGAATGCGGAATATCAGTCCGTGATTCTGAAATATTTGCACTGGAATCTGGTATATGCCCGTCGCGTTATGAACGCAATATAGGTACTCTTGGCCTGGAAGGTCAGATCAGGCTGCTTCAGGCCCGTGTAGCTGTGGCAGGCTGCGGCGGCCTTGGAGGCTGGATAATAGAAATGCTTGCAAGAGCAGGTGTGGGTGAAATAGTTATGGTGGACGGCGATGTTTTTGATGATAATAATCTGAACAGGCAGCTGTTTTCATGTGAGGAAAATCTCGGTGTGAATAAAGCGGAAACTGCGGCCAGACGTGTACGTATGATAAATGCCGCCGTTACGCCGTATCCTAAGGCAATGTTTGTAAACGAAGAAAACGGTATGGAAATATTTAAGGGATGTTCTGCCGTGGTGGATGCTTTGGACAGCAACAGTGCGCGAAGAGCTGCATTCAAAACGTGCAGGGAACTGAATATTCCATACATACATGGTGCTGTTGCCGGTTTCTTTGGACAGTCAGGAGTCTTTTATCCTGATAATATTCCTATTTGGGATAGCGGTGATGTCCCGGACAGGGGAATTGAAAGCGAGACAGGCAATTTGGCATTTACCCCGGCTTTCATTGCATCGGTAGAGGTTTCTGAAACTATAAAAATACTTGCCGGATTCAGTGAAAAACTGCAGCGCAGTACCCTGTTCTGGTTCAACCTTGAAAATATGGACATACAGAAAATTAAAATCTAAGGTACAGTGTCTTGAAAGATATAGTTTTTGATGCACATTCCGACCTGATTCTTGATATCCTGCATTTCAGGCTGTGCGGAGAGCATAATGTCCTTGAAAAAAGGTATCTCCCGTCTCTGCGTTCCGGTGGAATAAATGCGCTGATTTGTTCCATTTTTATCAGAGACAGGTTTATCCCTGAAGGCGCGCTCCGTAATGCGCTGGATCAGATATCGGCCCTTAAAGAAGATATTAGCGAGTCGCCAGGGCATTTTTCAATTTGCCGAAAAGTGAAAGAAGCTCGTGATTCAATTGAAAATGGAAAGATCGCTATATTTCTGTCACTTGAGGGAGCTGAACCACTGAAAAATGATATTATGCTGCTTCGTGTGTTTTATGATCTTGGAGTCAGACTTCTCGGTCTGACATGGTCGCGCAGGAATTATGCCGGTGACGGGAGCATTTTTGCCCCAGCTTTTGCTCAGCGGTTCATGGGAGGACTGACAGAATTTGGTTTTGATCTTGTCGCAAAAGCCCAGGAGCTTGGAATCGTGCTTGATGTAAGCCATCTTAATGACCCTGGATTTTATGATTTGGCTGGGATTGCAGAATTGCCGTTCATCGCATCGCATTCAAACTGCCGTAAAATATGCGGGCATAGCAGAAATCTTACCGATGACCAGATTTTACTGATTGCAAAATCCGGAGGTGTAATAGGGATCAATGCATATGCACCATTTTGTGCTGATTCCCCGGAAGATCGTTTACCCTGAAAAATTAATCGGACATATTGATCATATTATTGAAATAGCAGGTGCAGACCATGTATGCCTCGGACTTGACCTTTGCGATTGCGTCAGTTCACTGAGGGAGGAACGGGACACCGCTGAGGATACGGATATTTTTTATGACCATGAGGATGCCTTTCTCAGGCTTGTGAATCCGATAAGAAAGATTTTCAAAACAAATGTGGCTCATGGCATCCTTGGCTTGAATTTGATGCGTGTACTTGAAAAAGTATTGGGGTGACAGAAAGTGAAAGAATATATATATCCTGCTGTTGTAGCCTTTGGCTACGATGGGGGAAAACTTTGGGTAGCTAATTTCCCCGGTTTGCAGGGCTGCTGGGTTGAAGGTGAGGACCGCAGTGACGTAATTGAACGGGCTCCGGATGTTCTTGCTGAATATATCAAAAGCTGCATAGCCGCCGAATGGCATGTTCCTGCGGCGCCGGACAGGGCTGAACTTGAAGCTGCCGATGCAGGAGAAGTAATAATGATAAAAACATGCATCTAAATTTGCTAATGTTTATTTGAATCGTATGTGAAGTGCGGCTGTTTTTATTATCCACGACATGCCCGCATAAAAAGAAGCCCTCCATGGGGCTTCTTTTTATGCGGGCATGTCGTGATTTTTTAATACTTAAGCCCGAATATTGGGTGGAATATTCTTTCGTCGTGCAGGAACTGAGCCTGTTCTTCAAATGATTTTTTAGCATCCTGACCAAGAGCTACAGAAAGTGCCGATGTCAGAACGTGAGTAAGAAAGAGCGGTCCTATGATGCTGCTGCCAAAAGTCGGGCTGCTTGCCGACACAAAGAAAGAAAGTTCCGCAGTCCTGCATACAGGGGCAGCTGCACTGTCAGTCATAGTAATTACTTTGGCCCCGTTTTTGCTTGCTATCTCCACTGCCTCAGTTACTTCAACAGCGTAGCTCGGGAGTTCACATACTATAACGACATCTCCCTGCTTTACACAGCGGACCTGTTCCCACAGGGACAGGCATCCGCGCCTTACAAGCACAGCCTTGCGCCCCATAACAGAAAGACGCATCTGCAGCAGCTCGACTACCAGGGATGATATTCCCCAGCCGATACAATAAATATTGTTCGCCTTTTTTACCAGTGAGCAGAATTTGTCTGTATCTTCCTGGGATAACTGAGCCATGGTATCATCCAGATTGGCATGTTCGGCGTGATATACGCTGTCCGGCAATGTGTCCCCGCTGCTTACCGCGCGGGCAAGCAGTGCGGCCGGATTGATCTGTTCCAAAATGGCTTTTTGCAAACAGTTTTTAAGTTCCGCATAACCCGAGAAACCAAGCATCTGGGCAACCCTGACGAGCTGAGCTTTTGAAACCTTAAGTTCATCTGCAATATCACCTATTGAGCGAAAGGATGCCTCTCTCATGTTTGCAAGAAGGTATTCAGCCACTCGGCGTGCCTTATTAGGCATCGTATGGGCTTTTTCCATAAGCAGGTTCTGCAGTTGTGTACTATCCATTTGGAAACACCCCCTAGTTGTTTCAGATTAATGTTTTTTTGCATCTTAGTGCAGATTTTGTTAGAGAAGTCTAGTGTCCACATTAAAACTTGTCAACAGTTGTCAACTTTTTTGAGCATTAGTTCAGTGAAATTACGTAGACAAATTTAACAATTTCTGCATATAATACTTACTCCGTTTAATTTAAAGCGGATCCCAGTATCCTTCATTTCTGTCCCTCAGGACAGGGCATTCTACCGTTCCTGATTTTGCCGTACTGAAACATGCGTTGCATGATATGCAGGCAGATGGACGGGAATCTTCTTCATACCACCTGTTGATAAGATCAGGTTCTGCTATGAACGGACGGCTGAGGCCTATAAGATCGCAGGTGTTTTCGTGTATCAGCTCCGACATTACATCAAGGCTTCTGATCCCTCCAGTGAGAACGATCAGCTGTTTTTCAGAGGAGATCTTTTTAAGTGCTGCTGCATAATTTCTGAACGGTGCTTCCGTCTCTGCCCCTCCTACGCCGATCACAGACGGTGAGTTAACTGGGCCGGCGTATATCGCCCCGTTGGATACCTCTATGGCGTCTGCTCCGTTTTTGAGAAGCCTCCCGGCAACATATAGCCCGTCCTCCGGTGTATAGCCGCCATTGATCCCATCCGAAACGCTTACCTTGAACCACACAGGAAAATCATTCCCTACTGCACTGCGTATCCTATCGAGTACCTCAAAAAAGATCCTGCATCTGTTCCCAAGAGATCCTCCATAAGCATCGTTTCTTTTGTTTGTGACGGGAGATAAGAACTGAGTAAATAAAAAACCGTGCCCGCCTTGAATTTGAACACCGTCTGCACCGCCCTTTTTTACTCTGGCTGCTGCATCTGCGAAATCCGCGGCAACCTTTGAGATATCGTCACAGGACATGGATTCAGTTTGCACTCCACAGAGGGGGACGCACCCACCCGACGGGGATAACGAGCGTGTCCCGTCAATAACGGACGAATCGCGCTGCCCGCCCGCATGGCATAACTGAACTATTAATTTGGAACCATATCTATGCACTGCCTCGGCTACAGACACAACGTCATTTATATGCTTGTCAGTATGCAGTCCCCACTGGCGTTTTAATCCTTTTGCTTCCCCGTTTATATATGCTGCCCCTGTTATTAATGTTCCGGCTCCGCCAGCTGCTATTTCAGCATGTCGCCTGATTTCATCCGCTGTTATTATGCCGCTTGTTTCTTCAGCACCGGCAAGCCATGTCGCGGAACGGATGAATCTGTTCTTTGCTGAAAAAAATGGAGACTCGAATCTATCAAATAGGGCAAGTATTTTCTCTCTCCTGTCCGTCATAAAAAAAAAACCCCTTCCCTTTTTTGCATGCATTAGCAACAATAACACAAACAATGACATGTATAGTATAAATGCCAGAGTTTATGAGAGAGTATATATGATCATATAATTTTATTTGAACTTGGGAAAAAACTGAGTCTCTCTGAGGCTTTCTCCATAGTAATGCCTGAATGTTCCGCAAGCCGGCATAAACCGAAGCATCCGTGCCCGGTGAATTTGGATATGTGTTCCACAGGTACAGTCCAGGGTCCCGTCCAATTGTTTCTTGAGGAGTTTCAGTACGAGGGC
>Ga0268359_10494_pt1 | contig 23067 bp, 28 predicted proteins | sample BioMet11_FD_194416 | JGI IMG/M metagenome (GOLD analysis project Ga0268359, IMG submission 194416) | Sewage microbial communities from Oakland, California, United States - Biofuel 11 (PacBio Assembly) | ecosystem: Engineered > Wastewater > Sewage > Unclassified | place: USA: California | collected...
TCCTACAGAAATCCAGGTTACTCTGGCAGCAGGCAAGCAGACTAAACCTAAACGCTTAATCTGCGTGTTCCAGCCTCACCGTTATTCCAGAACCAAGTTACTTTTAAAGCAATTTGCTACTTGCTTTAAGGATGCGGATGAATTAATTCTGGCTGATATTTATCCGGCCAGTGAAGATCCTATTCCCGGTGTTAATACGCCACTGCTGAAAAAAACCATTGAAGAAGCTACAGGACAAAAAGTAACCTATCTGCCCACCTTGAGCAAATAGAAAAATACTTAGTAGAAAATGTGAAGCCAGGAGATTTAGTGATGACCGTAGGTGCCGGTGATGGGTACCGCATCAGTGAATATCTGGTAAAAGCACTAGAAGGAGAGAACAAGCATGAATAAAAACACCAAAATTGCTGTAGTAATGGGTGGTCCGTCCAAAGAAAGAGATATTTCCTTCATGACAGGCAATGCTATTTTGGAGGCTTTAAAAAGCAAGGGCTACAATGCCGTTGCCATTGATTTAGATCCTAAAAATTTTGCTAACCAATTACAGGAAAATAAAATTGAAGTTGTATTTAATGCTATTCATGGTTTGTATGGCGAAGACGGCAGAATGCAAAGCGTTCTGGAAATGCTAGGCATTCCTTATACCGGTTCCGGCGTTTTATCCAGCGCTATTTCCATGGATAAGGTTTATAGCAAGAGAATGTTTGAAGCTATGCATGTTCCTACTGCTAAATGCATTTATCTGAATAAGAAGGATAAACTGGATTTTGTAGCAGAAGTAGAAAAGAATTTTACCTTGCCGGTAGTAGTAAAGCCTGCTGCTCAAGGCTCCAGCATTGGCGTAACCATTGTTAAGGATAAGGTAGCTTTGACCAAAGCCTTGGAGGATGCATTCTCCTATGGTGAGGAAGTTCTGGTAGAAGCTTTCTTTAAGGGCAAAGAAGTAGCAGCCGGCGTCATGACTACTGACGAAGGTGTGGTACCTATGCCTTTAGTGCTTATTGAACCTCATTCCGGTTCCTATGATTTTCATTCCAAGTACACCAAGGGTGCTACCACTTATACTTGTCCCGCACCTTTCAGCAAAGAAATTACCCAGAAGCTGCAAGCTATTGCCGTGGCTGCTTATAAATCCTTAGGCTGTAATGGTGTAGCCAGAGCGGATTTACTTTTGGCTGAGGATGGAGATGCTATTGCCCTGGAAATCAATTCCGTACCGGGCATGACTGCTACCAGCTTGATTCCTAAAGCTGCTGCTGCCATGGGTATTACCTTCCCGGATTTATGCGAAATGATTTTAAACGGAGCTAAATAAACAAAGGGGGAGGTGGCCTGTCGTGCACAGTAGTGTGGAACGAATCAAGGCTGACAGACTGCGCCAAAGAAACGCTCACCTTCGTTTGTTTTTACGACTTTTTTGTATAGCAGTAGTTTTAGGCGGCTTGTATTATTTGCTGCATCGGCCCTGGCTTACCTTTGGTAAGATTGACGTAGTTGATGATGGTAAAGCCTTTCCGGTGAGCGAAGTGATTAAGGTGGCTGATATCAAAGAGCCTATTAATTTATTTAATGTTAGCCGTAGCCATATAGAAGAAGTTTTGCATAATGATTTGCGAGTGGAAAACGTTAGCACTGGGTATGCTTGGCCTAACATCTTAAGAGTTACCATTCAGGAGCGCAAGCCGGCTGTGTATGTGGAATGCGCTTATGGTGGTTATGCCAAAGTTTCTTACAAGGGTGTGGTGCTGGAAGTCAATAAAGGCATCAAGGATTCCATGGCACCTTTTGTATCAGGCTGGCAGTTAGGCAATCCTTATACCGGTGACCAGGTAGATGATTCCAGCATGATGGCACTTTTAGCTTTCTTAGGCAAGATTGATCCCACGGTTCATGCCAGAATTGCTGAAATAGTCATGGAGTCAGGGAAAAAGTTAGAATTCTCTTAAGTAGTGGCGTGCCCATTATCTTAGGTGATTATGAAAATTTAGACAAAAAGGTGGATACTTTTAATACAGTGTATAAAGAATTGGAAACTAAAAAAGTTAAGGCAGCATATATTGATTTATCCTTTGATAAACCATATATAAAATTGCGCTAAGGGGGGAATAATGATGTTGCATGATAAACTACCCAAAATTCTTCTCTTTTTAGTGTGTGTTGTTTTAGGTGTCATGATCTCTACGCAATTTCGCAGTACAGAAAGTGCTAACCACTCCATTGCTCAACAAAGAGCAGAGGATTTGTCCAGTAGATTAAAAGCTACGGAAAAAGAAAACGAAACATTAAAAGAGAAAGTAAAGTCCCTGGAGGAAAATAACGGGGCAGATGTTAAGGGTGAAGAAATTACTAAGTTAAGAGCTGACTCCGGCTATACAGCTATGGAAGGTCCGGGTGTCATTGTTACTGTAGATGACAGCAAGGTCATTCACAAACCTGGAGATAATCCTAATTTGTACATTATTCACGATGACGATTTGCTGAGAATCATTAATGAATTAAGAGCATCAGGAGCAGAGGCCTTGTCCTTAAATAAGGAAAGAATTATTGATGTTTCAGAGGTACGTTGTGCAGGACCCACTGTTTCGGTGAACAACACTCGTTTCTCACCACCCTATGAGATAAAGGCCATTGGTAATGGTAAGACCATGGAAGGTGCCTTAAAGCTTAGAGGCGGTGTAGTGGAAACCTTGAAGATGTGGGGTATCTCCGTTGAGGTTGTGCAAAAAGACAATATTAGCATTCCGGCCTTCAAGGGTCCCAGACATTACGAATATGCTAAGATAAAGGATGGTGACGCAAAATGATCTATCCTATACTTGGTGTACTTTTAGGATTGGTATTAGGACACTTCCTGCCGGTAGTTCCCCAGGACTATATGAAGCTTTTGTCAGTAGCTTTAATGGCATCCTTAGGATGCTGCCTTTGGTGGCCTGAAGAGCTGCCAAAGAAGGAAGTTATGATCCAACGATTTTCATTTCAGGTTTCTTCGTAAATGGAATCTTTGCTGTTTTTCTTTGTTACTGCGGTATCCGCTTAAGCATAGATTTGTATTTCGTAGCTGTGTTAGCCTTTGGGCTAAGAATTTTAACAATATTGCCATTATTCGCAGACTATACCTAAAAAAGTAAAAAAATAGTAATATTTGGTCGAATTTTGCAGTAAATATGGTATAATATTGTGTGTGTATTATTAGGATAGTACTACATTTAGTTTAGGGAGGAGCATATATTATGTTCGAAGTTGATGACAAAAAAGAAACCCCGCTGTGCAAGATTAAGGTTGTTGGTGTTGGTGGCGGCGGAAATAATGCAGTTAATAGAATGATTGAATCCGGTCTACAAGGAGTAGAGTTTATTGCTATCAATTGTGATGCACAAGCTCTGCTTTTATCTAAAGCGCCTACTCGTATCCAAGTTGGCGAGGAATTAACCAGAGGTTTAGGTGCTGGAGCTAACCCTGAAGTAGGCGAAAAGGCCGCAGAAGAATCCCGCGACCAAATTACCGAGGCTCTTAAGGGAGCAGATATGGTATTTGTAACAGCAGGTATGGGTGGCGGTACCGGTACCGGTGGCGCTCATATCGTAGCTGAATGTGCTAAGGAAGCAGGTGCTTTGACTGTTGGCGTTGTTACCAAACCGTTTACTTTTGAAGGTAGACGTCGTTATAACGCAGCTGAACAAGGCATTGTAAACTTAAAAGCTAAGGTTGATGCTCTGATTACTATCCCTAATGATCGTTTGCTCCAAGTAGTTGATAGAAGAACTTCCATGTTGGAAGCCTTCAAGATTGCTGATGATGTATTACGTCAAGGCGTACAAGGCATTACTGACCTGATTAGTGTTCCCGGCGTTATCAATGCTGACTTTAACGATGTTAAGACCATTATGACCGATGCCGGCAGTGCTATGATGGGTATTGGTTCTGCTAAGGGTGATGGCGGCGCTGAAGCTGCTGCTGAAGCTGCTGTGAAGAGTCCTCTGCTGGATAGCACTATTGATGGTGCTCATGGCATACTACTCAATATCACCGGTGGTAAGGATTTAACCTTGGTTGATGTTAACGAAGCTTGCAAGATTATTACCGATGCAGTTGATCCTGATGCAACTATTATCTTTGGTGCTAACATTGATGAGTCCATGGATGATGAGATTCGCATTACTGTTATTGCTACCGGTATTGATGGTCAAAAGGCACCTTCTTTGACTAAGGCTAAAGCAGTACCTTTTGTTAAATCCGAAGCTGAAAAGAATAAAGCTAAAGCAGAAGGCAAAGCAGCTTTGGGCGGATTTGCAGCTCCATCTACGGAGATTCCACCCTGGATTCGCAGCAAATAATACAGCAAATATTTTAGGAGCGAGGTAAAAATATGAAGTGTCCTTTTTGTTCATATGGTGATAGCCGAGTAGTTGATTCCCGTTCCATTGACAACGGTACATCCATTCGTCGTAGACGGGAGTGCCCAAGTTGTGGCAGACGTTTCACTACTTATGAAAAATATGAAGAGACTCCTCTTTTGGTTATTAAGAAAGATGGACGGAGAGAACTTTTTGATGCTCAGAAATTAACCAGCGGGCTGTTAAAAGCTTTCGAGAAAAGACCTTTTTCCTACGAGAAAATTCAGGAGATTGCTTCTGATATCGAGCGTCAGTTAAGAGCCAAAGGTGAAACTGAGATTAACTCCAGTATTATTGGCGAAACTGTCATGAAAACCTTGCAGGGTATTGATCAAATCGCTTATGTGCGTTTTGCTTCTGTGTACAGACAGTTCACAGATATCAATAGTTTCATGCAGGAGATTCAAGGCATGTTGAAAAAGAGTAAAGAAGAGTAAAAATTTTAAATACCGTTCTTGCTAAGGCAAGAACGGTATTTTTTTGCGTAAAATTCCCAATTATGACATAGAATTCCCCTTTATTACTAAAGTTACTTACGAAAAAAGGAAAATATAGGAAGAATGAGAAAGTTGCTGACAGCCTAAAAGAAAGGAGAATATGATAATTTGCAGGTATATCGGTGGCAAGCCCGTAAGCGTAATGGTGAACGCCTGAAAGGACGGCTGCAAGCAGCTAATCTTCAGGAGGTAGCCATGCATATCCAAGCCAAAGACTGTTATGTAACTAGCATCAAGCCCACCTGGGCTTGGAAAAAGCTTTGGCCTTGGGAAAATAAACGGAGAATGAATTTACAAGAAATAGAATTATTTTTTCGCCAGCTAGGCATTTTGCTGGACAGTGGTGTACATGTTTTACGAGCCTTGGATTTAGTGGCTTTACAAGCTTCTGCTACTGTTCTACGGGTAGACAAAGCTTTGCATAAAGATTTAGAAAATGGCCTTTCCTTTTCCATTGCCATGCGTAAATATCCTGATGATTTTTCGCCCTTGGTGATTAGGCTGGTCGAAGCAGGAGAAGCAAGTGGTAATCTGCCCTTGCTTTTTAAACAGCTGGCTCAATATCATCAGGGAGAAAGAGAAGTCCGGAAAACTATCTTTACGGCTTGTCTTTATCCAGGCTTAGTACTCATTAGTGCACTGCTTACCATTACTTATTTCTTGTTTAATATTCTTCCTGTTATTCTGGAACTATATGAAGCGCTAAATTTAACTACCGGTGTTTTCTTTCTGACGATTGCTGCTTTAGTAGAAAATAGCAAGCTATATGGTAGACAGCTGTTTGGCTTGGGACTGTTGCTAATGGGAGCGGTTTATCACCAAAGGCATAAGGTGCCCAAGTGGTGCCTTAAGCTACCTTACCTTAGCACATTGTACCAGGCTGTATGGGAAGTACGTTGCTGTCGTATTCTCTCCTTGCTATTGTCCAGTGGTATTACCTTGGTGCAAAGCTTACAAATGGTAACAGCCTTGTTACCAACTGCCATACTTCGCGCCAAGGGTGCTGCCATTGGCAGGGCAGTGCTCAAGGGCATGCCTTTTAGTAAGGCGGTAGAGCTGCATTCCGGACTTTTTCATGCTCTCAGCACAGAGTTCATTGCTTTGGGAGAAGAAAACGGTTCTTTAGCAGAGATGCTCCGGGAAGCAGCTAATATTTTAGAAGACGAGCTGGCTGTTAAAATTAGACAAAGAAAAATAGTTTTGGAACCGTTTTTAGTGTTATCGCTTACAGCTTTGGTAGGAAGCGTAATTTATTTCCTTATGACGCCGATTTATGGGCTAGTTACGGAGATTACCAACTATAACTAGAAGGAGACGCAGCAATGTTGGAAAATCACAAGCACAAGAACTGCAGGATAAAGCTGACCAGTGGTTTTACCCTGATAGAAATAATAGCCGTGGTGGCTATTATCGGAGTAATGGCCACAGCTCTGCTGCCATCTTTGGAAACTGCCATGCAGAAATCTTGTGATACTAAGCTTATTACTACTTTGACAATGATTGATGGTGCCGGTCAAATTTACAAGCTGGAACATGGCCAATTTCCGGAAAGCATAGCTACTTTAGTAGAAAACAACTATCTTCCTGCTAAGGACTATACCTTGATAAGCTACGACAAGACTACCGGTGTTGCCAGTGGAACAGGAAGCAACGGTAAACAGCTTTCTTCCAGTCGAAAATAACAGCCGGACTATTTTGCTCTAGGGGTTTTTCTCTTCTTCATCTTATTTTGAGCTTGGCCTGGGCAGCCGGCCTGTTCTTAACTTTTGCTCCTTTCCTTTTAGGCTTAGAAAGAAAATACGAGGAACAAAAACTAGGATTGGCACAACAATTGCTGATGGGCAGACTTGCTTATCTGCAAACCCAGGCTCTCTACGGACATATGTTTTCCGCCTATTTGATCGTCATGAATACGGGTGATGGTTACCTCTTGAATAAGCAGACCAATGCTCGTTTGCCTTTTACCTACTCTCAACAAGGCTTGGGAAGCTTGCACCTAAACGGACCTGCCAGCTTGAATTTTACGTCAACAGGTTCCTCTGACAAAAGAGGCAGTTACACCTTAGCGCATCGCAGCTTGCCTCTAGGTGCCAGATGTATTAGCGTGCAGCCTGTTACCGGTCTTACGGGAGAAGAGAAAGACACTGAATGAAAAGGGGCTTTTTATATCTGGAAGCTCTGGCAGGAGTGGGCATTTTTATGGCAGTCCTAGTCTGCCTGGTAAGCTGTTATTTTACAGTCTTACACATGATGCTTAGACATGAGGCTAAAGAAAAAGCGGCCCTCTTAGCTGAAACAGCTGTTATCTCTCTGCAGCAGACAGGCGTGTTTGACGGGCAGAGTGAACCGGATTTTCAAATCACGCTGCAAACCAGGGAAACTCTTTGGCAAGGCAAGCTGCAGACTAAGGAGTTGAAGGTTTATTACAAAAAGGAACGAGAGCCCCTGTATAATCTCTTTATTTATGAGTAAGGAGCGAGGGGTGCTGCTTTTGGAGATCAACTTCGTCTTGCTGTTGGTTTTTATCCTTTTTACTACCTTCTACGAACCGCTTTTTCAATTCATCCTGGGTTTAAAACATATGAAAGAAGACATGGCTCTTTGCATGCAGGAACGTTTACTGTTGGCACGATTGGAACAGGAACTAATCTACGAAACCCGCGAGCTGATACTGGAACAACAGAATGAAGAGAGAACTCTCTTAACTTGCCGGTTTCTCAACTCAAACAAAACCAGACAATTCTTCTGTCGTCCCCACAAGTCGGGCAGCGGCTACACACTCTACCAAAGCACTCAGGTAATAGGCAGGCAGAAAGGCATAAATCCTTTAACTCCTCCTCATGTTAAAGTTACCACCTTTTTGTTTCAGCCCTTAAATGAGCATAGCCTGAAAGTGACTTTGGGCTTGAGCTTGGTTTCTGCCTCAAGACAAAGAAATACTACCCGTTATATGAAGCTGGGCAATGGCACGATTAGTGTCCACCGGTAAAACCGGTTTTATTCTAATGCCCCTTCTTTTCCTGTTGCTTATTTTGGCAGGCTTAACGCTTGGCGTCTGGCATTTAATTCTGGATGAAACCATCTATCAGCAGGAATTCATGCGTTATCGACAGTTTCTGCGTTTGGGATTTGACCTTATGGAGGCAGTTGAAAGCCAGCCTAGGCTTCCCCGAGCCGGTACTTATCAACTGCCTGGGTTAGAACTATATCCGGGTAAGGAGACAGTGCAACCTCTCCTCACCGTGGACTGTAAGCCCAAGCAACAAGTGCAAAGCATTACTGTGTCCTTTCCTCACCGGGAAGGAAAGTGGAAATTGCGCAGATTATATCTGGAGCCACCGGGAGGTAGTAACCATCCTCTTTATAAATCAGCTGCCCTTACCGGCTTTGCGGTAGGCGGCAATGATTTTCCGCTGCTGGAGGATACCTTGTATCAAAACTATGGCGAGCATCCTTACCCTACTTTAAGAGCGGATTTTGAAGAGGGCTTAAAGGGTTACTTGTATGTTAAGAAGGACAAGGACTATTCTTTTCCGGAGGCTCAGAAGATAAGCGGAGACGGGGTGTTTTATAACCGTACACATATGTGGGTAGGTGCAGGTAGTGTCTTTACAGGCAGAATTTGGCTTTTAGCCAGAGGAAACATTTATTTGGAGGACAATGTCCGTCTTGCCAATGCTTTTATCTTTGCTCAAGATAGCATTGTGATAGGACGTAATGTGCAGGTTTGTGGTATAATAATTGCACGCAATAAAATTACCAGGGACAATAGTTCCTTATTTAGAGGCAATGAACAGGTAGTACAAACCTTCATTACCCCCAGATATGTTTTTTAGGAGGAAAGCCAATGAAAAAGATATTGTGTATTTGTGCCTTACTAATGTGGGAGGCGGTTACGGTGTTTGCTTTCGGTCACACTACCATAGTTTCCGAAAAAGTATCGGGCCACAAGACAGGAGTAATTCCTGCTGTGGATGGAGTGGATGCCCAGAATTTGCAAAGCAATATTAACAGCATTCTGCGTACTAATGCCGATGCTGTAGCAAAGGCTGCCGGTGGTACACCGGTGTTATCCTATGATATTACGGTGAACAGACCAACTATTTTTAGCGTGGTGTTAAAAGCAGTAGGTAATAGAATCGCTTATCAAGGTGTGAACATCGATCTTACCTCAGGTAAGGAAGTCTTGGATAAAGATCTTTTCTATGTCAACGATAATTATAAGAGCTTAATTGGCAACAGAAGCTATGTGTTTGGGGAAGATGGTATCCTGCTGGAAGACAGCAAATACGGTCCCTATGACCAAAGCATGCCTTATGCTAAATTATTGAAATCCATTAATATTGCAGACGGAGCCAGATTGGTTACCAGCTATAAGCTGACTAAGGAAGCTGAAGACAAGATCCTTAATGTTAAAAGCAGGTGAACTGGTGTCTGTTTATTTGGCTGCCAATCCTACCACAGGCTATGACTGGAAGGTAGTTAATGCCGAGCAAATGCCTGGTTTTGTGTCCATGGGCAGTTCCTTCTATTTACCTCAAGACCCGCGCAAAGCGGGAATGACAGGTGTACCCGGAACAACGATTTTGTTCTTTGGCTTTGATCGTCCCGGTACCTATAATGTAGAATTAGGTTACGAACGTTCCTGGGAGCAGAAAGCCCCTATTGAAGGCAAAAAGATAACCTTCATCGTAAAGTAGAATAATAAGCGAAAAGCCGTTCCCACGTGGTGGGAACGGCTTTTTTTGATGACAGGGGGACGGTCCTTTTGTCATCTTTTTTCAGGTGTAGAAATAATAGTGGGGAAAATATTTAAAAATTTAACAAAAATTGACATGACTATATGTCTATGATAAATTATGACTATAACAATTCAATATTGCTTTTGGAGGTGAATTACATACCCCCGGAGACCAGCATCGTAAATTCGCTTTCGAGAATTTACGCTTTTTTTTTTACATATGAGGAGAACTGTTAAAACGTTGAACATTTGTTGCTGTTTCTTAAAGTTGAAGATTAGGTACAAAAGGAAGCAATATGATTATTTTGGCTATAAAGATTAAATATTGGCGGTTGAAAAATTATTTGTTTCAGATTGGGAAAGCTAATCTTGCGGCTGTTATTGTTGGTATATTTATATTAACAAACAGTATAGTCAATATTAAAAATAGTACACAACAGGCAGACTATGAACTTAATATGCTTTATTTGTTTATTGGATTAAGTTTATATTGGCTTTTGGAATGCTGGAAAACAGGAATTGATAAAAAAACCTATTGATCTGGATTGCTTTTGTAGAGAATTAGTTCATTTAGTACCAAAACAATCTGCTAAGATTTTTTTTCTTAATAGTATCCTTGCATTAATCAAAAGAATAAGTTTTATGCTAGTGCTAACAATATTGACACGCTTAAATTTTAAGTCGATTTTTACAGATACTGTGAGCATGGTAATTTATTTATCTCTTATTGAACTCAATAAAGATTTATATACCATAATAATTAAATCAGATATAAGTAATATTAATAAAAAGATAGCGTATCTGACGAATTTAATTTTTATGCTTTTCTTAGGTGTTATTTCTATAACATACTATTTGCCTCAAATAATGAAACCATTTAATAATATTGTAATTGTTTATGGTAGTATAAGTTTCATAGTATTTTCTTACAATTTTTGGACGGGTTTGCAAGTCTTGAGGACAAAGACATTTCATTCTTGGGCTTTTTCACATGAAGTATTTTTTAAAATACATTGGATGGATTGAATAGTTTCTTTATGAAAACTTATTCGTTATTACGAAACTATACAAAAAATAAATATGTATCTTTTGCTTTTGCCAAAGAACTGACAAAAATTATTATGGAAAAGAAAGCACTCGGAACATCATTGTTTTTAGGGACTTTATTCGTAATCTTACCATTTGTTTCACAGTTCGGAGCAATGGGAGATAACAATATATGTGGATTATTATTTTTGAACTCTGTAGCCTTTTTTGCCATGAGTATTGCAACTAATTTTTCCGCTCGTGAGTATAAAGATGTATGGTTGTTAAGATTATGTGGATTACTTAATAGCAACCTTATTATCGGCAAATTATTGGCCAATTATTGTATAGCATCTATTTTTAGCTTTTATTCATGGTGTATATATAAAACAACCTTATTTTGGTGGTCAAGCCCAGCGATGGGAAGTGAATCAATATTAGTGTATTGCTTTTTTTTAGTAATACCCAATGCAATAGCTTTAGGTATTATTTTGGGGACTTTTATTAAGCCTAAAGCAACTTACTATAAAGGGAGGATGGATTACTCTTATAGTGGTATAGAAATACTGTACTCTTTACTATCTACATATATTGTGGCACTTCCTGTTTTTCTAGTACAAACTATTATAACTAATTATTTTTATATAGGATTAATGGTATTAATTCTTCAAATGCTGATGCTCTATTCACTTTTTATATATAGGATTAGAGAAAGACTTTTTAAATTGCAAAGTTAGAAGGAGGTAAATATGAACATTGAAGAATATTTGGATGGCTTGGAGACTTATCATGAAACATTTGTTGATATGGAAGGAGAAAAAATTGATGCAAAGGAATATTTAAAAACGACATTATAATAACATGCAAAACAAGATACATAGAAATCTTATACCGAGCGTGTATCAAAATCCATTGGGCATACAATTTGAGCTGACATATAAGTGTAATCAAAAATGTATACATTGTTACAATCAATCAAATGATCTTGAACATAATGATGTTTCACAAGAGTTGTCATTAAATGAATGGAAAAATATTGCTAGACAGGTTGTAAATATGCATGTTTTCCAATGTGTAATTTCCGGTGGGGAACCTACACTTTTAGGAGATAAACTTTTTGAAATAATGGATATCTTAGCAGAAAGTGACGTACGATTTATAGTAATAAGTAATGGCATGTTACTTAATGAAGAAATGGTGAGGAGGTTTAAAAAATATAAATATAGTTGGTTCCAAATTAGTATAGATGGTTCCAGAGACTATTTACACGATTACATAAGAGGCGCAAAATCATTTGAAAAAGCACTTGAGGCAGCCAATCTTATCAAGGAAGCTGGCATACCACTAGTAATAGCCCATTCTGTTATGAAATCTAATAAGGATTATTTAGAAGAGATGATAGATATGGCCTTTCTCTTAGGAGCCGAGAAAATTATAACAGGACCATTAGCTTTATGGGATGGGCAGTAAAGAACAGCGAAAAAATAAGCTTAACAGAGGAAGAATGTAGAAAAGTTTATAAAGTGTGTGAAAAGAAAGCTAGAGAGTATAGTGGAAAAATGGCAGTAGTTTTATCTACGGAAGAGGCAATGGGTTTAAGAATCAGATTGGCAGAGCCAAATGGCGTGATGCTAATTAGGCCAAATGGTGATGTTAAGTTTGATTGTGTAAGTCCGTTTAAAATCGGCAATGTTAAAAATAACAAATTGAAGGAAATTTGGAACTTAAAAGGTAAACATGTTTATAAAAACAAAGAGTTATTAGCATATATAAGAAGCATAAGAAAATCTACAGATTATTAAATGTGTATCCTTGGTGAACGTTGATAAAGATGTTTTGTTGTAATTATAAGGAGGAACGATGAACGAGCAACTTTATAAGTCCTTCAAAATAGGGTGCCAAGACAATACGGAGGGAACATAAGGAAAGACGGCGAGCACTATATATGTATGAATATGTACGGCAGTGCAGTAATTTCACTTAATAAATTAGCTGGGGAAATATATTACTTAATTGATGATAAAAAACAATAAATGAAATTGTTTCAGAGCTTGTTTCCAAATACCAGAATATGCCATTATCAACAATACAAGAAGATGTATGTAGATGTGTTGCTGAATTGACTGCATTGAACTTAATTACTGTTGTTAGAAGAAAGGAGTAAAATAAATGGAAAAAAATGAAATTACTACACTATTAGAAAATTCTGGAAGTTATATATCTCCAACAGCTTGTTATGTTATAAGAAGCGATTGTGGCTTTTCCCTTACGGAGGTAGCAAATATTGATAATCAATTTAGGTATGCTTCTACCGCAGCACATGATGCTTTAGCTGCTGCCGCTGCAGGAGCAGTAGCAGGAGCCGTAGGATCAATGGTTACGAGAGCTTTAGGATGAGATAATTAATACAAAAACGGGAGAAAATAAATGCTAGATATTTGCAAAATTTCTTTAGAGTATCCTTGCCATAAGATTATTGAAGATTTATCTTTTCATGTATATTCTGGAGAAATTATTGGCATCTTAGGCAAGAATGGTATTGGGAAAACAACTTTGTTAAATGCAATGGTAGGATTAAAAAGGTTAAGCTCTGGAACAATAGAATCGCATAATAATCTTATAGGATATCTGCCGGAAAATAGTGATACATATGAGTACCTTACTGGTAGAGAGTTACTACAAGTAGTGGCTGAACTAAAGAATATTAAAATGGACATGGTGCAGCAATTACTTTCTGAAATGTCTTCTTTCATTTTTTTGCCTAAATTAGATGAGCTAATTTCTTCATATTCCAAAGGAAATAAAGAAAAGTTGTTGTTTGTTTTATCTTTATTAGGAGAACCTGATATTCTGATAATGGATGAACCATTCACAGGCTTTGATCCAGATTCTTTCTTGGGTGGTAAACGATATTTGGCAAAATATGTCAAAAAGGGACATGCGGTAATTTTTTCTACTCATATTATTGAAATGGCAGCCCAGCTATGTAGTAGAATTATTATTTTAAAAAGTAAAAAAGATATGGTTGTGGTAGAATTAAAAGAAAAAGTATCTTTTACTACACGAGTATCCATACTAGAACAGTATTTTAATGAATTATCTTAAGCGAAAAGCCGTTCCCACGTGGTGGGAACGGCTTTTTTTATGTTATAATATACGATAGTGTATTATGTGGAGGAAACGATGAAAAGAGAGGATTTGGAGCTACTTGCTCCTGCTGGAACTTATGAGGCACTGGAGGCTGCGGTAAATGCCGGAGCGGATGCGGTATATTTAGGCGGTACGGCTTTTGGAGCCAGACAATATGCGGAGAACTTTGGACCTGAGGTTTTGCCCGGGGCAGTTAGCTATGCCCACATGCACAAGTAAAAATATATGTAACTGTTAATACCTTGGTGGATGATGGAGAAATGACACAGCTGGGAGAGTATTTAGTCTTCCTGCACAACTGCGGAGTAGATGGCATCATCGTCCAGGACATGGGTGTTATTCGTCTGGCTCGTAAACTAGTGCCTGACTTGCCACTGCATTGCAGTACCCAGATGTCTGTGACCAATTCAGAGGGTGCTAACTTTGCTTACAAATCTGGTATGACCAAGATAGTAGTTGCCAGAGAAACATCTTTGGTCGACATGAAAACTATTTGCCAAAAAACTAAAGGCGACATCGAAGCCTTTATCCACGGCGCTTTATGCGTGTGCTATTCCGGTCAATGCCTGATGAGCAGCTTAATTGGCGGTCGCAGTGGTAATAGAGGACGTTGTGCTCAGCCCTGTCGTTTGCCTTACACCTTGGTAGATAAAAACGGCGAGAATTTGTTGGCTAATGTGGACGCCGGACAATATTTGCTAAGTCCCAGGGACATGAATACCTTGGATGTTCTTCCTCAGCTGATTCAAGCAGGGGTAGTGTCCTTTAAGATAGAAGGCCGCATGAAGAGACCTGAATATGTAGCGGTAGTTACGGATATTTATCGTCGTGCCATTGACAGTTATCTGGCAGGCAATTATCAGGTGTCGGAGCAGGATAAATTAAATATTGAGCAAATTTTTAATAGAGATTTTACCACAGCCTATTTGGAGAAATTACCGGGTCGGGACATGATGAGTGATCGTCGTCCCAACAACCGTGGTGTGCTTATTGGTCGTGTGGCTCAGCTGGATAAGGGTGCCAATACTGCTGTCATCAAATTGGACAAGGATTTGCATATCGGTGATGGCTTGGAATTCTGGGTGTCCGTAGGTGGCAGGGTGGGCACTGAACTAAATAGAATGACGGTTAATGGCAAAGAAGTAGATACTGCTGCTCGTGGCAGCAAGGTAGAAATTTCCGTGCCCCGTGGCGTGCGACTCAACGACAGAGTATTCCGCACTAACGATGCTCAACTGATGGCCTATGCAGGCAAATTCTATGGTGAGCATAACAAAACCAGATTGCCTATCAAGGCAGAGGTTACGGCTCATTTGGGTCAGCCTTTGCAGGTTGTCTTAACTGATGCTGATGGCAATGTGGGAACAGGTGCAACAGACTTTATTGTAGAAAAAGCTAGAAAGCATGCTCTTGATGAGGCAGCCATCAGAAAGCAAGTAGATAGATTAGGTACTACTGAATTCAGCCTTCAGGATTTAATCCTGCAAGTTGATGAAGGCGTCATGGTGCCCATGAGTGAGATTAATGAAGCAAGACGTAAGGCGGCCGAAGAGCTTACGGCTAACCGCTTGGCTGCTATTGGCCCTAATCGTAAACAAGCAGTATGGCAGCAGGAGTCCATTGTGTTGCCCCGCAACCATACTCTTAATAAGCATGCTCAGTTATCTGTAGAGGTGGATACCTTAGCCAAAGGGCAAAAGGCTTTGGGTGAAGGTGCAGATGTGTTGATTTTGGCAGGGGATAGTTTTAGCCTGCCTTTGATTAAACAAGAAGACATCCAAGCCTTAAAGCAAATGGCTGCTGATAAAAATAAGCAGTGGGGTATTGCTACGCCCCGCATTGTAGAAGAGAAACAATTAGCTTTCTTCCAAAAACAATTTGCGTTGTGGCGGGAACTACAGCCTGACTTTTTCCTCATTGCCAACAATGGTTTGTGGGAAATGGCCAAGGCTACCGGCATTGCTTTGTGGGGCGATTTTGGCCTTAACACCTATAATTCTCAGGCTCTTACCTTCTGGCAGGAAAATGGTGCTCAGGGTATGACCTTGTCACCGGAATTAACCATGAAACAGGTAGAAGCCCTAGTACAATCTTCACCGGTACCGCTGGAGTGTCTGGTAGAAGGGCCTATTGAAATGATGGTTTCCAAGTATTGTGTAGAAGGCAGCTTCCTAGGTAATCTGGCCGGTGGCAAGTGCGCTTGGCATTGCAACAAAGAAGCCTTCCTGCAGGATAGAAAGAACGAAGCCTTTCCCTTAAAGCATGACCAATTTGGCTACATGCATGTTTTAAACAGTCACAGCCTATCTATGATTACCAGTGCTAAAGCTGTAGAGAAGCTGGGCGTGAAGAGAATGCGCATTGATGGCAGAAGCCTGGATGCTATGACGCTGGCGGCTACAGTGGGCATGTATCGTCAGGTGCTGGATGGCGATACCACAATTGAAGAAAATCCTCCCGGGACAACCCGCGGACATTATTTTAGAGGAGTTTTATAATGGCAAAGTTTGCAGTAAAAACTTTAGAGTTTGAAAAAATAAAAGAAGCCTTAGGTGCGGAAACTGCTACCAGTTTGGGCAGAGCCTTAGCTATGGAGCTAAAAAGCTCCACGGTGTTTGGAGAAGTAAAGCTGCTCCAAGAGGAAACTGCGCAGATGATGCATATCCAATCCGAAGGCAAGAGGCTGCCCTTAGGCGGAGCCAGTGATATTTCACCGGCGTTAAAGAGAGCTAAAGTAGGAGCAGCATTGGACTTAGAGAGCTTGATGGCAGTAGGCAATACTGCTGCTGCTATGCGTCAGGTGAAAGCCTTCTTAGAGGAAGAAAAGGAAGTAGCACCTAATTTGGCGGAGTATGGTTTGAAACTGGGCGATTTCTCCCGTCTGGAAAAACAAATTAACAGTACCATTGATGAAAAGGGCGAGATTAAAGATACCGCTTCTACTAAACTGGCTTCCTTGCGCACCGGTATTTTCTCTTCCAAGAAAAGAGTTAAAGAAAGATTAGACAGCATTCTGCAAGATCCTATTAACCAAAAATATTTTCAGGATAAGATAGTGACCATGAGAGAAGATCGCTATGTTATTCCTGTAAAGCAAGAATACAAATTTAATTTTCCGGGACTAGTCCATGACCAGTCTGCCAGCGGTGCAACCTTGTTTATTGAGCCGACGGCAGTGGTTAATCTAAATAACGACATTAAGAAATATTTGCTGGAAGAAAAAGCAGAGATTGAACGTATTCTTCGTAATCTATCTGAGAATGTAGGTGCTAACGCCGAGGAACTGTCCGGTTCCTTAGAAACTCTGGCTCAATTAGATTTAATCGGTGCGAAGGGGTACTATGCTACCAAGCTGCATGCCGTAAGGCCTACCTTGGCTACAGATGGTATCATTGATATTCTATCTGGCAAGCATCCTTTGCTGGATCAGGAAAAAAGCCGTGCCCTTAACCCTGCAATTAGGAGAGAAGTTTACCACTCTATTAATCACCGGTCCTAATACCGGTGGTAAAACAGTGGCTTTAAAAACCGTAGGCCTTTTTGCTTTAATGACTCAGGCAGGCTTATGTGTGCCGGCTAAGGCTGTAAAGCTGCCGGTATTTGGTGGTGTCTATGCGGACATTGGTGATGAGCAAAGTATTGAACAAAGCTTGTCCACCTTCTCCGGACATATGACTAACATGGTGTCTATTTTAAACGAAGTACAGCAGGGAGATTTGGTGCTGGTAGATGAAATCTGCGTAGGCACTGATCCTAGTGAGGTGCAGCCTGGCTATGTCCATGCTGGATTATCTGTATAACAAAAAAGTCTTAACCATTGTTACTACTCACTATAGCGAGCTGAAATCCTTTGCCTATGAGCACGATGGTATGGAGAACGCCAGCGTGGAATTTGATCCTACTACCCTGCGTCCTACCTACAAGCTGCTGATGGGTGTGCCGGGCAGCAGTAACGCTTTTTATATTAGCAAGCGTTTAGGACTGGCACCGGAAATTCTGGATCAGGCACAATCCTTGATTGGTGCTGAACATGCCAACATGGAAAATGTGTTGCAAAATCTGGAAGGGGAAAGACGAGAATACGAAAGTCGTAACAAAGATATTGAAAACTTGCAATTAGAAGCAGAGCATCTTCGTAACGAGCTTCATTATCAAAAGTGGAGCTGGAAAAACGCAAGAACGACATTCTCCGCAAGGCCAGAGAGCAGGCTGACGAGTTGTATCGTAACGCTCGCAGAGAAAGTACGTCTATCTTAAAAGAACTCCGTGCCAATAAGTCATTGGTGGATAACGCCAAGGTTGAAGAACTAGCCGAGCTATCCAGAGCAGGTCTTAATAAGAGCTTTGCCTTGGAAGGCAAACCTGTACCGGAAGGACAGGGCTTGACTAGTGGCAATGCTGCTCTTGGCAAAGAAGTATATGTGAAGAAGTTAGGCCAGAGTGCTATTATCAAGGCCATTAAAAATAATGAAGTGGAAGTAGCCATCGGACCTATGAAGATGACACTGCCCATGAAGGACTGCATCCTGGTGAAGGAAGCGCCTCCGGCGCCCAGCCACAAGGAACACAGAATTGTCCGTCACAAGGCCAACCAAAGTCATTCTATTTTCATGCAGAAGGCTCAATCTGCTACACCGGAGATAGATGTTCGTGGTAATACGGTAGATGAAGCCATTCCTTTTGTGGACAAGGCTATCGACGATGCTCTTCTTGCAGGTATGCCTTCCTTTAGATTGATTCATGGCAAAGGTACAGGCATGCTGCGAGCAGGACTTACTGAGTATCTTCATGCTCATCATAATGTTGATCATATCGAAATTGCACCGCAAAACGAAGGTGGTTATGGTGCAACCATTGTTTACGTTAAATAACTGAGGAGGCGGTAAAATGGCAGAGAAGTTTCGCAAGGAAAAAGATTCTATGGGCGAAATATTGGTGCCCGCTGATAAATACTGGGGGCCTCAAACAGAGAGAAGTCTGGAGAATTTTAGAATAGGCACAGAGAAAATGCCTTCCGAAGTAATCAAGGCTTTTGGCTATCTGAAAAAATCTGCAGCTCAGGCCAATAAAGAACTGGGCAAGCTGGATGCCAAGAAATGCCAAATCATTTGTCGGGTTTGTGACGAAATCATTGCCGGCAAGCTAGAGGGTAACTTTCCTTTAGCAGTATGGCAAACAGGCAGTGGGACTCAGTCCAACATGAATGTGAATGAAGTCATTGCGCATCGTGGTAACGAAATTGCCAAGACTCAGCTTTTGCATCCCAATGATGATGTAAATAAATCTCAAAGCTCTAATGATACTTTTCCTACCGCTATGCACATAGCAGGTGCTATGGAAATAAAGCATCTTTTAATTCCTGCCATCGACAAGCTTATCGCTACTTTTAAGAAGCTGGAAAAAGACAACAAGGGAATTGTGACCACCGGGCGTACTCATTTGCAAGACGCTGTACCGGTAGCCTTCTCCCAAGAGATTTCCGGTTGGCGCAACATGCTGGAAAAAAGCAAGGAAGATATCCTAGCTAGCCCAAAAGGGTCTATGTGAATTAGCACTAGGCGGTACAGCAGTAGGTACCGGACTTAATGCTCCCAATAATTTTGACAAGACGGTAGCAGCGTATTGCAAGGCTAATACAGGACTGCCCTTTGTGACAGCTAAAAATAAATTTCATGCGTTAACCAGTTTGGATGATATGGTTTTTGCTCATGGTGCTTTAAAGGCACTGGCTGCTAATATGATGAAGATTGCCAACGATGTGCGCTGGAAGGCTTCCGGTCCCAGAGACGGACTAGGGGAGATTACCATTCCTGCTAACGAGCCGGGCAGTTCCATCATGCCGGGCAAGGTTAATCCTACCCAGTGCGAGGCAGTTACCATGGTAGCAGTGCGCGTTATGGGCAACGATACTTGCGTAGGCATTGCTGCTTCCCAGGGTAATTTTGAGTTGAATGTGTTCTTGCCGGTGACTATTTATAGTTTCTTGCAATCTGTCAGATTGCTGGCTGACTGCATTACTTCCTTTAACAATAATTGTGTGGTAGGCATTAAAGCCAACAAAGAAAAAATGAGTAGCAATTTACATAATTCTTTGATGCTGGTTACTGCCTTGAATCCTTATATCGGCTACGAAAATGGTGCCAAGGTTGCGAAACTGGCCCATGCCGAAAATATTTCCCTGAAAGAGGCGGTACTTAAGCTAAAACTTATGACAGAAGCCGATTTCGATAAGGTTTTTAAACCTGAAAAAATGGTCTAAAATATTGACCAAAGCACGAAATAATGCGATAATTATCCAATAGGGACAAAAGAGCCCTACTAACTTTGAGGAGGAGATTTTTATGACAATGAATGGTGTAGCAAAACATGCCATAGGCAAGGCAGCAAAGGATAATATTTTCGGAGCGAACGCGGCGGCGGTTGAAGCGGCGAAAAAGATTGGCGCTGAGAATGTTACCAACGCTACAATCGGTGCCATTCTGGATGATAATGAAAAGTTAGTGACCCTACCAACAGTTTCCAAGGTATTCCGTACTTTACAAGATAACCAATACTTTGCTTATGCTCCTATTGCGGGCTTAGCAGATTTCCTAAAATTAGTGCAGGACGATTGCTTTGGCGCTTCCAAACCGGAAGGCTATATCCAAGCTATCGCTACCTCCGGTGGTACCGGTGCTATTCACCATACCATCTGGAACTACACAGATCCTAACGAAACAGTGCTGACTTCTGAATGGTATTGGGGTCCTTACAAGGTGTTGTGCCGCGATATGAATCGCAAGCTTGACACCTACAGAATGCTTACCGAAGACAACAAGTTTGACTTTGCTTCCTTAGAAGCAAAGGTTAAGAGAAATTTTGACCAAGCAGGACAATATCCTCTTGATCATCAATACCCCTGCTCACAATCCTACCGGTTACAGCTTAACTCCTGAGGATATTGCCAAGGTTATTGAGATTTTAAAAGCAGAAACAAAGAACTGGCAAGAAAGCAGTTTTACTCTTAGATGTTGCTTACATTGACTACGCCGGCGAGAGAGAAGAAGTTCGTAAGATTTTCAAAAACTTAGCTCATTTACCGGAAAACATTATTGGCTTGGTGGCTTACAGCCTGTCCAAAGGCTATACCATGTATGGCCAACGTTGTGGCGCTTTGCTGAATGTAGCTGCCACTAAGGAACAAAGTCAGAATTCTTTGATGTTAACCAATATTCCAGCCGTGCTACCTGGTCCAATATTAACCGTGGCGCTATGCAGACCTTGGTTACCATTTTGCAAGATGAAAAATTAAAGGCCGACATTATGAAAGAAAGAGATCAATACTATGCTTTGATTAAAGAGCGTGGCGATTTGTTCACTAAAGAAGCAGAAGCTTGCGGACTAAAGATGGTTCCTTACATTGCCGGCTTCTTTACCTCTATTCCTTGCACTAATCCCGGCGCTGCTTGCGATATTCTCCACAAGGATAATATTTATGCAGTACCATTGGCTAAAGGTATCAGAGTTGCTCTGTGCTGCTATTCCTAAGAAAAAGGTTGCAGGTATGGCCGCTAAGATTAAAGCAGCAGTTGACGCAGTAGAAAATAACTAGGAGTCTTACTCATGTTAAATATCAAATGCCCGGATGGCAAAATTCATCCAGTATGCACCGGGAACTAAATCATAGAGATTGCCAAAGAATTTGCCGGCAATTATGCTACTCCCATCGTTGAAGCTATCGTGAATGGCGTAAGAGTGGGGTTGCCTTATCCTCTCCCTGTAGACTGTACCTTGGATTTCATTGAGCTTAACAGTACAGCCGGCAACAGAGTGTATGTGCGTACCTTGTTCTTTGCCTTTATTACCGCTATGGCCATTAAACGTCCCGAAGTACAAATTGAGTTGCAAAATTCTTTAGGCAGTGCTATTTATTGTCACATTAAGAATGATATTGTGCTTAGTAAATATGATTTAGAAGATGTTAACAAAACCATGCAGAAAATGATAGCCCAGAAAACTCCCGTGGAGCTTAAGTGGTTATCTGTAGAAGAAGCCAAGAAACTAGTCAAGCCTAATCAAACTCAGGAAAATCTTCCTTTGTTGGATGTAGTGGAGGGTATTGATAAGGTACCTCTGTTTAAATTAAAGAGTGAGTGGGCTTTCTTCTTAGGTAATATGCTTCCGGATCTGGGTTATATCAAAGGCTATAAATTACTTAATTATAAAACCGGTGTGCTTATTTGTTATCCTTCAGGACCGGACTACAGTGTAGTTCCTGAGTTGTGGATACGCCTAAGCTGGCAAAGGTTTATAACGAAGCAGAAGAATATGGCAAGAGAATTAAATGTTCTACCGTTGCTTGAATTAAACAAATATATTAAAGATGGTAACAGCAGAGGAATTATCAAATCTGTGAGGCTCGCCATAAAAAGAGATTGCCAAGATTGCTGACAAGATTTCTGGGAATCTCAGCACAAGATTCGTCTGGTTTTGATTGCGGACCCTCTTCCTCAGGCAAGACTACTTTTTCGCAGCGCTTGGCTGTACAGCTCAGTGCTTAATGGCCTGGAGCCTATGCCTTGTGTCTTTGGATAACTATTTCAAGGACAGGAAGGACACGCCACGTTTGCCGATGGCAGCTATGATTTTGAATGCCTGGAGGCTTTGGATCTGGAGCTCTTCAATGATCACCTGCACAGAATGATTGCCGGCGAACCGTGAAGATTCCTCATTATAGTTTCCGTAACGGACAAAGAGAATTTAGAGGACAAACCATACCCGGTGGCTGAAAAGGGCGTTTTGGTGGTGGAGGGTATCCACGGCCTAAACGAACAGCTATCTTCTTCCGTGGAAGAAATTCCAAGCTGAAGATTTATATTAGCGCCTTAACACCACTTATCCTTTGATGATTACAACAGAATCTACACTTCCGATATGCGTCTGATGCGTCGTATGGTTAGGATTCCCATTTTAGGTCCCACGATGCCTAGGAACGTTGCAAGCTGGCACAAGGTAGGGAAGGGGAGACAAGTATATTTTCCCTTATTGTGAACAAGCTGACATCATGTTTAATACCACTTTGATTTATGAGTTTGCTGTATTTAAGAAATATGCAGAACCTTTGCTTAAGGCTATTCCCAAGACGTACCTGAGGCGGCAGAAGCAACAGGCTTTTGATTATGCTACGAGCGTCCCTGTCTATTGACGACGAGGCGGTTCCCAATAATTCCATTATTCGGAGTTTTAGGCGGATCTATTTTTGGTGACTTGCTATAAAAGT
>Ga0268359_10341_pt1 | contig 22806 bp, 17 predicted proteins | sample BioMet11_FD_194416 | JGI IMG/M metagenome (GOLD analysis project Ga0268359, IMG submission 194416) | Sewage microbial communities from Oakland, California, United States - Biofuel 11 (PacBio Assembly) | ecosystem: Engineered > Wastewater > Sewage > Unclassified | place: USA: California | collected...
AGATCATCTTCCTTTACCGGCTCAGTCACCCTGCATGTACGGCTATTCAAAAGAATACCGTCAGAGAATTTCAGACGGGAAATCTCACGCCGGCTCAATCCTTCTTTTTAGATAAAACGGTCTTCACTGGAAGACCGCTTTCTTTCTCTGTAATTTTTATCGAAATTGTTTTACGCATTGTCATCACTGGCGATCTGTGATCTCAGATAACTGTCAATAAAACCGTCGAGATCACCGTCCATGACACCTTGGATATTGCCGACTTCAAAGCCGGTGCGCAGATCCTTGACCATAGTGTATGGTGCAAAGACATAGGAGCGGATCTGTGAGCCCCACTCATTGGCCTTGACTTCACCTTTAATATCATGGAGCCTCTGTTCCTGTTCACGGATCTTCAATTGAAGCAGCTTGGACTTCAGCATATTCATGCATGCTTCACGGTTCTGAATCTGTGAACGCTGCGTCTGACAGAAGACAGTAAACCCGGTCGGCTTATGTGTCATACGTACAGCAGAATCTGTTTTATTGATGTGCTGTCCGCCGGCACCGGAAGAACGCATTGTGACGACATCCAGATCACGTTCATCAATTTCAATGTCCATATCATCTTCAAACTGCGGCACAACTTCAACTGACGCAAAAGATGTATGTCTTCTTGCATTAGCATCAAACGGTGAAATACGCACCAAGCGATGAACACCGTTCTCAGCTTTCAGATAGCCGTAAGCCATCGGTCCTTCAATTAAGACAGAACAGGACTTCATGCCAGCTTCTTCACCTTCTTCATAATCAAGAATGGTTGCTTTGAAGCCTCTGCGCTCGACCCAGCGCATATACATTCTGTACAGCATGCCTGCCCAGTCCATCGCCTCAGTTCCGCCGGCCCCTGGGTGAATCTCCAGAATGGCGTTATGGTCATCATACGGACCAGAAAGAAGTACCTGGATCTCAAACTCCTCGAACTTCTTCATGGTTTCTGTATATTCTTCCTGGACCAGATCATTCATATCCTGATCATATGTCTTGGAAAGATCAGCAACACTGGCACTCAGGTCAGTCAATTCATCCATTAAGGAATCGTGTGATTCAACAAGTGCCTTCATCTGGTTGTTGTCACGGATCAGCTTCTGTGCCTTCTTCTGGTCATTCCAGAAATCCGGATGTGCCATCTCTGCATTGTTTTCCGCAATCAGCTTCCGCTTACCTTCCAGATCCAGAGACTTGCCAATCGATTCGAGCTTCGCTAAATTCTTAGCGATGCTCACTTTCATATCATAAAGTTCCATTATGCCTCCTTTGGCTTCTGGTCTTTCTGGTCTGCCGGCAGAATTCTGACATTCATGCAGAAGCTCACAATTTCCTGAGCGATTGTATGCATCATATCTTCAAACAGAGAATAACCTTCCTGTACATACGCCTGCAGAGGATTTGCCTGCGCATAGGAACGCAGACCAATACCGTCTCTCAGCTTGGACATTGTATCAATATGATTTGACCATGCACGGTCAATGGTACGCAGTGACATTTCCTTCTCCAGCGGCTTGATCTGTTCCTTGACTGGTTCAATCTTTGTCTGATAGTAGTCCCAGGCCTTCTGATCAACCAGATCAATGACATCTGCTCTGCTCTTGCCGGCAACATCTTCAGCCTTGACCAGATCCTTGAAGCCAATCTGATTCAGACCTTCAATCAATCCTGCTGCATCAACTTCTTCATTCTTGCTTTCTGGATCAACATGAGATGCGACAACATCAGAGACGACACGCTTGAACATGTCTTCAATGACAGTATGTACATCTTCATTTTCAAGAATGAAATCTCTCTCTTTATACATTGTTTCTCTCTGCTGTCTCATGACATCGTCATACTGAAGCAGCTGCTTACGGGCATCATAGTTGACGCCTTCTACACGCTTCTGAGCAGAGGAAATTGACTTGGTGACTGTCTTGGATTCAACCGCAACATCACCTAAGGACTTGAATAACCCTTCCATACGCTCTGAACCGAAACGGACCATCAGATCATCCTGAACTGAAACATAGAATCTGGACATGCCTGGGTCACCCTGACGTCCGGAACGTCCTCTCAGCTGATTATCGATACGTCTGGATTCATGACGTTCAGAACCGAGGACGCATAATCCGCCCAGTTCACGGACACCTTCGCCCAGCTTGATATCGGTACCACGGCCGGCCATGTTGGTCGCAATTGTGACTGAACCCTTCTGTCCTGCCTTGGCAATGATCTCAGCTTCACGTTCATTGTTCTTAGCATTTAATACATTGTGTGGGATCTTTCTTTCCGTTAAGTATTTTGAGATCAGTTCTGATGTCTCAACGGCAATTGTACCGACCAGGATCGGCTGTCCTGCTTCATGTCTTTCCTTGACTTCATCGACCAGGGCATTGAACTTAGCTGCCTTTGTTCCATAAACTGCATCCGGATAGTCAATACGCTGGACCGGAACATTAGTTGGAATCTCCACAACATACATGTTGTAGATCTCGAGGAATTCCTCTTCTTCTGTCTTTGCAGTACCAGTCATGCCGGCAAGCTTGTTGTATAAACGGAAGAAGTTCTGGTATGTGATTGTAGCAAGTGTTGTTGTCTCCTGCTTAATGGAGATTCCTTCCTTGGCTTCGACTGCCTGATGAAGTCCGTCAGACCACTGTCTGCCCTTCATCAAACGACCTGTATTTGGATCAACGATGACAATCTCATCATCAGTTTCATCCACGACATAATCAACATCTCTCATCATGACGTAGTTTGCACGCAGTGCCTGATTAATATGGTGCAGCAGCTGTGTGTGAGAAAGGTTGAACAGGTTGTCAACCTTGAACAGCTTTTCTGCCTTGGCAACGCCCTGCTCACTCAGCTGGACATTCTTTGCCTTGACATCAATTTCATAATCCTCATTTTCCTTCAGATGCTTTACAAAACGATCTGCCTGCAGATAGAGATTCGCTGTCTGCTTCTGGCCGCCTGAAATGATCAGAGGTGTTCTGGATTCATCAATCAGGATGGAGTCAACTTCATCGACCAGCGCAAAGTGAAGGCCGCGGAGAACACGGTCATTGATATTCGTGACCATGTTGTCACGCAGATAGTCAAACCCCAGTTCTGCGTTCGTTGTATAGGTAACATCACAGAGATACGCATCTCTCTTCTGTGATTTTGTCAGCTGTCTTAAGTTCAATCCGACTGTCAATCCTAAGAATCTATGAATGGATCCCATCCACTCAGAGTCACGCTTGGACAGATATTCATTGACGGTGACGACATGGACACCCTTGCCGCTCAAAGCATTTAAATAAACAGCCATGACGGATGTCAGAGTCTTACCTTCACCAGTTTTCATTTCAGCGATATCACCGCCCTGCATGACGGCAGCACCCATTAACTGCACTGGATAAGGAAATTCACCGATAACTCTGCGGCAGGCTTCTCTTGCCGTCGCAAAAGCATCTACAAAGATATCATCTTCTGTTTCTCCGTTCGCAAGTCTTTCCTTGAGCTTCGGTGTCATTGCCTTCAGTTCATCATCAGACATTGCGGCATATTTTTTTTCAAGATCCAATACCGGCTGGATCTTTGATTCAATCTTTTTTACTTTTCTAGCATCCTCATTAAAGAGGTTGGAAAGGAATGTAGCCATGTAAATCCTCCTTTAAGCGCAAAAATCAGCTAATTTATTATACCGGTATCCCTATTAAAAGGCAATTTTCAAAGATACTTATGCCCATTCTTCTCCTTTTTTCAAGATTCTGTCCCGACTGTCTGCCGCCGCAGTGTAAATTCTGACCTGATGAATCTTCAAATCAATGCACTGCAGAGCTCCTTTCAAAGTAGCACCAGTTGTAATGACATCATCACACAGCACGATCTTTTTGGGCAGAATCATCCCCTTTTTCAAGACTATTGCATCCCTCATTTTCTGTCTGCCATAGTAATCCTGCTCTTTTTGGGCTAGGCTGCTCTGTTTCTCAAATGGTTCCATTGTTTCAATTCCCAGTTGAGCATACATCGCCCGCAGATGGCCGAAGCCGCGAATATTTTCCTTTTCCTGTGTGCTGGGCATCAGACAGAGCGTCCATCCCCGATATCTTCTCTTCAGCTTCCGTTTTACTGCATACAGGAACACATCCTTCAGAGCTTCATCTCCGCATTCTTTATACTGGATCAGGCAGCTGGAAAATCCCGAATAATAGATGTAGTCACTGTCCGCTCTGACTCCATTAACTGAAAAATGCTGCGGAATATGGAGCCAGGACTGACGGCATTCCAGGCAGAGCTGATCTTCTCCAATCAGTATGTCCCTCAGACTGCTCTCTCCCAGTTCTATTCCGCACATACAGCATCGCATGAAGCATTTGCCTCCCTTAAAGTATTTCTGCATTTCCAGCAGAGTTCACTGCGCTCTGTACACAGGAACAGCACATCTCCATATGGATCTTCAAAGAATCTTCCTGCCCGTCCTGCCATCTGAATCAGCCCAGCTTCGTCAAAGATGCCATGATCTGCCTGAAAGACACAAATATCTGCATGCGGCACCGTCACTTCCGCGTTCCAGTACAGTTGTCGCCACAATCACACTGTGGGGCTTCTGCCGGAAGGCAAGAATGACTTCATCTCTGTTCTCTGTCTTTGAAGTGCATACACTACAGTCATACAGAAAAGATAAGAACCAGCCCAGCCTCTTTGCGGCAGCAATCGTTGGCACAAAAACCATTCTAGGATGCCTGTCATGCCTTTCCAGCCACCGAAGAAGATGCATGACCAAGATCAGCTTCGGACCTGTATGAATGACCGGTACTGGAATCGGCTTTGCATGCGGCCGCTGGTTCAAAGTCAGACAGCATAAAGACCCATTTTTGATCCGTTCCTTCAGTTCATCATCCGGTGTTGCCGTCAGATAGATGACATGACCTCTGCAGCTGGTCTTGGCAATCCCATGCAGAACAGCATTGCCCCGGAAAGGAAACGCATCCGGTTCATCCAGAATCAGCAGATCAAACGCTTCATGATACCGATACAGCTGATGCGTCGTGCATACAATCAGATCACCATCACTCACTGCTGTATGTCCCTGACAGACCGGCACGACAGAAGCTGTCATAAAGTACTGCTGCAGACGTTCTGCCACTTCCAATACGACCTGCCGCCTGGCAATCGCAAAACATACTTTCATATGTGCTTTCAAAAACATGGCAATTGATGCAACGACCATCTCTGTTTGGCTATTGCCAGTTGATACAATGAGAAATATTTTAGGACTAAAATAATGGCTTTATAAAGCCATTATTCGATGGTATAAGAATTGTGGAATAGGCCGATTTAGGACAAAAGTAGATGAGAATCATCAGGTATTGAAGGCAAATATACATTTGCGCCTAAGTCTGTAGATGATCAGGGAGAAACATTAAAAGGTTTAGAAAATGATAAAAAGTATTATAGCCAGGGTTAGGAAATTATTATAATTGATAACGATTAGATTGAAAATTTAATAACTTTAGTGTGATACACTATTTTATTGGTTTTGTATCCACATTGGCACTTTGGTGTTTTATTATAATTGAAATTATTACAAAAGTTGCAATTTGAGCAATATACATTTCTATTATTGCATAATGACAAGTAACTGGATGTTATTTTGCATGCTGGATTACCGTTATTACCATTAGGAATCAATACTATCTGAGGATCGCAAATGCTTGTGAAATCAAAATAGTACAAATTATTACTGAAGCCTTGTGTTCCATGGTGAGGTATTTTTATCACTTTATAACCATCATCCTTAGTAAATGTATAAAGATCACCATTATCCATAATATCCTGCATATATTTTGCTGGTATATCACCAGTAAATAAAATGTTATTAGGTCGACCAACCTTATCTTTTCTACTTTCTGAATTATGGAATACTACACTAATTTCATTTCCAAAATAATTCAATATTGGTTCATATTCTTCTTTTAGATCATCTAGTAAGTCTTTGTTTTCTTGATTGAATTTATTAAGTTCTACCCAAAGTTCTTTAATTTCCACAGAGACCGAACCGTCAGAATTAATAAAATTAACACATTCTATTAGTCTCACAGCAATTCCCGATAAAATACTTAATGCTTTTTTTGAATTATTATATTTATCCTCAATACCATTCATAAGTTCATTCGCATGAGAAAAGATCTTTTTTGTATCAGGCCACAATACCTTGTACTTGGTGCCACACATGAAGCTTCCTTTTTTTACTGGAATCACATTTGTTTTCCCACATATAAATTCAGCAAGAGTTAATAATGATTCCTTTTTTTGATTCGAACTATCATAAATGTAAGCATCTTTCATTAAATCTTCTAGTAACAATAAAGTAACTGTATCCCTGCCCTGGCCTACGTCCCAAACATCTGGTATATACATGTTTTTAAAGCGACGTTTTTGGAAATTTGACATCATATATAACAAACCTGAATAGTGATCCTGATGATAGTGTGTTAATAAAAGTTCAGGCGAAGATAATTTATATAAATCTAAACTAATGTCTTGATGAATACTATTTCTATTTGTGCTGGAAAACTTAAGGCAATCTGGATGGATTCCGAAATCAACGACTAAATTATTATTATCATTAATAACAAAGCAATCACCAAATTCAACATTATACATTGTTATTTCCATACACTATTTCCTCTTTACTTCATTAATTGGCCTGTTTAGTTAGGGCTCTATAAGCAATAAGTTCAGTATCTTTAAAACAACAAAAATAAACATTCATTATTATATCTTTATGCTCATCCAGCCAATTGGCAACTGTAACCAGCGATACTTTCGCAGCATAGTCCAATGGGAATCCATAAACTCCTGTAGATATTCCGGAAAATGCAATACTGGTACAACCGTTTTTTAGTGCCAAATCAAGCACATTTTTATAGCAACTGGCAAGCAAAACAAAATCACTGTCTTTGCCACTATACACCGGGCCAACAGTATGAATAATATGATCAACGTATGAAATGTTATATGCTCCTGTTATCTTTGCTTCTCCAGTTTTACATCCATTCAAAGACTTACATTCTTTTAATAAATCAGGGCCTGCTGCTTTATGGATTGCACCGTCAACACCGCCACCTCCTAATAGACTTGCATTTGCAGCATTTACAATTGCACTCACATGCATATCTACTACACTTCCCTTAACAAAATCAATATGTGATTTAGATTTATACTTTTTTATTACTTGAATCATATCTTTTTCAAGCATAAGTTTCTTGTCCCATGGGTTAACAACATAGCCCAAGCAGTCAGACCATTTATCTACATTTGCAAATAGTGCATTCAAACTTTGATTTATGGATGACGTTGATTCTCCTTTTTCTAGTTCTGCTTCGCTAGTAAAAATTGGAATAAAATACTGTCCCTGATCATTCATAATAAGATGGCGGAATTTAAGAACAACCTGTTTATTAAAAGTGATGTTGTCTCCAACTTTCAGTTTTTCCGGATCACCAAACATGTGCATCATTTCTTCAGAATTTTCTATTGGAACTAAAACTTGCATATCATTTTTTAGCCCATTTTGAATAGCATTAAAAATAGAATCGGGCGCTGATTCTTCTGAATTGTAGTACCAATTAAAAATCATTTTTTCAACTTCAAGTGCATACTTATCTTCCATTGTATTGCCTCGTTTTCTTTTGAACCAACAAAGTTAACGCTACGATTTTCACTATATATTACCCTGGTATTTTTCCCAAATAATGCTGTCGAGCATTCTTACGGTTAAAATGGATATTTCTTTTTCAATAAGCTAACTGTTTCAGTGAACAGGATCTGGCACTCTTCATTGCTAATATCAGATCCACACACTTCAACAATACATTGATGAATATGTATATCTGGTTTGCATCTATTGGGATCACCTGCCAACATAAACAAATAGTTAGTGCCTGCATCTCCAATTCCTTTTACTGACCGGATGACCACTTCTAATAACTCTTGTGATTCAAAATTTCTGAAATCATCTAATGTATCAATATGCAAATAGCTAAGATATTTTGCAAGTTTATAACAAACGTCTTCCTTGGGAATCTTACCTTTACCGCCTAATTTTTGATGGTTTTTCAGTATCTGGTCTGCAAAGTTACTTGGCCCGCCACAATCATCTATATTCTTTATCAAGGAACTAATAGTATCTCTTGAACAATACTTATCATTATTCAAATAGCATTTTGCATATCTATCTACAACAGGAATAGTCACACTATAGTATTTAGTACGCAGTGAATAAACGCAGTCTAAAATGCAAACAGAGAGAGATTTATATTGATATTGTTCTTTGTTTGATATGTCCAAATTTTGTTCACAGTATATTGTGAATCTTTTTGTGTACTTATACATAGAATTTGCTAGACTTGAAATCTCTTTTTATAAGAAAAATATTAAAATTATCGAACAGTAAACAATTTTGTGGATGACAAGTCCTGTATTTAAGGCCTTTTTCTCTTAAAAGTTGTTTCGGTCAATATCAAATGTCGTAGAATTCTAGAAATAGTCGGCCACTTTTCTTTAGCAGATTTGACACGATACAGGTATACAAACCAGTTCAGATATGAAGGCATGTATTCTGTATTCATTCCAATAAATCTATATAGATATCGCTTCAACCACGCACACATATTATTGATAAGCGCCATCTTTTTTAAGTATTCTGGCGAGTTATCTGCAATATATTTTTCTTCAGTGCAATGAAGTTCTTGGATGAGGAATGCATGAGCCTTCTCACCATCATGAACTATTGTCGATCCTGAATGTATATGATTTCTCAATGTTTTATATATTCTTGTGCTTGATGGTTTTCCATGCCCACAAATCTCTGCGTAGGAGTTGCCGAAGGTATCAATCGCAACAACAATACAAAGCAAATTGTTGGATAATCCACGTTTCTTCTTGAACCCATCTTCATGAAGAACAGTACTGTCAAACACATATGTTTCATCAATCCATATACGTCCATGAAGAACCAAATGATTCTGATATCCATCAACTGTCGCAAAGATCTTTCTTCTCCACAGCATAGCAGTTGGATGAGAAATGCTGCATAGCGTCTCAGTCATTTCCAAAGGTACGTTGAATGTCATCAAAACAAGATATCTAACCCATGTATCAAAGCTCTTGTTTGTTGAATGAAAGATTGAGTCAGAAAGTATCGTATATATCTGCCCACAATCATTGCATATATATCGTTGCTTTCCATCAGGCGTCTTTCCATTCAAAGCGCTCTCATGGCTTCCACACGAAGGGCATACTGGCTTACGCCCATATTGTTCAGCTAACTCTTCAAAAGATGGTGATCCATACTTTTCCTTATTCAGACGAATGGCAATCGCATCCTGTAATAGGGCGAAGTCCTCTGCAGGTAACGAAAACACACTATCTTGAAAAGGGTTTACTCCCTTTGACATAGCGGCATCTCCATCACTTAAGCAGCCATCTAACGGAGATGTCGCCAAACATAGAGCTAGATAGCTGCTTAAGTGTTTCTATATTTGGCTATACCATTATATCAAGCACTGAATTTATCCACAAAATTGTTTACTGTTCGATAAAATTATATTCCCAAAAATGTCTTCCACCATGATTTCTTTTCTTCTTTTGGGTGACTATATTCATATGGTACTATCGAACGTATGTAGTTACAAACAGAATCAATGTCTTCATCACTCGTGTAGCATGATTGGAAGTGTATTTCATCAACTGCATTACCTGGTTTATATATAGCATCTCCTTTTCCCCGCAACTTTTCTGCTCCACCATGATCAAGAATAGTAATAGAGTCTTTCGAAGATGCACAGGTCAATGCTACTCTTGCAGGAATATTTGCTTTTAGTAATCCGGTGACCACATTAACTGTTGGTCTTTGAGTTGCAATTATTAAATGGATGTCTGCTGCTCTTCCTTTTTGAGCTAGTTTAACAAGTGGTGTTTCAATTTCTTTGCGATTAGTTAGCATTAAGTCTGCCAATTCATCAATGAATACATATACTCTTGGAAAATTTTGGCATGGTTCAATGGAACAAATTGTGCGATTTTCATTATTTGATTTTTGGAGAAGATATTGATATCGTAAATTCATTTCTGAACATAATCTATTTAAAACTGAAACAGCTCCATTTGTACTAGTTACAATAGATTCATTGAAAATTTGTGGCATATCGTGGTATGGCTGAAATTCTATGCCCTTTGGATCAATGAAGATCATTTTGGTTTTGACTGGTTCAGTGCTATACAGCAATGACAAAATAATATCATTCATCAATACAGATTTACCACTCCCGGTAGTACCTGCAATTAATAAGTGAGGGCAGTCAGACGGATGTATCACCAATGGCAATCCATTTTCCATACATCCTAGAACAGCTGTATTATCACCGTTATCAATAAAACCATAATTATTAACCCCATTATATAGAGAATAACATCCTGGTATCTTATGCAGCAGGTGACCTGTTGGTGTAGTATATGTCCAAGCCATATTTTAATTGCCCCTTTCACTAAATTGATATGTTGATAAATATAATGTTTTATTATTTTATCCTTATATTTCAGCTTCAATAATTTTGTGTATATATTTATGTCTATCAATTCAACTCTGATATATTCACATCTCTTGTCCTTGTAGTGGAACAATTTCTTCAATCAATGCATTTTCGATTGCTTCTGTTAGCATTCTGTAATATTGCAGCTTCGATACATGTACTGCACTCTTAGCTTGGTACTTTTCAAAATCAGAAGTATCTTTGATCAGCTTCAAGTTGGGAATATCTGAACCTGACTGATATGTATCTGCAGCATATAATAGTGCTTCCTTATTGATGCACCATTCTTCACAAAGATTGTTCACACATTCCTCTACCGCTTGCATTCTCATATCTTCCAGCACTGTGGCTACACGCTTGTCCTTGAAATCATCAGGGTTTTTGGTAATATCATTCCAAAGTTTCTGCATGAGAGCACCAAGTTTCGGATTGAATTCGTTGAGGTTCTTGATGTACCCCATTGATCTCTTCTTCCATTTTCTGTAAACGGAACAGATTGATATCCTTACCACCAGAGATATACTCCTGAATTAACGCAACAATATACTCATAGTCTATTGTTGATTTATCAAAAGATTTTAACCGATATTCATAGTCTGGATCATCCTCTGAATTATCAACATCATCACCGCTTTTAGAAAGTTCAGCCATGACGTTCTTATATTGACCAAGATACTCTTCATAGGTTTTATCTGTCATTCCATAATCTGTAATGTTTTTTCCTGCCCAGCAAGTAAATGACCTTATAGATGCATACAGGCTATCAAAATTTTGGAAGGCTTTTGCAAACCGTTTCTTACCGGCCAAGCTCAATGCTGGTACAAGATCTGGTTCAGTGACTGTTTCATGCAAGTGACGGATTGCCTCAGTAAAGGCTGTTTCTGTTTTCTGCCAATCTGGTGATACCGCGGAAGCCTCTCCTCCATCTGAATAAAGGACCAGAGCATCATTTACGGTCTTTTTCCACAGATCTGCACTACGGAAGGTTACTATTTGGCCTGCAGGTTTGTGCTGATCAAACAGACGGTTTGTTCTTGAAAACATCTGGATTGTATTGTGCAATGGCATAGGATCTCGGTCGACAAATACTGTCGAGAGAGATGGAGAATCAAACCCTGTAAGCAGCCTATCAACAACAATCACAAGATCAAGCTGCTCACTGCGTGCCTTATATTTATTTTGTTTACGAGCTAGTCTATCACTTAGTTCTGTGTTATATGCCTTGATCTGAGACATATCAAATTTTGTGCCAAACATCTCATTATAATCATCGAGTGATTCCTGCATCAGTTTCTGATCTACCACAGATCTTTCTTCATCCTCAGAAACACTGTAGGTGATTGCAAACTTCGGAAAGTCCGGCAAATGTTTCAGTATCTCTGAATCAATTTTGACTTCGGCATTACCGGATTTAACTTCCTTCAACAAGCTATAGTAAATCTGTGCATGAGGAATAGAATCTGTCGTAAGCATGCCTTGATAAGACTTCCCTGAGCCATATTCAACACCCAGTTGGAATATCCGCACTGATTGAGAATTGTATTCAGCACTGCAAGACGGTGTGCTCTGGAGTCATATATACTGTCTGTTTCCTTTACTTCCCTACCATTGGTATCAATTACATGTGGTCCAAGGTACTCGACTTGGAAACCAAGAACAGTCTGGTCACGAATTGCATCCTTAATTGTGTACTTCTGCAATACTGGTCCATACATCTCTTCAGTTGTTCGAGGAAGATCACCTTGTGCTTTATATGCATTCTCTTTGAATATCGGAGTGCCTGTAAAGCCATACCATAAAGAGCCACGGAAGAATCCTGTCAGAACCCGCTGTTTCTCAGGCGTCACTGTACGATGACATTCATCTACGATAAATGCTACACGCTTATTTGCTATTCTTTGATATCGTGCTGTATTTTCTTTACCATTCAATCTTTTGATCAAAAAATTCAGCTTCTGAATGGTAGTCACGATCATCTGCTGGCTATCATTTCCAAGCTTATCCATGAGATCTGTTACATTTTCTGTTTCATCAACATCAACCACATCGCTAACAGCATATGACTGGAATGCCTGTGTTGTCTGGGTATCCAATGCAATACGGTCAATCAGAAAAATTGTCTTTTCAATTGATGGAACATCAATTAGCAGGTTCCTAGCACATTTATATGAAGTAAGTGTCTTTCCAGAACCTGTCGTATGCCAAATGAATCCGGACTTTCCCTGCCTTGAGGCTGCATCAATAGCTAAAATTGCATGGATCTGATAAGGCCGCAGCAAAATTACGCTACGTGCTTTCGAATCAAGAACTATGTACTGAGTTACCATTTCATGTGCCCTTGGAATGCTCAAGACTTGTTTTGCGAAATCTAGATAGTTAGGCACAGGCACATTATTCATATCTGTCCAGCCACACAGAAATTTTGGATTCAGATCAGCATCCATTGCTGGTGCGATGTATTTTGTGTTAGAGGCATTAGAAACAACGAACATCTGCACGGTAGAAAAAGGACCAGTAAACTTTCCCTCAGTGATATATTTCTTTATCTGATAGAAAGCATCCATGTAAGGGTGCATTCTATTTTTTAGTTCAATGTGAATCATTGGCATGCCATTGATCAGCAAGGTTACATCAAAGCGTCTGTCACGTTCCTTGACATTGTCAGCGTCCTTTGTAGCTTTATACTGATTTATCACTTCATAGACAGATGACCCTCCGGCCTTATCTGCACGATTCAAAGCCATCAGATGCAAAGTTTCTGCACCGCGTTGCACATGTACCATTGCTTTGCCATTCTCGCCAGCAATCCAAACAGAAGCATCATAAAAAGTCGGAAAAGACAACTGATTCTTGACTTGTTCAAACTCTTGATCAGTCAATGGAGAACCATCTAGAATTGCCTTATTATTGTTTTCTAGAATCCGTCTAATGTTAGTCCATAATTCGTCTTCAGTTGTTATATCTGGACGATATGTCCATTGTGAATCACCCATTGTGAGCTGTTCAATCAGCTTGGTTTCAATTGTCTTTTCCTGTTCTGGCATGTTAGTTTCCTCTTAAATAAACATCTGTTGTAATAGTGCTTGTTTTAATTGTTTCAGATCATCTAACTTACGCTGATGAAGAGTGATAAGGTCGTCCAGGTTCTTGAAGAAGGCACCGATCTGCTGTTGTTCATTATAGGAGGGTAACATCAATTCCATTTTTGCCATTTGTTTTCCAGACACTTCAACAAATGTTGAACCTGCACCAGTGATTTCACCATATCGCTTCAATTGATTTGTCATCGAAAACAAGAAATATGTATCAAGTACATTTTGAATAGGTATTATTGATTGGAATCCCTGATTAGTAGCCCCATTTTTAGCTAATATTGCAGTATTTCCTATACCTGCACGTGAAGTGAAAAGTATAGTACCTATCGGCAATATTTTTGCCGAACTATCTTCAAGACCAGCTTTGGTAATTTTCTTTTTGCTTGAATTCACATAAATTTGTTCGCCAATTTCAGCAGGAGCATACCAATCAATGTCTCCGTCCCAGTATTCAGCAATAGAGGTACTTGGTGTTCCACCACCAACAATTTCAGAAATCTCCCCAAGCTTACGCTGTTCCCAAGGTTCAGTAAAACCTGGGAATCTTATTTCTGGTTTATCTTCTCCATTCTTTGGAAACATTTTCTGAAGCATGGATTGTTTTAATGATTTTATGTCATCCAAGTTACATTGATGGAGAATGATAAGGTCATCCAAATTTTCAAAAAAAACTCCGATTTGTTGTTGCTCTAAAGCTACAGTAAAAGGCATATCAATATTTCGAATTTTATTTAGTGAAATAAACTTTTGCGTTCCACCATTGATACCGGAAATCAGCTGATTTTTTATATATGATGATTCCAAACAATGATATAGAAATTTATAATTAATATTATTTGTATCTTTTATCAGAGCAACATTTTTTATGGCAAATGTTGGATTTTCCCGGACTAAAGCTATGTTTCCAATTGTTCCTATCATCCCCATGAGGATATCATTTTTATCCACTTTAGAACGTTGATTTATTTCATTATAATCACCTTTATTGATGTATTGTATATCATCATAATTTACATAGCCGTCTTTAACATTCTTAGAAGTGACAAGAGGGTATCCATCATCATAATACTTTGGAGAATTATGAGTGCCATCTCTTACATCAGTGACTTCTGATAGCTTGCGATGTTCCCAAGGCTCATTAAAACCAGGGAATCTCAATTTTGGCACTTGACCCATATGACACCTCCTTTTCTTATATAAACATCTGCTGCAGTAATGATTGTTTTAGTTGTTTCAAACTATCCAGCTCATGTTGATGACAGGCAATAAGGTCTTCAAGCCTGTATAGAAATGTGGATATCTTTGATTGCTCTTCCATAGAAGGCAATTTTATTGTAATAGACTCAAGTGTTTCCTGCCCAACATTGATGTGCTGTGCACCCTGAGCTTTTTTTACTATCTGTTTTCTTATTGCAGAGGTTGCAAGCATATATCTCATAAAATATGGATCATATTTGCCGACTTTTGCACCCCGTATTGTGAATCCACCAAATACTGCTGTTCTTTTTTGGTCAACAAAGACATTAGCAGAACCGGCATCTTCAACATTTTCCGAACTTCGTTGAAACAATACATCACCAAATTTTACTTTAAAGTGCTCTTCAGAGACAGGATCTATGTCAACTTTTCCCCTGATAACATCACAAGTTATGAAGTTGTTATTGAGGATATCCATAACACTAATGCATGGAATTCCATGCCCATATAATTCCTTTCTCCCATTAAAACCATTTGAAAATTCTAGTAATTCTCCAAGCTTACGCTGTTCCCAAGCATCTGTAAAACCTGGGAATCTTATTTCCGGTTTATCTTTGCCATTTTTGGGAAACATTTTTTGAAGCATGGATTGTTTTAGCAATTTAGTATCATCTAGCTTACGCTGATGAAGAGTGATAAGGTCGTCCAGGTTCTTGAAAAAGATTCCGATTTTAATTTGTTCTTCATTTGAGGGCAGTAACACTTCTAGTTCAGTAAGCATATCCATAACAATGTATGGAATACTGCCCGCCCTAACTTCATTAGCAATTTTCTTTGGAAGCATTTTCCCGATTTCCGGATACAAAAAGTATCTATCTGCTATAAAGCCGCATAATACATAGGTTCTCTGATAAGCATTAAATTTATCATCTGCTAAATGCATGTACCCAACAGTAGCTCCATTTCCAGCAATTGTTATTGCTGGACCTTCAAAGGCGAATTTATCAATTTTAAATTTTTGGATCCCAGATGTATAAAAATCATACTTACCATCTTCCACCATTGCATTAGCATCTAGTTTCCCAGTTGCTATCTGACACAACTCACCAAGCTTACGCTGTTCCCAAGGTTCAGTAAAACCAGGGAATCTCAATTTCGGTTCATTCATAACCTGACCTTGAGTCCAAGCTCTTCAAATGCTTTATTCAGTTCTTCATTGGCTTTCGCAATATCCTCATCATCCTTCCGCAGGTTTGCGTAGACCTGGTCAATATCAATCTCCTGTTCTTCTTCTGCAGAATCGACATAGCGAGGAATGTTCAAATTGAAATCATTCTTTTGTATTTCATCAAATGATGCAAGATGAGCAATCTTATCTACATCTTTCCTATTTGAATAAATAGTAAAAATCTTGTCAACATCTGCATCATCCAATGCATTTTGTTTTTTACCAGACTGATAGATTTTAGATGCATCAATGAATAATACATCTCTGTCTTTTCTATCCTTCTTCAAAACAATTATGCTGACTGGAATACTCGTGTTATAGAAAAGGTTTGGTGCTAGGCCAATAACAGCGTATACTGCGCCACTTTCAAGCAATTTCTCACGGATCTTACCTTCAGAGCTGCCACGGAAAAGAACGCCATGTGGCAGGAAGATTGCCATGGTTCCACTTGCTCTGAGATGATAGTAGCCATGCAGCAGGAATGCGTAATCTGCCTTTGACTTTGGCGGAAGCACACCGTATCCACTGAAACGGGAATCTGTTAGGAAGCCCTGACTAGCACTCCAAGGAGAACTGTAAGGTGGATTCATAATGACACAGTCAAATGTGTTCTCTTCATCCGTTGGCCAGTCTGCATCAAGTGTGTCTCCGATATGCAGCTTCTGGTTCTCTGGTGCAACATTATGAAGGAACATATTCATTCTGGCCAAATTGAATGTTGTAGGAATGATCTCCTGACCACAATACTTAACATATTCCGGATTCTTTGATAGTTGTTTGCAATGTAGCAAAAGTGATCCAGAACCCATGCAAGCATCATAAACAGACAAGCCCTTCTTTTTCTCTTGACCAGCCATTGCAATCTTGGCAGCAAGCATACCTGGATTTCTAGGTGTATAGAACTGTCCAGCCTTCTTTACTGTTGATGAGGCAAACTCGCCAAGCATATATTCATAAGCATCGCCAAGCACATCACCACCATGATTGGACAGATCAGCTCTATTAATTGTCTTCACAAGTTCAGCTACTGTATTTGATTGCTGTGTATCATTTGAGCCAAGGCTTCTAGAATACAAATCAACAGCATCAAATAAGCCAGTAAATTGTGAATCTGATTGTTCTATATTATTAAAAGCTTTCTGCAATGTCTCACGCTGGAACCTATTCTGTGCAGCATCATCCGCGATCTTTGTATACGTCAATTCTGGCGTTAAAGTGAATCTGAACTCCTGTTTCAACTCGGCTTCAAGATCATCATGGTCTGCACCTTCCCAGCCTTCTTTATAGGCTGCTAATGCATCTGACATTGATTCTGGAATCTTGTCATTCAAAAGATCATAGGCCTTTACCAGGTAGTTATCAGATAAATATTTATAGAAAAGAATACCTAGAAGATAGTTCTTGTATTCAATTGCATCCATCTTTGTATAAAGGATCTGGCTGCCTGCTTTTAAAACTGAAATTAAATCCTTGGAATCTACGTCTTTGACCTCGCTCATTATTCTTGACTCTCTTTCTTTATAGTTATTATATATTGAATTAAAACATTCTGGGCATCTCATTTACCTGCAGATATGGAAAAGCGGAGTGTTACGATTGCCCCCGCTCATTCGTCTTCATCAGTAAAGAAATCATTATCAATGGTCTTAATTGTATAACTGTTTGTTGTGGCAACCCCGAGATTGTACTCAATCATCAGCTTTGTCAGCTTTTCACCATCAATCAGCACAATTTTTGCAGCAAGATGATTCTCTACAAATGTAATGGCATCTTTACTGTACCTTGCGGTGGTAATGAAGAGTCCTTTATTAGCACCTTTGCCCATCAGTGCACCTAGGAACTGCTGCACAACTGGTCTACCAATAACTGTATCTGGCTGGAATCTTTTTGCCTGAATATAGATTTTTTCAAAACCAAGACGATCTTCAGTGATGATTCCATCGATACCACCATCACCTGTCTTATCGGTAACGATGCCTTCCGTTGCAAGTCCATTGCCATAGCCCATTGCTTTGACCAGATTTACAACCAGACGTTCAAAGAAACACGGATCTTTATCCATAATTGCTGACATCAGCTCATCCGCAAGTTGCTGATTGATAGACGCATAGTTCTGGTCCATCTGTTCCTGCGGTGTATTATTATGACCATCATTATTGTAAATCATTGCCACTTCATCCTTATCTTGATGCTGTTTACCCTGTGATAAAAAATTATTAAATGATGAATATTTTTGGCTCTTCATCAACACTTGTGGGTAACAGAAATGATGAATGAGCAGTAAATATCTATATCTGCACTTGATTTATACCTATTAAAAATGGGCATGGGATTTTATACTTATTTTTGCGAAGAAATAAGGAGTAAAACCATGCCCAACAAAACTTTAATCAAGCAGCTCCTCCGCGTCAAGAACATTGTGATAGATTCTTATAAATATTGCGCGGAAGATGATAGAATCACCATCTCTGTGCATCCTACAAAGGGACAGCAGTGCCTGTGTCCAGTATGCCAGAAGAAATGCTCATACTACGATTCTCTAGAGACCCGCAAGTGGAGATCTCTGGACATGGGATATACAAAGGTATTCCTTGAAGCACCGGTGCACAGGATCGAATGCCCTGTCCATGGAGTACTCACGGAATATGTCCCCTGGGCACGGCATCATTCATCCTTCACAAGGGACTTTGAGAACACTGCTGCATGGATGGCGCTGTATCTTCCCAAGACTGCGGTATCCACGTACATGCGGATCGCATGGAACACCATCGGGCCTATCATCTCCAGATACAGGAAGGATGCGGGCCCATGTCCAGAGCACCGTTTCAATGGTCTGAAGCACATCGGCATCGATGAGACGAGCTATAAGAAAGGCCACAAGTACATCACCGTCATCGTTGACCATGACACCAACAGCGTCATATGGGTACATGAGAGACATGGCAAGGAAGTGCTGCGGGGATTCTTTGAACAGCTCAGTGAAGAACAGCGTGCATCGATCGAATGCGTCACAGCTGACGGTGCCAGATGGATCAGCGAGACGATGGAGGAATATATCCCCAGTGCACATCGGTGCCTGGACAGCTATCACATGGTGGAATGGGCACAGGCAGCGATAGATGAAGTACGGACAGAGGCATGGCAGCGTGCACGTGCAAACAATCATGAGCCGAAGAAGGGCCGTGGAAGGCCAAAGAAAGGCGAAGAGAAAGACAGGACAGCAGACCAGATCAAGAACACAAAGTTCACTCTTGGGAAGGCTCCTGAGAACCTTACGGCGAGGCAGAAGGCAAAATTGGAATTCATTGCCAAGACAGACAGGAAACTATATAAGGCCTACCAGCTGAAGGAGTATCTGCGGACACTGATCCACCTTCCCCTGGAAGAGCTCGAAGGATCATTGAAGGACTGGCTGTGGAAGGCATCGCATTCACAGATCAAGCCGATTTATGAACTGCAGAAGAAGATCAGGAGACATTATGAGGCGATCATCAATACTGCCAGGTATCATCTTTCCAATGCACGCATAGAGGCAACGAACAACAAGATCAAGCTGACTGTACGATTGGCATACGGTTTCAGAAACATAGACAACTTACTTGATATGGTCATGTTGAGATGTTCAGATATCTCTGCCCTGCTGCCATATCAAAGACTCATTCCTGCCCACACTTCCTGATGAAGCCTCATATTAGATAATCCAAAGTAACCCCATTTTGGCATTCCTTCAATGCTTCAATACCGGCAGGTGTAATTCTAAATACTGCGCGACTTGTTGCTTCGATTAGACCAGCCTTTTTAAGGTACGTGCTGGCCCATCCAACCCTATTTAGATAAAGTAATTTACCACTGGCTAAAGTTTCCTGCATATCTTCAGGTGTCAGTTTCATAGTAGTTGCAACAGAGTTAGCAATTTCTCTGTACTTGTGTGGCTCCCCATCCTTGATTGATTCTAAAAATGGGCTAAGCATCTCATCAAATTTTGGCATTGTCATATTATTTTCACCTTTCATTCAAAATATGATTCTTTGTCTCCCATCGGTGCTTCATGTTTTGCTTCCAATTTCTTATAATATGCACGAAGCTCATCATATTGTTCTTTCAAAACAAAATCATTACTTTCAACTGCATCATAAAGACTTTTCATGTCATCATCTTCTTTGTGTTTTTCTCTCAATTCAGAATATTCGATTTCATGATAGTATGCGCCTGGTTCTAAGTCATAATCGGTATGAGTTTTTCTGCTTATAGCATCTAATTCCGACTTTTCAATAATTGGCTTTCCTATATTTGTCGGATTATTATATAGGCTTGTTACACGCGTTTCATTTGTATCTGGCAGTTCTAACTCAGTTTCGACATTTAGACCTAATGTAATTAATATCTGTGTTAAAACTGTGGATTGTGGCCGAACCTCAGTCCACACTGCCAGATTTCCTGTATACCAAGATGCCGTTTTATGATATTGCTCAAGAAAATTCCAATAATTCTCAGTTTTATTAGTTCCTGTAAATATGTTTTTCAAAAAAGGCCTAAAAATTGTGTCCTCTACTCGTTTGGGTACTATTGCGCATAACATACTAAATGCTTCATCCGAATTATTACGGTGTTTTTTTTCGAATTCTGGCCAAACATTTTCCAGCACTTTATCCCCTGAATATGCAAAATACAGGGCACAAAAATATTCTTGAAAAGATCTATGAATAAAATTATATTTATTATTTTCATAATACATCAAGCAAACATTGTTCACCAAGTCACTTATAAAATCCACAAATCCAAATGGGCAATCATCTTTTTTCCATATTTTTAAACTATTAAAATATCTTTTAAACTCCTCACTGGTAAAGCTATATATATCATCCAAATATGTTCGAGCACAAAATTCACTTAGATATTCTTCAAATCTTTCCACTGATAAATTTGTTTTGAAAGCTCGCTTATATGCCCCTTTGCTTGCATCATGTCGCCTTGCAAGTGCTTCAAAAGCCTCTTCATAAAATACATGCATGTCAGTAGAGATCTCAGCGCATTGCTCATAAGTCATGAGCATTATTGTAAGCAAGAGCGGATTATGGGTAAACTCCTTATGTGTTTGTAACAATTTATTCTTTAGTTTATTAATAAATCTTTTTTTAATCGATGGTTTATCCGGACGAAATTCTAATTTTTCAACCAATTTAATAGCCTGATCATCAGTTAATGGGTTTAAACGCATTACATTATACTGAGGCATATTCAAAAATTCAGAATATGCTCTTGAGGTTATTATAAAAGCAGTATTACTGTAAACTGTTGCATAATTATCTAATGTGGTTTCGACACTACTCCTTAGATTTGATGAAACTTCATCCAAGCCATCAAGCAAAAAAGCATATGTTCCTTTTTTTAATTCATTAGTAAACTGTTCATAAGTTATATTTATTTCACATTCGGTTTTTATAGATTCGCACAAGAGTCTGTCAACTGACCCACCCGAATCTTCAATGTTTCTAAGTGAAATTAGTACTGGAACTTTTTTAATTCTCTTATCACATGAAGCCTGTAATAAGAGATGCCTAAGTAGCATTGATTTTCCCATACCTCCTGTTGCTGTTATTATTATGTCCTTGGAGTACCGTATTAAGCCAAATAACGTTGGATTGTTGAACTTTGTACCAAGGTCTCCACGCCACTTGCTGTTTTGAGAAATATCATTGCATACATAGATACTGTCAAAATCTAGGGCTTCGTCTGTGTATAGAAGTGTTTTAACTTTGCCATACTTTTTTTTGATGCTAGAAAGATAATCAGAATATATATTTGTGCTATTTCCATATATTTTCGGAAGAAATATATCTTTATTTGAAGCAACAAAAGCCTTTCCCTTAAGGATATTGTCCACGTTTTCAAGTTCCGTATCTTTCAATTCGACTGTATGTGGTTCATCATTGTTAAACAGATCATTATGTATCTGATGTTTTGTTTCTTTATTTCTTAAATCTGCATATTGAGATATTAATAACTCATCCAGGTCTAAAGGCATTTTATCAAGTGCAATCTCTTTATATGTTGCTCCGCCGTCTTTGTTTTTGTTGGTTGAAAAATAATATACGTAAAAATTGCTAGCAATAACACTGACAAATCAGGGAGTTCATAATTTCTTAATTCTTGCTTCGTCACAGTTGTGCCATTTTCACCAATATAAATTTCACTATCATCATTAATTGAAGAATCCTTTTCAAATATGACGAACAAATATTTTGCGAGTTTTTTACCGTAATGTTCTGCATCAATATAGTCATCTATAAATAAATTCATCCTTTTTAAAACAACTTTATAATCTGTTTTAATCTCATCATAAAAAGAGCTCAAATTTCCATTTATTGTAAATGGAAGTACCTTTGAAGAATTTATTTTGCATGATTTATACATTGAAGTAGCAGTTTTTAATGATGAAACCCTTGCTGCATCAGCTTTGTATTTTGAATCAAAAACCTGAATTAGGCCAGCCATAATTTCATGATCCGCAGGTTCTTCACGATCACGGAAAGTGCTATTCCTCTTTTTTGTAGATGTCCTTTTTGCTAAACAAATCAAAAAAAACAAGATTCCACCTGTTAGAGTTGGCTCAAAGTTCTTTTTTTTGCTTTTTTCATTTTCTCGCTCCTGAGGGCCTCGATCACAAAATTAACACTATTAACGATATTAA
>Ga0268359_10649_pt1 | contig 22803 bp, 26 predicted proteins | sample BioMet11_FD_194416 | JGI IMG/M metagenome (GOLD analysis project Ga0268359, IMG submission 194416) | Sewage microbial communities from Oakland, California, United States - Biofuel 11 (PacBio Assembly) | ecosystem: Engineered > Wastewater > Sewage > Unclassified | place: USA: California | collected...
GAACGATTTCAACAGCAGCAGTAAATATTTCAGCAGTTACTATCCAGAAGGATGGCAAAGCTGTTGGTGCTACAGTTTCAACAGGTGATACCCTTACAGCAATAACAACACCTGCAAAGGCATCAAGTTCTGTAACATACACATGGTACAAGGGCGATACAGTTCTGGGAACAGGCTCGACATATAAGGTTGAAAATGCACTGGCAGGAAGTGAAATCACTGTAAAGGCTACGCTGAACAGCGGAGTTACAATGTACGAAATGACATCTTCACCTGTGGCAGCTACTGCAGTAAAAGTATCAGCTGCATTAACCAGCGTCAAACTTGCATATACAAACGGTTTAGCTTCAACAGCAACTGGCTATGCAACATATGCAACACCGTCGATCGGTAATACTGTTGTATCTACATTAGATCCAGCAAGTGCTGATGTTACATATTCATTCTATCTGAATTCAAATGCTTATCCAATCACATTAGACGATACAAACAGTATTGCTACAACAGCTGCAGCAAGCGGAAAATTTGTGATTCCTGCGGAAGTTACAATTGATACTGCACAGGTTGCAACAAAGGGACAGAAAATTATCGTTATAGCAACAGGTAAGAGCAAATCAAATTATGCTGGCTCAACAACACAGGCTACAACAGATACTATCGCGGCAGCTTCCACAGTAAAGACAATCAAGACGGTTACGGTTTCCAAGAGTGGTGTTGCTATCACAAATACAAATGGTTCTAACGTTCAGGTTGGAGATGTTCTGACAGCAAAAGCTAATGATGCAACGCCATCGCCAATCAACAGTGGCGTTACATACACTTGGACAGTTGGCGGAGCAGCAGTAAAGGCTGATACAGCAGTTGCTGATGGTTCACAGTATACTGTGAAAGATTCGGATGCTGGAAAGGCTATCACAGTTACAGCAACATCAAGCGATGCAACACTTGCAACTGGAACAGCAACATGGGATAACTTCGGAAGAAGTGTTGCCCTTGCTGATTTCAATGCAATAGTTTCGAACGGAACAACTGCTGCAACAGCTGCAAACTTCACGTTTCACAAGTGGTGACACAATCAACGTTTCGGTACCTACAGGATACACTGCTACATATTCATGGAGTGGCCAGGAAGGTACAGCTACTAACGGAAGCTATACTTTGACAGACAAGGATATTGCTGCAGGACATGCTGCAATCACAGTTACTGTTACTGATACTGTAACTAATACAAATGTAAAAACTGTTACATTTACATATCACGTTGCAGCAGGCGGTGCAGCAGCATATTACACATATGCAATAGTATAAGACAACTCAGTAATTGACATCACCCGTTAAGAGCGGGAACCGGGCTAAACCGGGAATAAAGAAGTCTGACTCTTTGGAAAGCATGGCAAAGAGCCAGAATCAAAGAGTTAAACTTCATTAAACGCAAATATTCAAAGAATGACTATAAAGCATGGATATTGCAAAGGTAGGTGCCGGGGACTATATCTCCGGCATTTACCCTATTATGGGGAACGTATAACTGTTATAGCAGGGGATGCGTAGAATCGAAAAAGTGAATCAGATAGAAGACAGAAAGGTAAAGCTCAACATGAAGAAAGCAGCAAAGATCATGGCAGTCTTGATGGCAGTAATGCTGTGCATCACGCTGACAGCATGCGGAGGTCCGAAAGAATCCGCATTCAAAGACTCAACGGCAAAATAGAGAAGACGACAGCAAAGGGAAGTCTTGGCACCGTGAAAGGCAAATACCTTCAGAACGGTACGAAGGGTAATTACGTCGTCTATGCTTCAAAAGGCAAAGGATTCAACTCGCAGCACGGCAAGTATGAGTTCAAGAGCGGCAAGATAAGCATGACGTATTATGATACTGGTGCAGCATTGACCTATACGATCAATGACGACCAGAAGGACAAGAACACAAAGATCTTGAAGAACAAAAACATAAAGATCACCTGCACATACAAGAACGGAACAGCGGGACTGCATTCCGCATCGAAGGCATTCGAAGGAACATACAGCCTTGGAACAGGAACGAAGATCGTCTTCAAGAAGGACGGCACATTCCGTCAGGTGCAGACATTCACGTACAAGGTTTCAGGGAACACACTGAAGCTGACATACAACAAGGACACACAGAAATACAAATGGACAAAAAGCGGCAATAAGCTGATCATCAAGCAGAACGGAACTACTGTTGAGAAGCTCGTGCCGAGTAAATAGAAATCAATCAGTTGCTGGGGCATAGTCCCCGGCTTCTGTAGTTTTTGGAAGTCGTATAACCTGTTAATGCAAAAAGACATACAAGGACATCGATATGAATAAAACAAATATTGAACTGGAAAAGGAATTGTCTGCAGCCGGTCTCGAGATCTGCTGCACGAGTGAGCCGTTCATCGATACAGACATACCGGCGTATGAATTTGATGCTGCCATATACCAGAGCGACGATATCCTGGTCTCACTTTCCGGGTGGTCGCTGCCTTCAGAATATGAGTATGGGCATGAATCAATCGAGGAACTTTGCGACGCCACGCACGGCGATCTGTTATCTGCCTACGGGGCCGTGGTTGGCGATGAGAGATACGAATCACAGAAACCCGTAGTGGTTATCCACGACGTAAAATGCGAGCTGATTTATATGGAAATGTACAACTCATTCTTCCCTCTTATAACGGAAAAGATCCCGTACGGAAATGGCACGATTTGCGCCTTATTATCGGTAAAAGACGAGTCTCCGGAGATAATACGGTATATGAAAAACGGGTGGAGATGCAAGCACAATGATCGCGGGACCTGGGTTGCGATCAGGTGATAATTGTATTGCTGAAGCATGGATGATTTTTTTATCCGATTGGCTAAAATATATCACCAATAAATGGCCGTTTGTCCGTGGAAACGCGAAATCTTTCGGAATAAACTAAACTCAGCAATAGTCCAATCACTTTTCCGAGGAAGGATTTTTATGATTCACACAAAGGCATTACCTAAACGGATACTCGCGTTCGCACTTGCAGCCACGATCATCATCGCATTCACGCCGGCAATCACCTGGACGCAGGAAGCGCATGCATCGGCAGAAAGCATACTTATAGGTAACGCGAACCTTAATTCAACAAATCCGTATCTTTATTCAAGTATAACAGCCAGAAAATCCGCAGGAACAGGTGACATCGCATATTTCGATAGAGCCAACGGGAAATTATATCTTTATGGCGGCTCAATATCTACAGAAAATTCAGGGAAACGTACGTTGATTGCAATCAACGGTGGAAATATCGAAATAGTCCTGCAGGGAACGACTACCGTGACATCAACTACTTCCAGCTCTAGCGACTGTTTCGGCATTTATTCAATAGCCGGTGATATCACTATTTCGGGAACTGGAACTCTGAATCTTACCGCAGGTACATCTACAAGCGGCGCAAGTTTCGGAATATATTGCGTCAATAACAAAGAGAGACAACTCACCATCAACAGCGGAACTGTAAATGTGACGACAGGCACTGCAACCTGGACCGACAAAACCAGTGAAGGCATACTTACAGATTCATTTAAGGTCAATGGCGGAAATATTACAGTCACAGGCAACAAGGCATCTACAAGTTACGGAGTATATGCCACTACTACATTTACCATGACCGGCGGTACGCTTACAGCCACAGGCGGCACCGGTTATGAGGATAACGAAAACGCACCATCCAGCACCGGCATAGCTTCCAGCGGAGCTGTAGCAATCAGCGGAGGCACAGTTGCGGCAACAGGAGGAGATGCAGAAACGAAAGCAGCAGCGGTACTGTCCTCTCCACTGGGATAGACACCAATTCCACGGTAAATATCAGCGGCGGAACCGTCACTGCGAAAGGCGGTCGTGCGGTGAGGCCGGCAGATTCATCAGCGATATCACAAAGTACCGGTATCTGCGCATACGACAATACAATAACGATAACCAACGGGGAAGTGATTTCTTCCGGACATACTGCTCCAATATTAAACAGTAATAGTAACGGTGCATGGATAGTCACGCTCGGATCAGGTGTAACTGCGCAGATGGGCAAGTTTGCCAACGGTTCGGGGACTCTGGAAAGTGTTAGCAGCGGGTACCACGTACTATATAACATCAGCATCGCCATATAAGTATTTCCACAGTATATATACAAGCGGCGGCGGCAGGAGGAACAGGCGGAACCGGTGGTGGCGGAACCGGTGTGTGGCGGAACCGGTGGTGGCGAAAGCACCGCTTACGCAGCATCGGGCAATATAACAAATGGTTCGCTGACATTTGCGGAAGCACCTGATGCAGTGAACGGATTTACGGGCACGATCAAACCTGCCGATGGATACACACTGCCGGGAACGATAGACGTAGCAGTTGGTGGGAAAACTATTACTGCTTTTACCTATGACAAGACAGCAGGCACAGTTACGATTCCTGCCTCGGTTGTTTCAGGTGATGTAGTAATAACTGCAGCATGCGTGAAATCTGCATCTGATACAAATACTGTTGGCAACAAATTCACGACTGGTACGTTAAAATACAAGATCACAAAATCGGCTGTTGATGCATCAGGTACGACGGCAGCGGTGAACGGCAAGGTGCAGGTTACCGGCGCTGCCTAAGAGTAGCTATAAGATCCTGGAAATTCCCAAAGACTGTTTCTATGGCGGAAACATTTATACGGTCACAACCATCGCAAATAATGCGTTCAGAAATAGCACAAAGCTGAAAACCGTTACTATAAAGTCGACATCGATCACGTCTATCGGAGCGAAGGCATTCAAGAAGTGTAAGAAAGGAATGACGTTCAAGCTCCCGAAGGCAAAATACAATAAGTACAAGGAACTGCTCAAGACGAGCGGCTATAGCCGACAGGAACGAAATATAAGAAAATATAGGTGGATCATAGATATCCTAATATCTATTTCAGAAGAGGCATCTGGTCACAGTAATCTGGTGTCTTTTCTATTTTTTGAAAGTTCATAACCTTGCTCACGGTAAAAGACGAGTCTCCGGAGATAATGAGGTATATGAAAAACAGGTGGAGGTGCAAACACAATGATCGCGGGACATGGGTTGCGATCAAATGGTAACGCAATATTCGTGGTTTGGATAAAATCAACAATTCCATTAATATTGACTTTTGACAGAAAAAAATGCATGTTATCCGTGAAATCAGCATTGGTAATATTGCGCGAGAATTGTACCCCTGGAAGATTGCTAATAAGCTGATCTTATTTTTATCTAAATACAAAATCCCATTTTCTTTCACGCCAATATTGATTAAATCCTCAATGCTTCGATGGCTATAGGCAGTAATACTCCGAGATATTGAAGTATATAAAAAACGATGACGATGCAAGCAGAACAACAGAGACACTTGGGTTGCGATCAGGTGGGGAAAGTTCATATACTGCGTGGTATAATCCGTATCCTTTTATTTTTGGCTTCTTTTTCTTTTTAACACTAATGCGGTAGTCATCCCGTATTAGTGCATAAGTTATTAGATTCTCAATAAAATCAACTAATTCTTTATCGTCTATATACCATAATCTATCATTTTTCAAAGTACCAAGCATGAATATCTCACCATTCGTGATTTTAGGATACTTTTTTTGTACATCCGTTCTTAGTTCCACTATTTTGCCGCTGCCTATATTCCCGACAGATATTCTCCCAGTATGCGGGAAACTGCATACTTTGTTGCTGATTTCCATATAGCTATCTACTGAATACTGTAGCGCATGGTGTGAAGAATCGTCACTATCAATCGCTACGTTAATGAACGTCCTGCTAGAATCAGGTTTACTCGATGTCCAATACGATGATATATTAAGAGAGACAAAGTTAGTGTTGCCCTCATAAGAAACAAGAAACGATCTATAAATGCCAGGGAACTGCCCGCCTGATGCATTACCATAAGTCAATTCACGGAGCCCATAATCTTCAATAAGTGTAAACATTTTATAGTCTTTCTTAGGAAGTTTATGATTTGTATCTAATAAACACTCATATAGGTTAACCATGGCTTTCGCTTTGTCTAGAGGAGTATCATTTCCAATGATGTTCCCTCTATATTTTCTAAGTCTATAGCCTAATGAACCATATGCGCTTCTTGCCAAAGGTTTCTCCTTTTTACTAACTACATATGCACCTTTTAACATATCTTTATATTTAGGCAATTGCTTTATCTCAGTAATCTTATTCTTAGTATCCTTTGCATAGTATAATGCCTCGGTACCATTTGTAAGCATAACATAATCGCAATCAAGTTTCTTGGCATATGAAAACACTTGATCCTTTTCTTTATCACCAAGCATGATATCATTTGCTTTGCATTCTATTACGCACAAAGGATTAATAGTGCCACAAGGCTTATTATATGCATCAATTATTATATCCGCACGCTGCCTCGAATTGATTTCATAATGTGCTAGTGCCTCTTCCACACATATCATCTCTTCTGGCGGCATGATTACATGTCTAATATATGAAATTACTTTTTGCCGTACTATTTCTTCCGGAGTTATTACAACAAGGCGCTTCCTTATTGGGTCAAGATAAAACTCCTGTCCGTGACGCTTGTATTTTGGCGGTAATTTTTCATTCGACAAATTAATTTTCATAATATCACTTCCCAGTAAGTCAGAAATCAATCTTCAGCACATCTATCAATCCAATTTTCACCTTTATAATTTTCAATCTGATCCGTAATATCTATGATGTATTTCTGAGCAGCATCTTCAGATGCATACCATATCATCGACTGCCCAAATCCAAATGTACGTACTTTTGCAACAGGAGCATCCCATATATGTCTGTGCCTTTCTCCCTGCGGAAGAAGCACACAATTTTCCTTTAAAGCTATTACATTATATAGCTGCACGTCCCCTGTATCAAACTCGCATTCTTGGTACGTACGAAAAATTGTTGCATTTCTGTACCATCCAACGATTGATGTTTCGTTTAAAGCTGTCGTTGCACACCATACTACAAGTACGCCGTCAACACTGTCCTCGTTCTTGAGAGTCTCACATCCTTTAATTTTTTCAAAATGAAGATCGTTAGGCGAGCCTTTCGCAGGATTAGTTTTAGTCTCAACAAATCCCAAGCATAGCTCTCCTACGCCTTCAACTTCTACAGATAAGAAATTGTATTGCTCTGCACCGTAACCGTTTTCAAGTACAAATTTGCCGCCATTATATGGCTGATCCTTTTCACAGGCCCCTTTATAATATTTCATCGCTGATATTTTACAAAATAATGTGAGCATTATTATTCTCCTTACTTTTCCTATGTTCAAAAGAGCTAACAGAATTATACTGTATCACCAATCGACTCAGGCAATGAGATGATAAAACGTATATAAATTATAGCACTTGAATCCATAAATTAATGTACTATATTATGGTATTTACAATAATAGTATCCTAAAATATACCCGCTCTAAAACTTGTATAATTCCCCTCTTTCATATAACCAAATCGTATAAAAAAATATAGCACTGCCTATTGAAAAAGAACAAATGTTCGTATATAATAAACTCACATCAGGAGAGATAACCTAAAGGCGTGGACAGCTTTTCCCTTCGTCCATATCACTAGCCAACTCTCCCTGAGCCCGGGGACAGGCATCATATATCACTAATCGTATCCCTAAAGGCAATAATTTAATAACATCAGGAGGCGGAACATGAGGGTATACAATTTACCGACAGATGCTCTGGTTGTATTCAGTGCAGCCACAAATATGCCGAGGCCATATAAAATAAAATATCAGACCGAATACGGAAAGACCGTAACAGTGAAGATCGATACGATCCTTTACACAGAAAAACAGAAATACTGCGGGAAGAACGTGCTGCTTTTTCACTGCCAGAGTGAGATCAAAGGAAATATGGATTCGGACGGAACTGTAAGCACGAGAAAAGGCCAGGGCGTCTACACATCGACGGAGAAAGCATTATCAGAAAGCGTGAGCGAGCTCCTGTGGAGCCTCGGAATAAAGAACGCAGTAACTACTGCGGTATCGACTCAGAGAAACGACTGGGGAAAGCCAAGCTCCGAGTGCGGAAGGAAAGAGACCGGGAGAGACGCTGTACTATGTAAAGTTTCACGGCATTCAGCGATACGAAGGTAAGCTGCCTTTCAAGGAAGCAGGATAACAGCGCAGAAAGAGATCCTGGGACAAGAAGCCACTTCAGATATATACGGTCGATAGAGAAAACAGAAAACAGAGGCATGCAGTGCATACAGGTGGACAGCCCGTCGCATCAGTATCTTGTAGGACGTTCGTTCTTGCCTACTCATAACAGCGAGCTCGCTGCAGCTGTAGCGCTGCTTCTATGCTGCGGAGACGGAGAGGAACGGGCCGAGGTCTACGGATGCGCTGCAGATAGGCAGCAGGCCGCGATCGTGTTCGACGTAGCTGCCGACTATGGTAAGGATGTGTCCTGCTCTCGGAAAGAGGGTCAAGATACTCGGCATCTCAGAAAAGGATAATATATCAGCCGACGAACAGCTTCTATCAGGTACTGTCAGCGGAAGCATATTCAAAGCACGGCTTCAACATACACGGAGTCGTATTCGACGAGCTCCATACGCAGCCGAACAGGAAGCTTTTCGATGTAATGACTAAGGGCTCCGGGGATGCTCGTATGCAGCCGATGTATTTTCTTATAACCACTGCCGGAACGGACCGAAACTCGATCTGCTACGAACAGCACGAGAAGGCGCTCGATATATTAGAGGGCAGAAAGATCGACCCGACATTCTACCCTGTCATATACGGGGCGGACGAATCGGAGGACTGGACAGATCCAAGTGTATGGAAGAAAGCAAATCCGTCGCTTGGCATAACAGTAGGAATTGACAAAGTCGAAGCAGCATGCAATTCTGCAAGGCAGAACCCGGCCGAGGAAAACTCGTTCAGGCAGCTCAGGCTAAATCAGTGGGTAAAGCAGTCGGTAAGGTGGATGCCGATGGAAAAATGGGACGCATGTGGATTCGAAGTACTGCCGGAAGAACTGAAGGGACGTGAATGCTACGGGGGCTTAGACCTTTCGAGCACTACAGATATTACGGCATTCGTGCTCATATTTCCACCGAGGACCGATGACGAGAAGTACATCGTGCTTCCCTTCTTCTGGATACCGGAAGAGAACATGGATCTAAGGGTCCGGCGGGATCATGTTCCTTACGATCTTTGGGAAAAGGAAGGCACCCTCAATACCACAGAAGGAAATGTCATCCATTACGGGTTCATAGAAAAGTTCATAGACGATCTCGGTAAAGACTACAACATAAAAGAGATCGCGTTTGACAGATGGGGAGCCGTGCAGATGGTCCAGAACCTTGAAGGCCTCGGATTCACAGTAGTGCCTTTCGGGCAGGGGTACAAGGACATGTCCCCTGCCACAAAGGAGCTCATGAAACTTACTCTGGAACAGAAGATCGCGCACGGCGGCAACAAAGTGCTGCGCTGGATGATGGACAATGTCTATGTAAGGACCGATCCTGCCGGGAACATCAAGATGGATAAGGAAAAGTCTACGAGAAAAGATCGACGGAGCAGTGGCAACAGTCATGGCACTTGACCGTGCGATACGTCACCAGGACAGCGAAAGTATATATGACCAGAGAGGCATAGTTGTTATATGAGAAATATACGGCTTAACTTTCTGCATATATAATGCGAAATAATATGCAGAAACATCTAACTTGAGATGCTATTTCATGCAGTAAAAGGAGGAGCACATGTCACTAATGGACAAACTAAGAAAACCGAGGGACAAGCCGGTAACGAACTATCTTTCGCAAATGAATATTAGGTGCTCTCTTGCAGGTGACCTAAGATGAGATATTGCTGTTGCCAGGAAGTCTGGGAACCGGGATCCATTATACGCAGCTCTTGAATTGTACTGTAAAATGCGTTACATTGTTGGCAAGGAGATGATGATAATGGAAAAAACAGCAACGCTCAATTTAAGAGTAGATCCTTCCGATAAAAAGAACGCTGAATACGTATTGTCTCAGCTTGGTATTTCGATGTCGTCAGCAGTGAACGTTTATCTAAAGCAGATAGCATTGACAGGAGGCATTCCATTTCCTGTATCGCTTCCGAAGGCACCTGCGTCAGTTGATGCCGAGAAAATGTCGGCAGCAGAAATACGGTCAAAAATTAGCGACGGAATAAATGATGTAAAATCCGGAGAGACGATTGATGCAAAGGAGGCATTTGATGTATTCAAGAATCGGCGCTGATATGGATAGGTACGCAGTGCTGTCGATATAGAAAACACGACGGTAATAGACACAAATGTATTTTACGGTGCCTCAGACATAAGCAGAAAACTTGCGGAGCTGGACTGATAATAGTTCAAAACACAGTTGAAACTTTTATGCGTAGTCATTTCAATGCAGAAATATGGTTTAAGTTATATGCACATAAAAGACAAAATAATGTGCATATAATTTCAATTTAACAGTATATATCTTAGCAGAGCGCTTCTTATGAGGCGCTTTTTTAGTAATCAAAAAGGAGGGCCTCATGTCACTAATGGACAAACTGAGAAAACCGAGAGACAAGCCGGTAACTAATTATCTCTCGCAGCCGTATTCGTTCTTCTTCGGAGCGAGCACGGCCGGGAAGCAGGTAAACGAACGTACGGCAATGCAGACCACCGCGGTGTATTCGTGTGTAAGGATACTTTCGGAGGCGATAGCGTCGCTGCCATTAAACGTCTACCGGTACACGGATGGCGGCAAGGAAATGGACCACCTGCATCCCCTGTTCTACGTTCTTCATAACGAACCGAATAAGGAAATGACGTCGTTCATATTCAGGGAAGCTCTGATGAGCCACCTACTAATATGGGGAAACGCCTACGCGCAGATCATACGTGATAACGCGGGAAGAGTTGTCGCACTGTATCCGCTCCTTCCGGACAGGATGGAAGTAGACCGGGGCTCTGACGGAAAGATAGTTTACAGGTACACAAGATACGACGGGAACGATCCGTATATGAAAAAGGACGGTGTTATAGTCCTTTCAGGTGAAGACGTGCTGCATATACCGGGGCTCGGGTTCGACGGCCTCATAGGCTATTCTCCTATCGCTATGGCGAGGAACGCTGTCGGCATGACGCTTGCGTGCGAAGAATACGGCGCGAGCTTTTTCGCTAACGGCGCAAATCCGGGAGGAGTCCTGGAGCACCCTGGGATACTGAAAGACCCCGGAAAGGTACGGGAATCCTGGAACTCGGTCTATCAGGGAAGCGGCAACGCACATAAGGTGGCGGTCCTAGAAGAAGGAATGAAGTTCCAGCAGATAGGTATTGCAGTAACAGATGAGAATGCAAACCACAAGGAGGAATGGACTTTCTACTATATGTGCGCTGCAACGGTATCAACGCCAAATTCCAGCGAAGCGTATGAAGCTGCAACTACCAATGAAAGGGAGCAGATATGCTTCACTGTGCGGTTCACGACGCTTCTCCTTCCCGTAAGGCCTAAAGGATACCGGGTGATCTACAACAATAAGGCATTTAGCATTGTGGGGATAGATCCTATGGGAGACCGCAGGACCTGTATGAAGATAAAAGCGGAGAGAGAAAATGGGTGAAAGCATTAAGCCGGAGGACCTTGCCAAGGCCATAAATTCCGAGATGAAAAGATATGCTGATGTAGTGACAGATGACATCAAGGAATGCGTAAAGGACGCTGCGGACGAAGTAAAGTCCGAGATCAGAGATAACGCACCGGTCCTAACAGGCAAATATAAAAAGAGCTGGGGCATCGTAAAAAGCAAGGAAGATAAGGATGGCATAATCCTAATCGTCCGGTCAAAGGATAGGTACAGGCTAACGCACCTGCTTGAAAACGGCCACGTAAAAAGGGGAGGAGGAAGAGTAAGAGCAATACCTCACATAGGACCTGCCGAAGAAAAAGGAAAGCGGAAACTGATCGAAGACATCGAAAAGAAGATCACGGAAAAATAGGCTTGATTTATCATATATTCAATGTATCCTTGATATAGGAAAGGAAGCGGCACTATGCAGGTAAATACAAAGAATCTGGTTTCGATGACAGAAGCCAATCAAAACTTTTCTAAAGTTGCAAAACTGGTAGACGAGAATGGCGCAGTTGTAATATTGAAGAACAATACCCCACGGTATATTGTGATCGGGTACGATGAAATATCAGGGCAGGATCTTGCTGACGATATTTCTGTAGAAGCTGCCGCCGGGGAAATACTCGCAAAGCATGAAAAAGCATTTAGGAAGCTGGCTAAATAGTTACTTTATATATAATGAAATATGATTTCAGAATGTTTTAAGGCAGTCATTGTATAGTGACATTGTTAAAACAAATAAATATCTCATCCTCTCAACAAAACACAACATTGCAGCGACCATTAATGGCCGCTGTTTTGCTGTACAGAGAATGGATGAGTTTGAAAGGAAAACATAAAATGGATCATAAAGATGTCATAGCGATGATAGAAGGGACTTCCCTGCCCTACTCCTACGACCATTTTGCGGAAGGGGAGGTGCCGGAGCTTCCGTACATCGCGTTCAGATATCCGGCGTCAGATAACACTGCGGCAGACGGGATGACGTATCTTACTTCGGCGAGATTAAACATCGAGCTGTATTCGGATATAAAAGACCCTGCTGCAGAAGAGAAAGTGGAAGCCGTGCTTAACAGCTACGGCATCATATTTAACAAAAGCGAAGAATGGATAGAGTCCGAAAAGCTCTATGAAGTTCTGTATGAGATGGAAGTATGACCCCTGCCGCTATCGGTAATAAATAACAAATATATGCAGGATAAAAACCATTTATTGCCGATAATATGGTATAATAGCTGTATGCAGGAGGCAGGACATGAAATATCTATCAGTAAGTAAAACAGCTGAAAAATGGGGGCTGTCCGAAAGGACTGTCAGAAATTACTGCGCACATGGAAGAATCCCAGGTGCATTCATTACCGGCAAGACATGGAACATTCCGGAGGGAGCACTGCGGCCGGGACGCATCAACGGCAAATCCGATATGCCATTTTCCCTTCTCGAAATAATGAGAGCTGAGAGAAAGAGCAGCATATCAGGCGGCATTTATCATCAGATCCAGATAGATCTAACATATAACTCGAATCATATCGAAGGCAGCAGCCTGACCCACGATCAGACGCGGTACATATTTGAAACAAACACCCTCGGTATCACCGATGCGGCCGTGAACGTCGATGACATCGTTGAAACTGCAAATCATTTCAGATGCATAGATATGATCATAGATGATGCGGGGCTGGGTATCAGCGAGGCTATGATAAAACGGCTGCACTTCATCCTGAAGAACGGGACAAGCGATTCAAGGAAAGACTGGTTCGCAGTCGGAGAATATAAAAAGCTTCCTAACGAGGTCGGCGGATCCGCGACTGCGCTTCCTGAAAATGTTGCGGCAGAGATGAAGTCCCTTATTGCAGGATATAACGGCAGGAAGACAAAAAAGTTCGAAGACATAATAGCATTTCACTACGAGTTCGAAATGATACATCCTTTCCAGGACGGGAACGGACGAGTGGGAAGACTTCTAATGTTCAAGGAGTGTCTCAGAAATGATATAGTCCCGTTCATAATAGACGAAGAACATAAAATGTTTTACTACCGGGGTCTGAAAGAATGGAAACATGAAAAAGGATACCTTATTGACACCTGCCTAAGTGCGCAGGATGAGTTCAAAAAACGCCTGGACTATTTCAGGATAAAATATTGATACAGTAAACGGAAATGAGGACGTTAAAAGCGTCCTTTTTCTATTGCATAAAAAAGGAGAGATATATATGGCAACAGCAAATAACAAGAAGCACTTCGACGTGCTCAATTTCTACTATGCTGTAGGGACCAAAGACCAGGCGACCGGCATGGTGACATACGGAGTTCCCGTAAAGGAGCCCGGCATCGAATCGATAGCCGCAAAGGCTCAGGGCAGCCAGAGCATAACGAGAGCCGACGGGATAAACTATCTCGTCAATGTCAGCAATACGGGATATGAGATCACCGCGAAAGAGGTAATGCTCTCAGACGCTATGAGGCAGGCAGTCCTCGCGGAGGTAAAAGATAGTACCAAGGGCCTTCAGTACGAAGATGCGGATGCGGAGATGCCTGTATTCGCTTGTCTTTTTGAGTTCAAAGGCGACGTCAACCACACAAGACACGTGATGTATAACTGCACAGCATCGAGGCCTGACCTCGCTGGTGAAAACAAGGATAACCAGCAGGAGCCGGATGAAGACGAGATCACGATCACAGCCAGTCCTCAGCCGATGACGGTCGACGCTGCTGGAACAGTGAAGAACATCGTGAAGGCATTTGCAAACGAAGCAGACTCTGTATATACAGGCTGGTTCTCTGCAGTGCCTACTCCTGAGTACACTAAATCAACTACAAGTTCGACGTCCGGAAGCTGATGGAGGTAACACATGAAGAAAACGATCGATATAGACGGAAAAGAAGTGCTGTTCGAAGCGACAGCGATAACTCCGATAATCTACCATAACGTGAGCGGAGGAGATCTCGTAAAAGACATGGAGGAAATGGACGAAGGCACGGGCGATGCATTCATGACAGTCTCGATGCTGGCTGGCGTCATGGCTCTTCAGCCAGGTAAAACGCTTACGGAGCTTATGAATGTAAGCAGGACCGATGTATATGAATGGCTGATGGGAATCGACTCCCCTCTTGCTCTGGTAGAACAGGCAAAAGACATCATGGACCTCTGGGCAAAGTCCAGCAAGACGAGCGTATCCGCAAAAAAAAAGGAGAAATAGACCGCCCCGTTACTACTGCGCTTTACATCTTAAGGCTGCGGCAGACGGGGCTTTCTCTTGCCGAAATAAGGATGATCGATACAGGACTCGCGTTAGACATGATCACGGAGCAGATGAACGATCAGTATGACTGGCCGGAGAAAGCAACACAGGAAGACTTTGATAATTTCAGAGACATGTAGCAGATAATGATTGATTTTCACCTCAAAATCGAATATAATGCGAGTATGAGGTGAAAATATGATAAATACTACAGGAATGATAGTGAATGGTCTAAAAGAATATAAAAGTCCTTATGACAAGCTGTCACGGATGGTAAGAGACGGCGTCTACATACCTATTACGAAGGGTATATATGAAACTGATGCTTCAACACCGGGATATCTTCTCGCGGGTGCGATTTACGGCCCGTCGTATTTGTCGTTCGAATACGCGCTACAGCATTACGGGATGATACCGGAAGGCGTTATTGCATTTACATCTGCGACCTTCGGTAAAAAGAAAAAGAAAAAGTACGAAAACAAGTTCGGAGTATACACATACAGGGACGTTCCCGATGACGTGTATCATCTTGGGATCGAATATATGCAGGAAGGACAGTATTCATATTTCATTGCTTCACGGGAAAAGGCAATATGCGATGAGCTATATAAGCAGCGGCCTGTTTCAAATTACAGTGAACTTAAAGCCATGCTTTTCGGAGATCTCAGGATAGATGAATATGAACTGGGGAAAATAGATCCGGGCAGTCTTGAGATAATTGCCGACAGCTATCCGAGCACCAATGTGAAACGTTTTTACAGATATATCAGGAGAAACTCAAAATGAATACCATTATTGAAACGATGATCAGCTCATATAAAACGGAAACGATATACGACAAGAAAAATGCCATGAAGGAAGTGCTTCAGGAAATAATTCTGTGCGGACTCAGCAGAGCGGGATTCTTTCAAAGGGCTGCTTTTTACGGAGGTACTGCATTAAGAATGTTTTACGGACTCGACCGTTTTTCGGAGGATCTCGATTTTTCACTTGAAGAACCGGATGATACTTTTGACATTAAAAAGTATTTTCCTGAGCTTGAAAAAGAGATAGCCGCTTACGGGCTGCATGCTGATATACGGGAGAAGAAAAAAAGCGGGGATTCAAATATCAAATCAGCTTTTGTAAAAGGAAATACTGTAGAGCATCTTTTGATGTTTTATCCGGATGAGTCATCGGACTTTGGCATAAATAAAAACGAACTGACTAAAATCAAACTGGAGGTAGATACCAATCCGCCTAAGTATGCTGCATTTGAAAGGCGCTATCGCCTGAGGCCGATGCCGTATGAAGTAAATCTATATGATGAGCCGTCTTTATTCGCGGGCAAGATCCATGCTGTTATAGGCCGATCTTGGAGCAACAGGATAAAAGGACGAGATCTGTATGATTATGTTTTCTACATTGCAGGAAATGTTCCTGTGAACAGGATGCATCTAAAAGACAGATTAGTTCAGTCGGGACACTTAGAAGAAAATGATCCTTTTGAACTCGAAGATCTGAAAGCGATGCTTTGCAGTAAATTTGACAGTATTGACTATTCTCAGGCGAAAGAAGATGTTATTCCATTTTTGCGGAATCCCGGCGAAACCGACTTATGGAGTGCAGAATTCTTCAAACAGATTACAGACAGTTTGACGGAAAGATAGTACAATATTAAGCGGCGCCATGGTAAAACAAATACATATACGGGTAAAATGAAATTTGCTGAGGTAAAGACATATGGAAATTAAAAAGTATAACCAAGAAATGTCAGTATGTAAGGTTACAGATTACAGTAAAGTAAACTTGAACGATGAGTTTGTATTCATCGGGAAGACAGACGAGGAGTTGTCTCTGGTATGCTGTACAGAAAATGTTCCTCAAAATATTATTGAGAGAGATGATGGATGGAAAATGATGAGGATACAAGGTATTCTCGATTTTTCTTTCATCGGGATATTGTCGAAAATTTCAGCTGCGCTTGCAGATAATGAGGTCGGAATTTTTGCTGTTTCTACTTTTAATACAGATTATATTCTTGTGAAAGCAGAGGATTACGATAAATCTCTGAAAGTACTTGGAAAATCGGGTTATATAATTGTGTAGTGATGCAAATCCCTACTTTAGGATATCAAAGATAATATAACTTAGAATTGGGTATTTCCATTTTGGAAACAACCACATGCCTATAGTTAATAAATAGCATCTGCCTTCAGCGGCAGGTGTCTTTTGTTATACGCAAAAAGGAGGAGCCGGTATGGCATCAAATAATATAAAAGGGATCACCGTTAAGATCGGCGGGAATACCGGTCCTCTTAAAAACGCCCTTAAGGACGTGGATAAGCAGGCAAGAAATACCCAGTCCGAACTCACAAAAGTCGGAAGGCTCCTGAAGTTCAACCCCGGGAATGTAGAGCTTCTTAAGCAGAAGCAGGACGCCCTTACGAGCTCCGTGAAGAATACATCTGAAAGGCTAAAGACCTTAAGGGCAGCCCAGGAGCAGTACGTGTCATCTGGAAAAGACTTAGGCGCCGATTCATACAAGGCTCTTCAGCGTGAGATCATCGAAAGCGAATCGAAGCTGAAGCACTTTGAGAATGAACTTAAGAAGTTCGGAAGCGTCGGAGCCCAGAGAGTGGCAGCAGTAGGAGCAAAGTTCAAGTCCGTTGGATCAAAGATAACGAACGCCGGCATGGCGGTCAGCAGATCTCTCGGGGTCATGTCTGCCGCAGCAGTGTATGCAGGTAAACAGGCGATAGATGCCGCAACCACGCAGCAGAACGCGGAAAACAAACTGACTGAGATCTACAGGTCCAGGATGGGAGCGACAAGAGCGGCAGCAAAGGCAACTGAAGAATACGCATCGAAGCTACAGAGAGAAGGAGTCGTAGGCGATGAAGTAACGCTATCAGGAGCGCAGCAGCTCGCTACTTTTGCGAAGATGCCGGAGACAGTGAACAAACTGCTTCCTGCTATGGATAACCTCCTGGTCCAGCAGAAAGGATATGCGGGGACCGCTCAGGACGCAACCCAGATAGCGAACCTCATGGGTAAAGCCATGAACGGAAACGTGGGAGCGCTTAAAAGAGTCGGCATATCATTTACCGACGCGCAGGCCGATGTCATAAAGTACGGCACGGAATCCGAAAAGGCCGCAATGCTTTCGCAGGTCATAACCGATAACGTGGGAGAGATGAACAGCAAGTTCGCAGGTACGGATCTCGGAAAGATACAGCAGGCAAAGAACGTCCTCGGGGATACCGCAGAAGAGCTCGGTGCGGTTCTTCTTCCGGCAGTAGCAGAGGCCGCTAAATGGATATCTGCGAACCTGGTGCCTAAGCTCAGTGAAATGATAAGCATATGTAAGCAGCATCCGGTCATTGCTAAAGTCGCGCTTGCTCTTACAGGGATAGGCCTTGTAATAGGCCCACTCATAGTGTCGATCGGTTCCTTTGCAACCTCGATCGGAGCGATAGCATCCGCTGCGCCTGATCTTCTTAGATTCGGAAGCGTGCTGACCAGGTTCGGGTCCGGCATCGCGGGAGCTTTCACAGCAATCCCTGGCATCATAGCAGCAGCCGGTGCAGGAATAAGAGCATTCGGCGTTTCGATCGCGGCGGCGCTTGGCCCGGTCGGACTTATCATCGCGGGATAGCTGCGGCAGTCGCGGTATTTGTACTTCTCTGGCATAAGTCTGAGGGGTTTCGGAATTTCTGGAAAGGGTTATGGAAAGGCATCAAAAGTACTTGTCATCCGCCGTTACCGCGATAAAGCACCTCATGAAGGGATTGGCTTCGTTTTTCGGCAACGTATGGAAAGGCATAAAGTCGGCAGTGGTTACGATCGTTAAAGGATTCGTTAACGCTATAGTTACTGTGATCAAGGTAAAGTTCGCGGTGATAAAGGCAGCACTGACACTCCTTAAGCACGCCTTTAGCCTGGCCTTTAAGGGGATAAGGACGTTAGCGGGCATCCTCCTTAATGCGTTAAGGGCGGTATTCAGTAAGATCAAGGGCGTGTTCTCCAAAGTTAAGTCCTTCCTATCCTGGTTCGGAGGGCTAGGTAAAAAAGCATATAACTGGGGCAAGGACCTGGTCGGCGGCTTTATAAAGGGGCTCGCGAGTCATGTGAAGAGCCTTTACGGTAAGGTGAAGGGAATAGCGAGCTTCATAGCAAAAACATCTACACTTCTCTGTTCCGGAAGAAGGACCTCTTAAGGACTTCGATAAGTCGGGGCGCAGACATGGTGGATCTGTTCACGAGCGGCATAAGCAGCAGGTTAGGCGCGCTAAAGTCATCGGTAAGCAGCATGGCAGGTACGTTAGCAGGTGCAAGCCCTGGTTACGGGACAGTTAGCCTTGATACGTCGGGATTAACCGATGCGGTAAGGGCCGGAATGGCAGTTAGCGGCGCTAACCTGTCACAGCCTGTATACTGCACGGTCAAGATAGGAGAAACTACGCTCGAATCGCAGGTAGTTAATGCAGTAAGAAAAGTAAGCAGAAGATCGGGAGGTTATTAAAATGCTAAAGGGTTATCTTTACTTATCGGACGATAACAGTACGTGGGAGAGGCTCCCGGACCCGGAATCATACAGCGTTAAGCCGGAGAAAGTGGAAGACATACTTACAGCGGAATCAGGAAGGACGATAAAGGTGGTGCGTGACTCAAGGAAAGTAACCGTGTCATGCACCTTCTGCTTAACGGACGCATGGCTGAATAGGCTCGCAGCATGGAACGACAAGACTTCGTTTTACCTTAAGTACTACGACGACCTGTCTAAGTCTGACTGCGTGATCGAATGCTACGCGGACGGGTGGAATCCGGAGCTTATCCGGGAATCCGTTAACCACGAAGATATAAAGGGAGCATGGAACTGCCCTCTTAACTTTCAGGAACTATAGGAGGGGCAAATGTACGGCGTAACAGAAAATTATCTTAAGGCGATGAACGCGGCAGTGCATCAGTGGTATGTTACGGGAGCAGTGACTCTAAAGGACGGCACGGTCATCGATCTTACGGAAGACGACATCCTCCAGGGAAGCCTCCTTATCCAGAACCAGTGCGCGGGAGATGGCAGCATCGATATCGGCCAGGTATATATGGGCGAGATGGATATGACGGTGATCCGTCAGGATATAAAAAAGTCGGAGTGGCTCGGCGCGGTAATAAAGCTAATGTTCCACAGGCGTGAGTTCGACGGCGATTTCGCGGAGATATCGCCTGATATCACAGCCGCTGACAGTTTTGGAACTATCCATGCATCGCATGAAAAGGAAGGATATGAAGCGTGGCGCGCATTCGAAAGCAGCGGAAGTACATACTGGGACGCGGGAGCAGGAAGCGCTGCTCTTGAATGGAACTTTCCCTGTCTTACGAGGATAAGGCACATCTCTCTTAACAATCTTCCGGGTACTTACTACCAGGGCCTAGAAGCTTCGGATGGTGGGACGCTTGCAGATTCTGACGGAAACATGCTTATGGCAGTAAGGACATCCGGTTTCGATGTGTCGAAGACCGTAAGCGTGTACACCGACTCAGTCAAAACAAAGCTGATCGGTACCGCGGATTTCAGAGATTCAGGATACAGCTTCGTGGGTTTCACCCCGGAAGGCGGTTATATTGACACCTATGCTCTTTACTTCGAATTCCCGGATTCATACGGTGACGATGTCGGGCTCAGCGGCTGCGATGTTTATCAGGAAGCATGGAACGATAACTTCTGGGCCGACATCCCCATAGGGACATGGAACGTGGACAATGCCGAAAGTTCGGAAGGCGGAGTTGCTCTCACCTGTTACGACAATATGCTGGCGTTCGAAGAAGAATACGATGAAGATGTAAAAAGCATCACGGCATTCCTTGATTCAAGTCCGTACACGTTCCTTAAGAATATGATCGGCTACGTATCGTCTGAGAGCGGTATAACGACCCGCTTTTACAATTCCTCATCTGCTACAGCAGCGCTCATAAACGGAAGCAGCAGCATATTATTCAAGACAGTTTCTGCTACAAAAGACTGGAAGACGTGGCGTGACGTTCTGTCGTCAGCCGCGGCTGCTCTCGGAGGATTCGCTGCAGCAAACAGGTACGGCAGGATAGAGATCAGAAATTACAGGGACGATCCGGTAGATGCAATAACAGCGGACACGTTCCTGCATGAAGGAAGCACGTTCTCCGACAGCGAAAAAGACGTAAGAAGAGTGAACGCTGCTTTAGATGACAGCACCAGACTCAAGGTAAAGAACAGCAACTGGGGGACCGGAATAAAATCATACACGCTCGATCTCGGGACGAATCCGTTCATAGCAGTAAAGAGCAAGGAAGATGCGACGGTGATCGTGACCAACATATCAAATGGCCTTCAGCCTGTTAAGTTCAGCGCGTTCTCCATAGAAAGAGCGGCTGATCCCGTTTACGACCTGGGAGACAGAGTCAGCATATCAGGCGGCGGAGCAAAAGATACGTTCAGTTATCATATCACGAAGTTCAGCTTCGACAGCCACAAGTATCACATGGAAGGAGTGACTCCCATAAAGCTCGGGTCGTCATCATCCGGTGGTACATCTTCATCGAAGAGCTCCGGGTCTTACCTGAAGACTAACGGCTCCAATATGTCTAAAGCATTCACTGCAAGTCCTGCATCGTTCAGGGTAGGCGGAAATATCTGCTTCCCGAATGTCTACGACAGGACAATAGACACCGATCCCTAACATGGCAATAAACAGCAACGGATATATTTACAGATCGGCAGCTGATGCTAATCTCCATATAAACTACAGCGGGTATCTTTCGCGGGGAGTCCCCAATATGTACATCGATTCAGCCGGCTCTTTATACAGGTGCGGAAAGCCGAACTACACATGGCTTATGGGAAGCGGCATGAAGGGCTACAACTGGGACTGCTGCGTATATGCAGAAAATAAGTTCGTTGCCGTAGGGTCGGTCCCGATAGAAGGAACAGAAACATACAAAGTAGCTCGTGCCGAATCAAAGTACGGCTATGAATGGGAAGTAACGGAGATAGGCACTTATAACGCACCTCCTATAAAAATGGCGTATGACGGGAAAGGCAACTTCGTTATCGTGTTCTGCAGAAGGATCCTCTATGAAACGTTTCAGCCTTACGGCGGCATGAGCTATATCTATCATTCCGATGACGAATGCAGGACCCTTAAACAGAGGGTAGCTTCTGACGGAAGGATAACAAGCGCAGCATACGGGTCCGGCAAGTTCATGGCAATAGGATACACCTGGACATTCGGAGACGTCGCGGGCATATTTAACAGAGAGAATAATCCGAGGACAGGCCTCATACTTATGGAATCGTCCGACGGGATTTCATGGCAAGATGTTTCAGCTGTGGGAATCGACACAAAATACTTAAATGACTCAGGCGCTGTGCATTATGAAAAAATCGATACTGCTGCAGATAGCATCCTGGACTTTGAAACAGGCTCTCCTTATCAGCTCATCGAATATCATTCGGATATTTTTTTGCGGTCTCAGGCATGCACGTTTCAAATCCGTATCCCGATGCTCCGGACTTCGCTCATATGTGGAGATACTTTGGTCAGGGAAAGATCGCCTGGTCGGAGGACGGCCGGACATGGACGCAGACGCAGACGGCAGACGGCATCATAAAAAATAACCCGCTGAGGATCAAAAGCTTCCACAGGAGCATATATGGAAAAGATCCGACAAAATATGCTGAAATAGGCGGAGTAAAACTGGACCTCGTATATATCGAATTCTCAGCGCCTCAAAGAGATTATTCCCCGCGTATAACCCGAACGAGGCATGGCAGCTTCAGGAAACTGAAAGAGACGAGAATACCATGTGCGTGGGACTTGGGGCAGGCAGCACCCTTGATAATAAATATTATGAGGACGGTGAGTATCCCTATCTTAAAGTAAATTCCCGTTATCCGAAAAGACTGGATAA
>Ga0268359_11790_pt1 | contig 22646 bp, 27 predicted proteins | sample BioMet11_FD_194416 | JGI IMG/M metagenome (GOLD analysis project Ga0268359, IMG submission 194416) | Sewage microbial communities from Oakland, California, United States - Biofuel 11 (PacBio Assembly) | ecosystem: Engineered > Wastewater > Sewage > Unclassified | place: USA: California | collected...
ATCGTAGGCCGCCGTGGCCGACAGGGTGTGCCCCGGGCAGACGAAGGCCGCCACGGCCGGCACGTCGAGGCGTTCCACCTGGCCGGTGGCCGGATCGAAGCCAGGGCGTCGCGTCCGGGCAGGAGGAACAGTTCGCTTTCCGGCGGCAGGGGGATGATTTCGTCGGGGCGGGGCGGTTCGAGGCGATTGCCCCGGCGCACCAGCATTTCCAGATCGGGGTGGTCGTAGATGTTGCCGCCTTCGTCGGCATAGACGAGGCGCGGGCGCGGCTTGTGTTCGGTCATGGCGGTGCGTCTCCTCGGGCCTGGCGGGCAAAGGGGGGCGTGAAAGCCTCCGGCGGCCAAAGGGCTTTGCCCTTTGGAATCCCAGTATGATTTTACTCTGTTGGCCGTGTTTTGAACAGACAATGGGCGCGGCCGCCGCCCACGACAAAAGGCGGAGCCGCAGTACGGCCCCGCCTCGTTCCATCGTCGTATGATCCCGTCCGGTTTAACGCTTCGAGTACTGGAACCGGGCACGGGCGCCGCGCTGGCCGTACTTCTCCGTTCCTTCTCGCGGGAATCGCGGGTGAGCAGGCCGGCCTTCTTGAGGACGCCGCGCAGTTCCGGATCGAGCGAAAGGATGGCTCGGGAGATGCCGTGGCGCACGGCCTCGGCCTGACCGGTCATGCCGCCGCCGGCCACGTTGACTTTCACGTCGACCCGGCCCTCAAGCTTGGTCAGGGCCAGGGCCTGCCGCACGATGGCGTGCAGGTGGGGCGGGGAAAGTACTCGTCGAAGGGACGATCGTTGACCAGGATGCGGCCATTGCCCTTGTAGAGGCGGGTCCGGGCCACGGCGGACTTGCGCCGGCCGGTGCCGTAGAAGAATTCGTCGCTCATATGCGTGCTCCGCGTGCCATGTTAGATGGCAAGGGTTTCGGGCTTCTGGGCCTCGTGGGGATGGCTCTCGCCGGCGTAGATCTTGAGCTTTTCAGCATGGCCCGGCCAAGGCGGTTTTTGGGCAACATACCGCGCACGGCCTGGCGGATGACCTCTTCGGGCTTCCTGGCCAGCATGTCGCGCAGGCAGGTTTCCTTGAGGCCGCCGATCCAGCCGGAATGGCGGTAATATTTCTTCTGGTCCAGCTTATGGCCGGTGGCGCGGATCTTGGCGGCATTGACCACGACGATGAAATCGCCGGTGTCCATGTGCGGGGGCGTATTCGACCTTGTGCTTGCCGCGAAGTCGCACGGCCACGGCGGAAGCCAGGCGGCCGAGGATCTTGTCCGAGGCGTCCACCACGTACCAGTTATGGGTAATATCTTTGGGCGTCGGGCTAAACGTTTTCATGACGGCTCCTCTTCGTTGCTCGAAAGACGGTCTGTCTAAACGGCGGCCGGGCAAATGTCAACACCCTTTTCACCAAACCGGAGCGGTTGCGGTTTGGGTCCGGCCGGACTAGGTTCGGCGACAATCGCATCGCACCGGGAGTAGGCATGGTCAGCGTTCGCAAGAATTTTTTGCAGCTTCTTTTCGCCGGATCGTTCATGAAGCGGTGGAACGACAAGCACCGCAGCATGGAACTCGTGGAAGTGGACAAGCAGGCCCACAAGATGGTGGTAGCCTGGATGTTAAGCGAACTCAACGCCGACGGCCTGTCCCCGGCCGAAAAGGTCGCCCGCAATATCGACATCGTGGAGGGCGGCCTGTTCGAATACCTCTACCGCCTAGTCATCACCGACATCAAGCCCCCGGTCTTCTATAAGATCAAGGCCAATCCGGCCCACTACCGCCAGCTCACCGCCTGGGTCTTCGAGCAGCTCGAACCCCGGGTGCGCGAACTGGGCGAGGACTTGTGGGCTCGCCTGCTGGCCTATTTCGCCGAACCGGAAAGCGACGCCCCGGCCCGCCGCATCCTGGACGCGGCCCATCTCTACGCCAGCGGCTGGGAATACACCCTCATCAAGCGCGACAACCCCTGGGACAGCGAAATTCTCGACATCGAATCGTCCTTCCGCGACGGCCTGGCCCGGTTTGCCGACCTGACGGGCGTGCCCGACCTGGCGGCCGGCCTGTTCGAGGGGAAAAGGACGCCGCTCGGGGATTTCGCCCGCCTGCTCGGCCAGCTGCGCTTCCAGACCCGCTGGTCGCAAACCCCGCGCATCCCGGAAACTTCGGTCCTCGGCCACATGTTTCTGGTGGCGGCCTACGCCTATTTCTTCAGCCTGGCCGTGGACGCCTGCCCGGCCCGGCGCTGCAACAACTTTTTTTCCGGCCTGATCCACGACATGCCCGAACTCCTGACCCGCGACATCATCTCCCCTGTCAAGCAGTCCGTGGCACCCCTGGCCAGCATGATCAAGGAATACGAGAACAGCGAACTGGAACGCCGGGTCTTCTCGGTGCTGCGCGACGGCGGCTATCCCAAGCTGGCCGAACGGCTGGCCTATTTCCTCGGCATCGACATCGGCTCGGAATTTTACGAATCCATCCGCGACGACCAAGGCCGGGCCAAACGGATCACGCCCGAGGAACTGGGCGGCGACTGCAACCGCGACTGCTTCGACCCCAAGGACGGTCAGCTCCTCAAGGTCTGCGACTCCCTGGCCGCCTTTATCGAGGCCTACACCGCCTGGCGCAACGGCATCACCTCCGACCACCTCCAGCGGGCGATCTGGCGCATCCGCACCCAGTACGCCGGCACCGTGCTCTTCGGCCGGGTCCACGTGGGCGCGCTGTTGGCCGATTTCGACTGATCCGTCGGCCTCCGGGGCTTTGCAAGGCGTACCAAACATGGTTATCTTTCCGATCCACCTCGGATCGGAGAATGAGCATGCTGCGGAAACGCGCCTACGATGCCGTGCGCACCGACGTCCTGTGCGCCGATGCCGACGAACGCTTGGAATCGGTGGCCGATCGGCTCGAAAAACATCTGGAAGCCAGCCCCGATATGGATGCCGTGGTCGTGACCCGGCAGGGCCGCTACCTGGGCATCGTCAGCCTGCGTACCCTGCTCGGGGACCTCGATGACTGCGCCCTGGACGCCAGCCTGCGCACCAGCCTCGGCCCCGGCGACTTCGAAACCGTCTATACCGCGGCCTGCCACCGCTGCATGGACCGCAAGGTGGCCGACGCCGTGCGCCGGGACATCCCCGTGGTCTCCCCGTCCGAACCCCTCCACCTCGTCCTCGACGCCATGATCAAGGCCGATAGCCGCTTCGCCGTGGTCCTCGAAGGCACCCGCCTGATCGGCCTCGTCCCGCTCGGCGAAATCTTCCGCGAACTGCGCCGGCAGCAGGCCAGGAAATAAGAAACGACGAAGATGCCTCCGGCGGCCGGGGGCATGATGCCCCCGGACCCCTCAAGGCGCGGGCGCCCAGGCGACAACCGAAGACGCTTGCCGCCTGGGCGCCCGCGAAGGGTGAGCAGGACAGGAGGTCTGGGGGGAATGATTCCCCCCAGCGGGTCCAGGGCAGCGCCCTGGCCGCCGGAGGCATCTTTCAGACGACGGTCGCGATGATGCCGATGGTGTCGAAGTACCGGCCGCCTTCGGCCCGCATCATGTCGATATCCCGTTTGGCATAGGGGTTGTCGCACTGGAGCCAGTCTTCCCAGGCCGCGGCGTGGCTGGCCATGGAGAAGCACTCCGTGAGTCTGACCGACGGCGACTGCCGGAAGAGGGCGGTCCACCAGGCGACCGAATAGAAGTTGATGTCTTCCTGCCAGAAGGGGGCGAGCGCCTCGGGCACGCCGTCGGTGAAGTCCTTTTGGAGGCCGGGCGCGGCGATGGCGATGATGCCGTTTTTCCGGACGAGCGGCGCCAGGAAGGTGTCGAGGAATCCAGGGGCCGCGCCGTAATAGCAGTAGGAATCGATGCAGACCACGGCGTCGAAGGCCTGGCGGCCGAAGGGCGCTTCGTGGATGTCGCCGTGGACGGCCAGGATGCGGTCGCCGAGGCCCGCTGCGTCGAAGCAGGCCTGGTTGGTGGCGGCGTCGATCCAGAGATCGAAGGCCACGACCTGGGCGGGAAGGGTCTGGGCCAGGGCGATGGACGAAATGCCTTGGCCGCAGCCCAGGTCGAGCAACCGGCGGCAGCCCGTCAGGTCGACGTGTTCCCGCAGCTCCTCCAGCAGGCGGACGCAGTTGGGTCCCATCATGCGTTGGCGCAGGAAGTCGGTTTCAAGCCTCGTGTGCATGGGTGTCTCCTTGTCGTTGATGGAACACCCATAGCCGAGCCGCCGGGAGCGGTCTCCCTCCCGCACGTTTGCGAAACGAAAAGTCGCCGGCCGCATCGTCCCCCCAAAAACACGGCCCGCTCCCTGGGGGGGGCGGGCCGTGTTTTTGGGCCGTTGACGGTGGTTCTAGTCCGATTTTCTCGCGGCCAGCACTTTATAGATGGCCTTGACGGACAGGTAATAGGCGGCGGCGAGCGTCGCCACGGGCGTTCCTGCCTCGTACTGGGCGATGATGGCGGCGTTTCGGGCGGCCAACCGTTGCCGGCTTTGTTTGAGTGCACCCCAGGCCTTGCGATGGCCGCGTTTGCGTGGGATGTACAGATAGGTTCCGTCGATGTATTCTTGGACTTCCTCAAGCAAGTGTTGCGGCAAGAGAGTGCCGGCTCGTGCGTAGGCCATGCGGTTCTCCCATGATGAGCATCAGGGATGGCGCAAAGGCTATTCCACGCTGCTGTCGTATTATGCAATAGCCTTTGCTATGCCTACGACAAGATCCAATTTCGATGTGGTTTGCAAACAGTCCCTCGTGGTTATGGGTTGTTTTCCAGTCGCTTCGGTCTTCGGCGCAGAGACGACGAAGAGGGAAGATGCCTCCGGCGGCCGGGGGCATGATGCCCCCGGACCCCTCGATGGCGGCCGTCCGGGCGACAATCGAAGATGCTTGCCGCCCGGACGGCCGCGAAGGGTACGCCAGGACAGGGGGCCTGGGGGGAATGATTCCCCCCAGCAGGTCCAGGGCAGCGCCCTGGTCGCCGAAGGCCTTACTTGTAAATCGTCGCCAGCAGGCCGAGCAGGCGCTTGGTGAGTTCTATGGGATAGCGCCGGTTGTCGTCGATCAGTTTTTTGGCGGCGACGAGGGGTTCCATGGCATCGGCGTAGGGGCGTTTGGTGCGCATGGCGCAATAGGAATCGACGATGCCGGCCAGCAGGCCCGTTTCCGAGATGCTGCCGACGGACAGCTTCTGGGGGTAACCCGAGCCGTCCAGGCGTTCGTGGTGTTCGGACACGCAGCGTTCCATTTCGGCGAATTTGATGTCGAGCCGGGCCAGCATTTCGAAGCCGGCCATGGTATGTCCTTTGATTTTTTGCATTTCCTCGGGCAGCAGCGGCTTGGTCTTGGCCAGGATGAAGCCCGGCACCTTGGTCATGCCGAGGTCGTGCAGGAACAGGCCGAGCATGGTCCGGTTGAGCAGTTGCCGGGCATTTTTGCCTTCCCGAAAATTGTCCGACTGGCCGGCCAGGAAGAGGGCCAGGCCGGTCAGGCCGCAATTGACGGCGTGGTTGGCCAGGCTATGGATGGGGTGGATGCGTTTGGCCAGGGCTCGGCTTCGTTGGAAGTCCTGCCAGACGTATTCGGTCAGGACGAGGACGTCCTCCTGGACCTTCTCGTAGACCAGGTGCACGGGCTGGTCGAAGAAGGCTTCCATGCGGCGGGTGAGGGCGATTTGGATGATGTCGGCGATTTCGGATTCGGTGAGGTGCTTGTCGAGCAGGATCAGGTCGAGCTGGTAGCTGATGTGCTTGACGTAGATGGAGTGGTCATCGCGGGAGACGAAGATGACGCCGGCGGTCACCAGCTCGGACAGTTCCTTGACCTGTTCCTTGCTCAGGCGGTCGCCGACCCGGTAGTAGGGGGCGATGCGTCCGACGTCCTCAAGGAACCGATAGATGTTGAGCGGCGGGCGGAACTTGCTGAAGCTCTGCAGGATGTCAGGGCTGATCTGGTAGTACTCTTCTTCGAGCCCCGCTGGAATATCGACTGCCGGCCTGTCACGCATGTTGTCCTACCGTGGGTCGTTTTTGTACAAAAGTCATCACCCCGCGCGGCCGTGTGGTCCGGGGTGCCATTCGAGAAGCGATGCTACCGTAACGGTTCCCACGATATTCTGGCAAGGGTTCCGCGCACCTATCTTGCGAACGGCGGCGCAGGCCTGCGGCACGGCGCCGCCCGGCTCGGGCGATGCCCCCAGGCGGCGCCCCTGTTTTCGTGGCATGGTCATGGTGGAATATACCGGAATCCTTGCCGTATTGCAAAGAGCGCCGCTTTCCGTCAGTCGGCCGCGGCTTCCCGGACGTAGGCGATAAAGTCGATATCCGCCGCCGTGATGCCGAAGGCGCCCATCATGCCGTGCATCTGCCCCCGGTGATGGGCCTGGTGGTTGAAGAACTGGGTCAGGCACAGGGCCAGGGGGTGGACCTGCCGGGCGCCGTTGGTGGTGGCGTAGCGCAGGGTGCCGTGCAGCCGGGCCGGATCGAGGGTGAGCAGGTAGGCCAGGCAGCGGTCTTCCTCCACCCGGCGGGCCAGGCCCAGTTCGGCCAGTTCGGCGTAGGGCGCGGCGTCGAGGCGCTCCACGGGCTGGCCCTGGCCGGTGAAGCGGTTGAGCCACAGCCGGTCGGCCAGGACCAGATGGTTGGCGATGGCCAGGATGGAGCCGAAATTGGCGGCGCTCGGCGCATTGCGCTGGGCCGGGGTGAGTTTGGCCAGTTCGGTCTCCAATCGGGCGCCCGCCCATTGGCTGTAGCGGGCCAGGGTGACGAACAGGGCGTGCATGGGCGGCCTCCTTGGGCTGGGTGCCGGGGGCGGGGCGCTAGCCGTCGTCCCCGGAATCGTCCGGGCGGTCGAGGGTCAGGCCGGTGATGCCGGAGACGGGCTGTCCGCGTCCGGCTTTGACGGCGTCCAGGGCTCGGGCCATGGCGGCCCGGTCGGTGGCCCGGTCCAGGGCGGCGGCCTCGGTCACGGTGCCGGCGGCGAACAGCGCGGCCACGGCGGCGTCGAAGGTGACCATGCCATAGGGCGCACCCTGTTCCATGATGTCCCGGAAGCCGAGGGTGGCGGTTTCGCCGGCGGCGATGCGCTCCCGCACCCGCAAGGTGGCGGCCAGGGTTTCGGCGGCGGCCACCCGACCGCCCTGACGGCGGGGCAGCAGGCGTTGGGCCACGACGTAGCGCAGGCTGCCGGCCAGCCGGGAGCGGGCCAGGGGCAGGGACGGCGGATCGAAAAAGGCCAGCAGCCGTTCCACGGCCCCGGCGCAGTCGGCGGTATGCAGGCTGGCCAGCACGAGATGGCCGGTTTCGGCGGCGGCCAAGGCCGTCTCCACGGTCTCCCGGTCGCGCATTTCCCCCACCAGCAGCACGTGCGGCGCCTGGCGCAGGGCGGCCCGCAACCCTTCCGCGAAAGTTGGAAAATCCGTGCCCAGTTCCCGCTGGGTGACAAGTCCCCGGCCGGACCCGTGCCGGAATTCCACCGGGTCCTCCAAGGTGATGGCGTGGACCGGCCGGGCCGCGACGATGGCCTCGAGCAGGGCGGCCAGGGTGGTGGACTTGCCCGAGCCGGTGGCGCCGACCACCAGCACCAGTCCGTCGGCCAGCCCGGCCAGCCGGCCGACCACCGGCGGCAGACCCAGGGCGGCCAGGGACGGCGGCGCGTCGGGCAGCCGGCGCAGCACCAGGCCGAGCCGGCGCATGGTCCGGAAGATATTGACCCGAAACCGGACGCCGTCCGGGTGCCGGTAGCCCAGGTCGCAGGCGCCGCGTTCGGCCAGGGCGGTCACGAGCCGGCGGTCGTCGCACAGCAGGCCGTCGGCAAGCCCCTGCGTGTCCTCGGGCGTGAGCGGCCGGAAGGGCGCTTCGGCGAGCGGCGTGACGGCTCCGTCCGAAAGCGCGCACGGCGGCTGGCCCGGGAGCAGCAGGATGTCGGACGTGCCGGGCGCCCGGGCCAGGGCCTCGCGCAGCCAGCCATCGAGGTCCGCGCCGGCCACGGCTAGAGGTCCTTGGCCGCACTGCCCGGGGCGTAGGCGGCGAAGCGGGATTTGACCACGGCGTTGCGCCAGGCGTCGGCCGGGTCGATGCGGCCGGCCTCGACCAGTTCGAGCAGGGCATCGTCCAGGGTGCGCATGCCGTGGGACTTGCCGGTCTCCATGACCCCCGGGATCTGGAACATCTTGTTTTCCCGGATGAGATTGCGCACGGCCGTGGTGGCGATGAGGATTTCCAGGGCGGCCACCCGTCCCTTGCCGGCGGCCCGGCGCAGCAGCGTCTGGGAGAACACGGCGGCCAGGGATTCCGAGAGGGCGGAGCGGATCTGGGCCTGCCGGTCGCCGGGGAAGACGTCGATGATGCGGTCGATGGTCTTGGCGGCGGAGGCGGTGTGCAGGGTGGACAGGACGAGATGTCCGGTCTCAGCCGCCTCCAGGGCCAGCTCGATGGTGGGCAGGTCGCGCATTTCCCCGACCAGGATGATGTCCGGGTCCTCGCGCAGGGCCCCGCGCAAGGCGGTGGCGAAGGACCGGGTGTCCCGGCCCACCTCGCGCTGGTTGATGAGGCAGCCGGCCGGGCTGTGGACGTATTCGATGGGGTCCTCGATGGTGATGATGTGGTCGTGCCGGTGTTCGTTGGCGTAGCGGGTCATGGCGGCCAGGGTGGTGGACTTGCCCGAGCCGGTGGGCCCGGTGACCAGGACCAGCCCCTTGGGGCGCATGGCCAGTTCGGCGAGCAGCCCGGGCAGCTCCAGCTCGTCCAGGCTGGGCACGATTTCCGGGATGGCCCGGAAGGCGGCCGCCACGCCGCGTTCCTGGAGAAAGAAGTTGACCCGGTACCGGCCCAGTCCCGGGGAGGCGTAGGCGAAATCCAGGTCGCCGGACTCCTCGAAGGTGGCCAACAGCCGTTGCGGGGCGATTTCATAGAGCAGGCCGCGCAATTCCTCCTGATCGAGCACCTTGTATTTGATGCGTTCCAGACGGCCGTCCAGGCGCACGAGGGGCTGGGCGCCGCTGGAGAGGTGCAAATCCGAGGCGCCGGTCTCGTGGAGCATTTTCAGGAAGGCGTCGATCTGGGCCATGTGTTCTCCCGGGATGCAGGTGGAAATGGTGTTGTTCCGTGTAGCATGAATCCCCCGGCTGGGGAATTACCGTCAAGTGGCGTGATCGGGCACGCCTTTTGAATGATCCCTGGCGAAGGCTCGGCCGCGGGTGTTGGAGCGGAAGCGAAAATGTAATGTTTCCAACGCGAAACAGGCGGCAACGGCAGGGAAAGGGTTTCATGAAGTCAAACGGTCGGTCGGTATGGGTGAAAAAGTCAAACACGGCGGTGTCGGTTTCGGGAGAGGGGAACCGGACGTTTTTTTTTGCCCCGACGCGACGGCAGTGAGCGTTAGATATCGATAAGGAGCGATGTGCGATGCGGGATACAGGCGAGGTGAGGGAAACCTACACGGTGCAGGAAGTGGCGCGGTTGCTCAAATGCAGCGACCAGACGGTTCGTAAGCTCATTCGCGATTGTTCGCTGCACGGGGCCAAGGTCGGCCGGGGCTGGCGGATCGCCCACGACGAAGTGTTGCGCTGGACCCGGTTGCAAGGCTGACGGCGGACGTTGCCACAAGCGCAGGACAAGGGAAAAGACGTGCCCAGGGAAACGAAACCCACGCCGAGTGAACGGCTCCTCCAGCTGATTCGGCCCGCCGCCGCGGCCCGAGGCGCCGATCCGTCGCCGGACGCGGCCGGGAAACCGGCTAACCGCCCGCGCGGCCGGACCGGACGTTCGTTTGGCTTTGGCGGCCCGGTGCACATCGGCGTGGACATTTCGCCGTTCCAGCTCGTGTGCGTCAAGACGCGCGGCCAGGACAGCAGTTACGAGGTGCTGGGCACGCTGATCGAGCCCCTGCCCGAGGGCGCCGAGCCGGGGACGCCCGAGTTCGTGGTCCATTTGCGGCAGGCCCTGGGGCGGTTGTGCGTCCCGGGAGAGCGTCCGGAAATTTGGGCGGCCTCCCAGACCGCCAAGGTCAACATCCAGTATGTGACCATTCCCAAGGTGGCTTCCCGCCAGGTGGACAACGCCGTTTTCTGGACGGCCAAGAAGGACATGGGCTTCGACGAGGGCGTGGTGCTCTTCGACTTCGAGCGCCGGGGCGAGGTGTTCGAGAAGGGCGCTTCCCGCCTTGGGGCCCTGGCCTACACCGCCAGCCGGGAGAGCGCTCAGCGTCTGAAGGGGGATTTCGCCCAGGCCGGGTATCATCTGCGCGGCCTGACCATGGAGTCCTTCACCAACCAGAATCTTTTCCGCCGTCGCCTGCTGCCGCGCCAGGAGGGGGCCACGGCCGTCCTGCACGTGGGGCGCAACTGGTCGCGGTTGGAGATCGGCAGCCGCGGCGGTCTGCTGTTCGTGCGGGTCATCAAGACATCCATGGCGGGCATGGAGCAGGCCATTCTCGACGCCATGGAGACCAAGCGGAGCAACCGGGTGCCGTCGGCGCCGGCTGACGCATCCGCCGAGGCCCCGGCCGGGCCGACGCTCGGGCCGGAGGAGAGCGTCGTGGACCTGGACGGACCGGGCCTGGACGGTTCGGGCTTTGTCCTGGAGCTCGATTCCCCGGCGGAGACGCCCCAGCCGGCCGAGCCCCAGCCGGAGCCCGAACCGTCGGCGGGGCGGACCGTGCGGCCCGAGGATGCCCGGGAGCTGCTGTGCACCCTTTTTAACGGCTGCGAGGCCGTGGACGAGGCCAATCCGGGCAAGGGCTTCAGCGAGGCCGAAATCCTGGGGATGCTGGAGCCGGCGGCCTCGCGGTTGGTGCGCCAGGTGGAGATGACCATCAAGCATTTTCGGGAATCCCTGGGGTTCGAGGACGTGACCCGGATTCTGGTTTCCGGTCCCATGGGGGCGAGCCGCCGGTTCCTCGACTACATCGGCGAGCAGCTGGGGCTGCCCTGCCACCCCCTGGACCCCCTGGGCGACTATCTGGCCAAGGGCGGCAACGTCCCGGGCATTGCCGCCCCGGGCGTCTTCTACACCCAGGCCTTGGGCCTGGCCCTGTCCGACATGGCCGTCACGCCGAACATCCTTTTTACCTATCGGGCCAAGGCGGAGGCCCGGGCGGCCCGTTTCCTGGAACAGACGACCCTGGTCGGCCTGGCCCTGATCCTGCTCTTGCTGGCCTTTTTCACCTTCCGGGCCCGTATGACCGAGCGGGCGCTTGCCCGGGAGCGCGACACCATCGTGCGCCAGCTGGACGGCATCGGCGGCCGGCCCGATCTGGCCGCCCTGACGGCCAAGGTGGACGCGCTTCGGGCCCGTCGGCAGGCGGCCGGGGTCTTTCTCGACCGCACCAGGATTCCCGCCCTGTGGGGCGCTGTCCTGGACCTGGCCCCGGAAGGCGTGGCCGTGGGCACGCTTTCAGCCGAATTTCCGCCGCCTCCGGTGGTCGCCAAGGCGCCGGCCAAGAAGCCGGCGGGCAAGGGCAAGCCCGAGATCCCGGGCCGGCTGGTGCTGGTCGGCGTGATTACCGGCGACCCGCTGCTGTTCGACTCCCGGCTGGCCAGCTACGTGGTCGCCCTGGAGCAGGCGCCTTTTGTCCACAGCGTTTCGGTGAAAAACGGCGGTCAGGAAATTCTCGACGGCGGCGTCACCGGCATGCGTTTCACCCTGAGCCTTGTGTTGGCGGAGAAGACCCGATGACGTTGCAGCTGGGCACGACGCGACTGCCGGCGCGGACGCTGGTGATGGTCCTGGTGGGGGATTTTTTTTCGCGGCGGCGTTCGTCATCGTCTTTCTGCTGCCGGACTACCGGGGGGCGGACCGGCTGCGGGGGCAGATCGCCAGCTTGCAGACGGCAATGGCCCTCAAGCAGAAAATGGTTCCCCTGCAGCTGCAGTTGGGCAAGGCCGAGGCCCTGCTGCCCAAGGACCTGCCGGCGGTCAAGCTCGAACCCTTGCCGCTGGCCGACCTCAACCGGTTGTCCGAGCGCATCGGCGACCTGGCCGGTCCGGTCGGCCTGCAAGTGGTCACGGTGTCGCCGGAGGCCTCTTCGGCCGGCAAGGGTGGCCTGCTTTCGGTGCAGATGCGATTGCTGGGCCCGATTGCGGGCATACGGCGCTTTCTGTTGGCCATGGGCCAGTTCGGCCCGCTGGTCGGCATCCAGAGCGCGACGACCAAGGTGGGCCAGGAAGGGCGCGAGCTGTCGCTCACCTGCTGGCTGGCCGTCCGCTGACGCGGGCGGGCAAGGAGACGGGATGATCCGGCGGGAAAAACTATTGCTGGCGTCGGTGGGGCTGGCGGCCGTTCTGGCCGTGTTCAGCCTGCCCGGCGGCAAGGAACCGACGGACCGGCCGGGCGGCGCGGCGGCGGAAAAGGACACGGCCGCCCAGGTGCGGGCCTTGGAGTCCCGGGTCGCCGCGGCCATCCCTGACGAGGCCGATGCGGCCGTTCTGGCCTCGGTGCAGACGCCGTGGCGGTGGTCGGCCGTGTACGACAAGTCCCTGGAGGGACGGCAGGCGGCCAAGATGTCGGACCTGCAATACACGGGCTACGTGGAGCTGGGGTCCGGCCGGTTGGCGGTGGTCAACGGCTTTGAATACCAGGTCGGCGACGAGCTGGAGGGCGGCGGCTACAAGGTGGTGGCCATTTCGCCCGAGACGGTGACGCTCGAAAGCCTGGATAACGGCAAACAACGGACGCTTTCCTATCAGGGTCAGGAGACGCTGGCCCGTTAAGCCAAGGTGCGCCGCATGGGCGCATGTGGGGAATATATGATGCGAGGCTGCGCCACGACTGCCGGCGAAAAGGGACGCAACGTCTGCGTGATGGTGTTGCTTGCCTCCCTGGTGTTGTCCCCGGCCTGTGCCAAGAAGGCGCAGAAGGACACGTTTGTCGAGCATTGGGAGGCGCGCGCCCAGCAATCGCAGGGCTATTCGCCGCGCAGCCATCCCCGCCGGATCGAGCTGGAAAAGGCGGCCATCCGGTCCACGAGCTGCCATTCCAGGCCCCGGTCAAGCCCCCCAAGAAGCTGCCCCAGACCCGGGTGACCCTGCGGATGTACAACACCGATCTGGTGACGGTGATCCGGGCCCTGGCCCGGGCGGCCGGCCAGAACGTGGTCCTGTCCTCGTCCATTCCCGGCTCGGGCGGCGGTACCGAAAAGCCCCTGCTGGTCAACGTCAACGTCGAAAACGCCCCCTGGGACGAGACCTTCAAGAGCCTGCTCGCCTCCAATAACCTGGTCTATGCCACGGATGGCGACATCATCCGGGTCATGACCCTCAAGGACATGGAGGAGCAGAGCAAGCTCAAGGAGGAACGGCGCAAGCAGGAGGCGGAAAAGCAGCGCACGAAAAACACCGAGCCCTTCGTCACCTACCGGGTGGAGATCAACTATTCCGACCTGGGCTCGCTGCAAAATACCATTGCCGGCCTGTGCGGCGGCGCGACTACGAATAAGCCGAAAGAGAAAAATCAAGCCGGAAATGCACCGCGGGAAATCAACACCTCGAGCGCGAACAACAAGCAAGCAGACGAAGCGGCCCAGCAGCTCGGCAAGCAGCCCGGGCAGCTCATCTGCACGACTGTGGCGGACGAGCACAGCAATTCCCTCATCATCCAGGGACCGCCGGAAGACGCCGAAAAGGTCGTCCAGCTCATCGAAAAGCTCGATCAGCCGCGTCCCCAGGTGCAGCTCAAGGCCTACATCGTCGAGGCCACCCGGGAGGTCGCCCAGCAGCTCGGCATCCAGTGGGGCGGCAAGTATTCTGGGAATAACTTCCAGCTGTCGCCGGGAACCACCAGTGCTTCGAATTCCACGGGCACCACGTCCATTCCCATTTTCGGCGGGGCCAAATCCGGCAAGGGCTGGGGCATCAACAACCCGGCCAGCCTGACCGCGGACCCGGACGGGTCTGGCTGCCTCGGGCACGGCCCTCAACTTCCTGTTCGGCAAGATCGGCCAGAACGTGCTGGAGGCCCAGCTCACGGCCCTGGCCGCGACGAGCAAGCTGAAAATCCTGTCCACCCCGACCATCACCACCATGGAGAACATGACGGCCTACGTGGAAAATGGCCAGGACGTGCCCTACGTCTCGACATCCCAGTAACGGCACCAACGTCCAGTTCGCCCACGCCACCTTGAAGCTGGAGATGACTCCCCACGTGGTGGACGGCAGCAACCTGCGCATGAAGATCCTGGTCAAGGACGACCAGGTGGACACCAGCAATACCGTGCAGGGGAACCCCTACATCTATAAGCGGGAAACCCAGTCCAACCTGGTGGTGGAGGACGGCGACACCATCATCATCTCCGGTCTGACCCGGGATACGGTCAACGACGCCCAGGACGGCCTGCCCTATCTGAGCAACATCCCGCTGCTGGGGTGGGCCTTCAAGTCCAAGTCGAAGAGCGTGAAACGGGAAGACATGCTCATTTTCATCATTCCGACCATCCTCAAGGAAAAACCGATTGCGCCGGTGCCGCCGACGGCCGGCCCGGTCGGTCCGGCCGGTTCGTCCCAGGATATGGCCATGTCCCCCGCCGCCGCGGCTGCAGCGACCGAGAAGCCGTAAAGGAGATCGATATGAGCTATTGTGACGCCTTGGGCTTTGCCCGCGAACCGTTCCCCAATTCGTCGGACCCGGATTTGCTCTATCGGTCGCCGAACCACCTGGAATGCCTGCGCCACATGGAAATCGCCATTCGCCTGCGCCGGGGCCTCAACGTGGTCCTGGGCGAGGTCGGCACCGGCAAGTCCACCCTGTGCCGGGAACTGCGGCGCATCCTGGACGAGGACCCGCGTCTGACGGTCCGGCAGCTCGACGACCCCTATTTCCGAGAGCCGGCCGACTTTTTGGCCGCCGTGGCCCGGCTGTTCGGCCTCGACGTGGCGCCGTTCCAGGGCGATGAGGCCCGGCTGCGGGGGGCGCTTAAGGACTTTCTGGTCCGCCAGAACGCCGACGAACGCCGCATCGTCACCCTGCTCGTGGATGAGGGGCAGAAGATCACCGGTCCCTGCCTGGAACTGTTGCGGGAACTTCTCAACTGCGAATCCGCGACCCACAAGCTGTTGCAGATCGTCATCTTCGCCCAGACCTGAATTCGAGGACATGCTGGCCAGCCGGCCCAATCTGGATGACCGGGTGAACTTCCATTACGTGCTGCGCCCCCTCGATCGTCGGGAGACCCGGCGCATGGTGGAAGTGCGGCTGGCCCTGTGCGCCCAGGACGGGACGGTTCCGCCCCGTCTGTTCACCGCCCAGGCCCTGCGCCGCGTCTACCGGCTGACCGGCGGCTCTCCGCGCAAGATCGTGCGCCTGTGCCATGTGGCCATGCTGTTGGCCGTCGGGCACGACCGGCGGCGGATCGGCTGGGGTCTGATCGGCCGGGCGGCCCGGGAGATGTGCGGCCAGTTCTCCCGCCCCGTCTGGCCGCGTCGTCTGGCCCTGGCGGCGGCCTTCGGCGGGCTGGTGGCCAGCCTGCTTGTGCCCGGTTTCGCCTTTGACGACCTGCCGCGGGCCCTGCCGCCGGCGGTCGTGGTGGCCCAGGCGGCCGACGCCCCGGCCGGGGTGACCATCCCCGTGGACGGCCGGACCATGCCGGCCGCGCCGGAAAGCGAGGCCATGTCGGAAGCGTCGGACATGGCCGTGGCGTCGGCAATGCCGCATCCGGCCGATCCGCCCGCCACCCTGGTCGACGACCACGCGGCCGCGCCGGTCCCGGCGGGTCCGGCTGTGCCCGAATCCCCGGCCGCCCCCGCGCCGGCCGTGTCGCTGCCGCAAACCGCCCTGCCGGAGGCGCCGACGCCGCGCCTGGCCGCCGCCCTGGCCGCGGAGGAGCCGATTCTCGTGATCGCCCCCGAGCCGACGCCGGCCGCATCGGCCGGCACCTCGGCCACCGCTTCGGCGCTGCCGGAACGGCTCGGTCAGGCCCCGTCCCCCAAGGGCTGGACGGTCACCCGCCAGGCGAACCGCGTCTACGGCGACGCCGGCCGGCCGATTCTCGCCGCCCTGGCCGCGGCCAATCCGGGGGTGGATCTCGATCGGGTCCGGGCCGGGCAAACCCTTGTCTTTCCGGCCATCAAGGCCGCGCCGTTGCCGGCCGGTGCCTGCCTGGTGGCGGTGGCCCGGGCCGACACCCTGGCCGAGGCCTTCGTCGCCATGACGGCCCGTCAGACCGGCGACGTGCCCCTGGCCCTGTTCGTCACCTTCCAGCCCGGGACCGGCCTGCATTTCGACGTGGTGGAAAAGTCGCTCCATGCCGACGCCGCCTCGGCCGGGGCCGCCCTGGCCGCCTTGCCGCCGCGCCTTGCCGCCACGGCCCGGCTTGTGGAACACTATCCGCAAGGAACGGTCTTTTTTACGGCCATGCACGTTGCCGACGACGTCCATCCGGCCGGGGAGCCCGCCACGGCTTCCCGGTCGCAGCAGGTGGCCGTGCGGGAATCGCGCTAGCCGGCGGGACCGGGGAAACAGCATGCAACCCAGAAAGCAGATGCGTCTTGGCGAGATGCTCGTCGCCGCCGACCTCGTCACCGAGGATCAGCTGCGCCAGGCCTTGGCCGCGGGCAAGCGGGCGGGGCTCAAGCTCGGCCAGCAGCTCGTGCGCAACGGGGTGGTCAAGGAATCCGACATCGTCGATCTCATCAGCCGGCAGATGAAGCTGGCCAAGTATACCCCCGATCGCTTCCCCGTGGACCCGGCCCTGGCCGAGCTCATTCCGGCGGAAATGGCCCTGCGGGGCAAGCTGGTGCCCCTGTCCAAGGACGGCAGCCTGATGCGGGTGGCCATGCCCGATCCCCTGGACGTGAACGCCATCGAGGACATCGAGATCTACAAGAATTGCGAGGTGGAGCCGGTCATCTGCACCGAGAAGGAGCTCGGCTATCTGACCAGCGCCATCTACGGCATGGGCGTCGGCAGCGAAGGGGTGCTCGAAAGCATCGAATCCATGCGGGACGGCGGCGAAGGGTCGCTGGCCCAGGAATTCGAGGACGTCAAGGTCAGCTCCCTGGAGGACATGGCCGGCGAGGCACCGGTGGTGCGTTTCGTCAATTCGCTCCTGTCCCAGGCCGTGCGCGAGGGGGCCAGCGACGTCCACATCAGTCCCCGAGCGCGACCAGGTGGCCATCCGGCATGCGCTATCGACGGCAAGCTCAAGGCCGTGACCGTCGCCGCCCAAGCCCATGATCCTGCCCATCGTGTCGCGCATCAAGATCCTGGGCAACCTGGACATCGCCGTCAGCCGCATCCCCCAGGACGGCCGGTTCACCGTGGCCATCGACCACAAGGAGATCAACGTCCGCGTCTCCACCTTGCCGACCATCTACGGCGAGAACCTGGTGCTCAGGATGCTCGACATGAGCGGCGGGGGCCTGCGCTTGAGCGAGCTCGGGCTTGTCGCCGGAGAACCTGGCCAAGATCCGGCTGGTGGTGGACAAGCCCTACGGCTCTGTTTTTGGCCACCGGTCCCACCGGCTCCGGCAAATCCACCACGCTGTTCTCCTTGCTGCGCGAGATCAGCCGGCCCGACATCAACGTCATCACCCTTGAGGACCCGGTGGAATACCGCATGGAGGGCATCCGCCAGGTGCAGCTCAACCGCAAGGCCGGCATGACCTTTGCCAGTGCCCTGCGCTCGACCCTGCGCCAGGACCCGGACGTGGTGCTGGTGGGCGAAATTCGCGACGCCGAGACCGCGGCCATCGCCACGCAGGCGGCGCTGACCGGCCACAAGGTGCTGTCCACCGTCCACACCAACGATGCGGCCGGGGCGGTCATGCGCCTGATGGACATGGGCATCGAGCCGTTCTTGGTGTCGTCGGTGCTGGTGGTGTCCATCGCCCAACGGCTGGTGCGCCGGGTCTGCCCCAATTGCGCCGAGCCCTACACCCCGAGCCCCGAGGTGCTGCGCTTCTGGAACATGCAGGACGTGTCCGGGCCACCTTCATGCGCGGCCGGGGCTGCTACCTGTGCGGGGATACCGGCTTCCGTGGCCGGTTAGGGCTTTACGAAATTTTGGTCATGGACGAGGATATTCAAAATCTCATCGCCAAGCGGGCCACGGCGCGGGAGATCACCCGTTTCGCCGCCGACACCGGGCGGCTGAAACTTCTGCAGGACGACGCGCGTCTGAAAATATTGGAAGGCAAAACCACCTTCGAGGAAGCGTCGTCGGCGGTCATGGTCTAACGCCCTGCCGCCCCCGGCCGGAGAAGAAAACACGGTGCCGCAATTCAGCTACGAGGCCATCAACGAGGCGGGCAACACCATCCGGGGCGACCTGGAGGCGTCCGACGCCGAGAGCGCCAAGCTGCGTCTGGTCGGCATGGGCTATATTCCCGTGGCCGTGCGCCGGGGCGGGGCGGACCGGGAGGCGGGCTTCCTGGACCGGCTGCAAGTGGCCCTCAGCGCCGTCAAGCCCCAGGAGCTCATCCTTTTCACCAAGCAGTTCAAGACGATGCTGGCGGCCGGTCTGTCCATGATCGAGATTTTGCGCGTGCTGGAGCAGCAGACGGAAAACCCGCGCCTGCGCAAAATCTGCGGCCGCATGTCCGACGAGGTGAAGAAGGGGGCCTCCATTTCCCAGGCCCTGGCCGTGGACAAGCACGTGTTTTCGCCACTCTACGTCAGCATGGTCCGGGCCGGCGAGACGGCCGGGCGCGCTCCCGGCCGTGCTCGAGCGTCTCATCACCATCATCAGCCACGAACATCAGGTCAAATCCGACATCAAATCGGCGCTGCAATATCCCGTCACCGTGGCCATTGCCCTGTTCGTGGCGTTTTTTTGTCCTGCTGACCTACGTGGTACCGGTCTTTGCCAAGATTTCGCGGCAGCCAAGGTGCAGTTGCCCATGCCCACCCGCATTGCCCTGGCCCTGAACCAGCTGCTCGCGGGCTATTGGCCGGTGCTGCTCCTCGGTGTGTTCGGCCTGGGGCTCGCCATCTATTTCTCGTGTCGCACCGAGCAGGGCAAGGTTGTCCGGGACGGTCTTTTCCTGGCCATCCCGGTGCTGGGCGCCTTGTTCCAGAAGGCGGCCATGTCCGGTTCGCCTCGATTTTCGCCATTCTTCAAGCCAGTGGCGTGCCGGTCCTGACCACCATCGACATCCTGGTCGGCACCATCGGTAACGCGGCCATCGCCCGGGAGTTTCGACGCATCCAGAATTTGATCCGGTCCGGCCAGGGCCTGGCCGGACCCCTCGAACGGGCCAAATATTTCACGCCCATGGTGGTGACCATGGTGGCCGTGGGCGAGGAGTCGGGCAACCTCGATGAGATGCTTCGGGCCGTCAGCGAGCATTACGATGCCGAGGTGGCCTATGCCGTCAAACGCCTGTCCGATGCCCTGGGACCGGTGCTCATCGTCGGCTTGGCCGCCGTGGTGGGGTTTTTCGCCCTGGCGATTTTCCTCCCCATGTGGGATATGACGCAAGTGGCCATGCATCGGTAAAACACCCCGCCGCGGTGGCCGAGGCCAGGAGTTTTACGCAGGCGGCCATGGACAGGAGCGGTCGTTTTTTGTAGGAGGGGCACGATATTGTCATGCAGGCGTCCTGCGTTGGCGATTGCTATGGAGAAGAGCGCCCCGGGAAGGGGGCGCATAGAGCCCGGGACCTTTCCGTCCGGTGCGCTGCATGGTATGTGGCGCTATTGCTGCAGGCGCAGGGGCGCGGCGGTCAATGGCTGCATCAGAACACTGTGATTGAGGAGGAATATGATGGTCGATCGGAAAAAACGGGCGCAGGGGGCAGGGCGGTTTCACCCTGATCGAAATCATCGCCGTGCTTATCATTCTCGGCATTCTGGCTATTGTAGCCATTCCGAAGTATTTTGATTTGCAGGATCAGGCCCGCAAGCGGGCGGCCAACGGCCTGGTGGCCGCCGCGCAGAGCCAGCTGTCCCTGGGCTTTGCCAACTCGCTGTTGAACAGCACCTACACGTTCACCCCGGCGAATGAATGCTCCAATGTCGCGATTTCGAATGCGACTGAAAATGCTTCCTTGAAGTGTACTGGAGAGGCCAACGCTGCCTCAATTTCTATTGAGGCGAATGTCGGCGGGCAGACGGCCTCGGGCAATTGGAATAATCCGAGCGCAACCGCTTCTGATGCCAATGCCTCGTAATCCATAACACTGTTGTACGAAGCAGGGCGAGCCCTGCTTCGTACACTGCGGGATTTTGGGGAATACAGCGGGCTGACGGCGACGGACAGGCGTGGCCCTCCGGTTTTACCCCGATCGGCATGCTGGCGGTGTGATCGCGGCAGCTGCGCCGTGGGGGAGGCCCCTGGCCGCCGGAGACCGTTCGGCGCATCGACGGCGGCATCGTGCCCGGGAACCCATCGCTGCGGCTGTGATCCTATGATGCGACAAAAACGCTTTTCCCTCCCCTGGTACGGCTGGATTCTCCTGGCCTTTTTCGGCTACCTGGCCGTCCTCCTGTGCCTGTGGCCCATTATCGGGTTCGACTGCGACCTCTGGTACCACATGACGGGCGGGGCCTACATCGCCGCCCATGGGCACCTCCCCGACGGTCCGTTTTTCTCCTACCTGCACAGCGGCCAGTATTGGATCATCTACTACTGGCTGTTCCAGCTTGTGGTGCACGGCCTCTACCAGGGGGGCGGCTATCCGGCGCTGATTGTGCTGCGGGCGGCGCTGATGCTCGGCACCGTGTGGTGCATTTTTTGCTATTTGTGGGCCTCCATCAAAGACGAGGAACGCCCTGGTGGCATCCTTCTGGTGATGGCCCTGACCTGCGCCTACGCCATGGCATTGCTCCCGCGCGAACTCAATTTGCGGCCGCATTGCGTCACCTATCTGTGTATCGTGCTGGTGCACTATCTGGTGAATGAGAAGCCGCGTCTGATTTGGCTTTTGCCCCTGGTGACGCTGCTTTGGGTCAACGTCCACGGCATGCTCTACCCGATCATGCTGCTCGTGTGCGGCGCCTATCTGGCCGAGCATTTCCTGTTGGGGCTGCTGCGCCGGCCGGAGTGCGCCAACATACGGGCGGCGCGCTGGCCGCTGATCGTCGCGCTCTATACCGCCATCATGACGCCGGCCGGGCTGCATCTTTTGCCCATGCCCTTCAATCCGCCGCCGTATCTGGCCAAGTTCGTCCAGGAAATGTTTCCCGATTCCCTGGGCCACTTCTTTCCTTCGGCTTTTTTTCGACCGACCAGTGGATGGGTTCGGCCGTCAGCGCGCTGGTGGTCGGTTCGCTGGCGGCGGCCTTGGCCCTGGCCCTGACCTGGCGGCTGCGGATCAGCCGGATCATTCCTGCTGGCGGGCGGACTCTATCTGTTACCCCAATCCAAGCGATACTATTACGAATATTTGCTGCTCGTGTTGCCGCTTCTGGGCGACGCCGCGGCCCTGCTGGCCGCCCGCTGGCGGCGGCAGTGGTCGGCCTGGGCACCGGCCTGCATCGGGGGGCTGCTCATGGCGGGCGGGCTGTGGTTCATGACGAACTCCCTTGGCTTCCGTCCGCAATATCCGCTGGATAGAGCGCGACTGCCGATCGGCGTCAGCGCCTTTTTGCTGCAGGAAGGGGCGGGCGGCCGCGTGTTCAACGTCCCGACCCCGGGCGGCTACCTGGAGTGGAAGCTCTCTCCTCGGTACCAGATCTTTCTCGATATGCAGACCATGCTTTTCTCCCCCACCGACTATTTCACCGCCCTGACGGCCTTTTCCGACAAGACGGTGTTGGAGCGCACACTCCAGCGCTATTATCCGGGCTTCCTGGTGGCCTACGAGGACGATGCGGCGTTCCGGAAAACCGTTGCCCATTTCCCGCATTTCGTGCCGGTTTTCTTTGACGATCTGGTGGTGCTCTATGCCGATGACCGCCAATACCCCGATCTCGTGGCACGGTTCCGCCTCGCGCACCTGGACTGCGGCGGGCTGGCAGGTGGTCGATTTCGAGACCATGACTCCAGGAGGCGCGGGACAAGGCCCTGGTCGAGTGCCGGCGGCTGCTGGCGGTCTATCCGCAAGGCCTGGCGGCCAACACCATTGCGGCCAAGATCCTGCTGTCCCAAGGGAAACCCCGCGAGGCCGACGCCTTTGCCGGGACGGTCCTGGCCAATTTCCCGGACCGCTACATGGGCTATGCCCTGAAGGGACTGGTCGCCTTCAAGGAGGCGCGCTACGCCCAGGCCCTGGCCTGGAATCGGCAGGCCCTGCAACGGGCCATGCCGGCGGAGGCGCCCATGGTGCGGCGCAACATCTACGCCTGCTATGTGCGGCTCAAGAATTTTCCCAAGGCCTACGCAATGTTGCTTGACGTAGCCAACCCCATGGCCGCCGCTACGCCGGCCAAGGACCTTTATGATCTGGCGCTGTCCGCGGTGGCTTCCGGCCACGGTCGGGAAGGGCAGGCCCTGCTGCGCATGGCCCGGCTCAAGACGCCGGCTTCCGATACGAAGCTGCTCCATGACATCGAGGACTTCCAGCAAACGATGGCGACCGCGCCATAGCGGGCCGGCGACGGCAAGGTTCCCCTTTCCGTTTGGAACGGTCTGCGCTAGGTGAAATATATGGCACAGCAACGGCGGCACGGGGCGTACGCGGCCTTCCGTGGCCGGGGGACCGCTCCCGGGGGGGGGCGGCCGTCCGGGTTCACCCTGCTCGAACTCGTCGCCGTGCTGGCCGTGTTGGGCGTGCTGGCGCTGGTGGCCG
>Ga0268359_10392_pt1 | contig 22628 bp, 25 predicted proteins | sample BioMet11_FD_194416 | JGI IMG/M metagenome (GOLD analysis project Ga0268359, IMG submission 194416) | Sewage microbial communities from Oakland, California, United States - Biofuel 11 (PacBio Assembly) | ecosystem: Engineered > Wastewater > Sewage > Unclassified | place: USA: California | collected...
CAGTCCTGTTAGGACAACCTCCCGCAGCAGCCTCGACGTTGCAGCTGGAGCGCCGGACAAAGCTCCACACCCTTCTCATCTATAGCTGAAAAACGCTTCACAAACGGGGCGACAACGGCCTCGGCAGCACCAAATCAACTCTTCGTGACGCAGTTTTCAGCTAGTGACCGAGCTGGCGGCTGGCAACGTCAAGGCTCTTGGAGAAGCTCGTGTCAGAGCGGCGCGCCCAGAAGAGGTAGATGAGCACCGCGACAACGCACGCGAGGCTCACGACGGACCACATGGCAGAGTAGCCAAAAGCTGAGATGAGCACGCCGGCAACGCCCCCACCCAGGCCATAGCCGATGTCGTACCCGCAGAGAAAGGTGGAATTGGCCGAGCCGCGGGTCTCGTCGGTGGAGGTGTGCACCGCCATGGACTGGAGCGCAGGCTCAAGTCCGCCAAAGGCGTAGCCTGCAAGCGCGGCAGGGAACACATACGCCACCGTGCCAGGCACGAAGGCCAGCAGCAGGAACGCGACGAACATCGCGGCGTTGCAGGTGTAGACGAAGGGCGCCTCGCTCCTCTCGTCAACCAACCTCCCAAGCGTCACGCGGACGAGCAGCAGCATGCCCGACATGACAAGGAAGTAAATCGAGCCCGAAGGCAGGCCGTTCTCCGCTGCATAGATTGCCACGAAGTTCTCGAGCGCCCCGAAGGTGAAACATGAACACGAGCATGGTCACACGAGGCAGGCAGCTATCGCGGTTGATGATCGCACGCAGGTCGAGCTCTTTCTGGGTACGTCCGACAAGTGGAGCGTTGACGAACGAGAAGAGCACGAGGCCGACCACGGCGATGGCGGCAGCAACGCATAAGAGCGCCTTGAAGCCACAGCCCTCCATAAGCGAGAGGCCGATCGCCGGTGCGATGGCGGATGCGAGGGCGGTGCGCCATGCCGAAATAGCCCATCCCCGCGGCAAAGCGCGGCCTGCCAGATAACATCGGAGGCGACCGTGGCCGTGGTGGAGTTCGAGAAGGAGAGGCCGACGCCGTGGACCATGCGTAAGGCGATGGCCAGCGACATCGTGGGCACGAAGACGTAGCCAAGCTGGCGCGAGGCCCCATAAGCACGAGACCTATCGCAAGCGCGACGCGTCGCACGCCATTGTCGAGCCACCAGCCAACGACCGGTGCCGCACGATGACAGCGATGAGCGAGAAGGACAGCAGCGCACATGCCGGCCACGGCCTCCGTTCCACCGAGGCTCTGGATCGAAGAACGGAAACGTCGAGAGGCTCATGATGTGGTTCGTGAACACGCAGAGGTTCACGAGGATGATAAGGACGAGATCGCGGGTCCAGAGCCTCATCCCCGGCCTGGCATGTGCGGATTGCCCGATGGCTGCGGTACTGCTTTCTGACATGAGAAGACCTTTCGAACGACAGAGACGAAAGGCCACCCGAAGGAAAGCGTCACAGGGCCACAAGCCTGCAGGCAGCCGAGAGAATCAATCGGACTTACGCGCAAGGCAGCTCATTGACGGGTGAAGTATACCCGCGCCGGAGGCGGACTGGCGAGGAACGACACGGAGTTTCCACGGTACCGAATGATTTTCTCGCCAAGGGGGTGTCGGCTCGCTTCGATTGAGGAGATTTACTCAGAGGCCATGTCATGCGTGCTAGAGTGTCTTCCTGCGTGTAGCGCACGACGTAACAAGTGCAGGAGCAAGGCGCGTGGTTCCCAACATGGGTGCCACGCGCCTTTTTTACCGAAAGGAAGTCTTCGCATGCCCAAGAACCGCGCACAGGGAGTCATCTTCGGAATACTCATGTCCATGACCATGGCCTATGGCATGGAGGTCTACAACGTTGCCTGGAAGATGGGCTACCCGACCATGGCCGGGGGCCTTTCCAACATGACCGACGAGGTGTTCCTCGCCGCGCTCATGGAGGCTGCGTACATGTGGCTCTTCGTGTTTCTCTTCTCGAGCCTCTGGGGCAACCGACTCGGCTCCCGCATGGCGTCACGCTACGTCACGGCCGAGAAGGACAACGCCCTCGTATGCGGAACCGTGCGCGCCTGCTGCACCGTCCTCGTGATGTGCCCCACCATGAGCCTGGTGGCGTCGATTCTCTTTAGTGTCATTCTCGCAGGTGACCCCTTGAGTCAGCTGCCCGCCATCTGGGTCGGGACCACCATCAAGAACTTTCCCATGGCCCTGCTCTGGAACCTCTTTGCCGCCGGCCCGCTGAGTCGTCTCACATTTCGTACGTTCTTCGGTCGCGTAGGCGTTAAGGACAAGGCCCCCGTAACCGCCTAGCTGGCAGGACAAACCCAGGGTCCGATGCCGCTACTCGGACTTCTCGGCGCTGCCTTTTCCCTTATGGCCGCGCACGAGACCAACCACGGTGGGGACGAGCGACACGAGAACGATGGCCACGAGAAGCAGCTCGAAGTGCTCCTGCACCACGGGGATGCCACCGAAGAAGTAGCCGAGCAGCGTGAACAGGGTGGACCACGTGACACCGCCGAGGATGTTGAACGTCACGAAGTTATGCCACTTCATGCCACCCATACCCGCAATGAAGGGCACGAAGGTGCGGATGAAGGGAAAAAAGCGGCCAAGGAAGATGGCGAGATGGCCCCACTTGTCGAGAAAGGCCTCGCTCTTGGCTAGACGCTCGGGCGTCATGGCCTTGACCTTGCCTGATGCGATGATCCTACGACCAAAGAAGTGGCCGATCATGAAGTTGCACTGGTCACCGACGATTGCCGCCGCCCAGGCGACGCCGAGGAGCAGAAAGATGTTGAACCCGCCACCCTGCGCGAAGAAACCTGCGGCGAAGAGGAGCGAATCACCGGGAAGGAACGGGAAGAACACGACGCCCGTCTCGATGAAGATGATGAGAAAGACGCAGCCGTAGGCGGAGAGCGGACCCGCGGCAATCCAGCCCGCGATGGCAGTGCGCGGGTCACGAAGCAAGCTGACGATGAAGTTTATGAAGCCCATGTGAACCAATCTGATGGTGTTTGCAAAACGCCCTCGGACCCAAGGACGGTCCGGGGACGTCACAAGCACGCTCGGCGGGAACGGGTGCCCGCCAGAGGCCCCTTATGGCTGCTACCTTCCGGTCCTGACCAGGTTCGAGGTATTGCGTCACCCGAACCCGCCCAGCGTGCTCATAGATACTTTAGCAGAGACGCGCGGCGCACATCACAACGCCACGTGGAATCAAGATGACGGCCTCCTCTGCCAGCCTGTGCGCGGCTATCCTTATCCCATCAGACGTCTCAAAAATGGGGAGCATCCATGATCAACCACTTCTGCAAGCACCCGCTCTGGGAGTGCAACGACCGTCTCGTCCGAGTTGCGCAGGGTCTCGAACCTGCCGACCTTGTCATCCGCCATGCAAGGCTCGTGGACGTGTGCACGCACGAGGTTCTCGACGACACCGACATCGCCGTCGCAAGCGGTCGCGTGGCGTACGTCGGCATGAACGGGCACACAGCCGATCACTGCATCGGCGAGAACACCAAGGTCGTCGATGCCACGGGCCTCTTTGCCTCCCCGGGCTTCATGGACGGTCACATCCACGTGGAGTCAGCCATGGTCGGCGTCTCCGAGTACGCGCGCGCCGTTGTCCCCCACGGGACCACGGGCATCTTCACCGACCCGCACGAGGTCGCCAACGTCTGTGGCCTTGAGGGCGTGAAGGTCATGTTCGATGATGCCAAGCGCACGCCGCTCAAGGCCATGGTCACCATCCCAAGCTGCGTCCCTGCCGCCACGGGCGTCGAGGACACCGGCTCCAAGATCGATGCCGCGGATATCCGCGAGACCATGGGTTGGGACAACGTGGTGGCACTCGGCGAGATGATGAACTTCCCCGGCATCCTCGGCGGAGAGGCGGGGGTTCAGGACGAGGTCCGCGAGACCCTCAAGGCCGACCGGTGCGTGACCGGACACTATGCCGTCCCCGAGCAGGATCGTGGCCTCAACGCCTATATCGCCGCGGGAATCAGCAACTGCCACGAGTCGTTCACCGTCGACGACGTGCTCGCCAAGCTGCGCCTGGGCATGTACGTGCTTCTCCGCCAGGGGTCGGCGTGGCAGAACCTGCCCGTGTACCTGCCGCCCCTCATCGAGGCTGGCGTCGACATGCGCCACTGCCTCTTCTGCTCCGATGACAACCATCCCCACACGCTCGTCGCCGAGGGACACATGGATCGCGTGCTGCGGACGGCCGTCGCCCTTGGCCTCGACCCTGTGACGGCCATCCAGATCGCCACCATCAACGCTGCCGACTGCTATGGCCTGGCAAGCGACATGGGCTCCATCTCGCCAGGAAAGTGCGCCGACATCGTGCTTCTCGACAACCTCGTGGACTTCGACGCCAAGAAGGTCTTCATCGACGGTGACCTTGTTGCCGAGAACGGGCGTCCCCTCTTTGACGTCGAGCCCTTCGAGTGGCCCGAATGGATGACCCACACCATCAACCTGGGAGCAGACATCACACCCGAAGCCTTCGAGATCCCCGTCGACAGACCGGACGGAACCGCGCGCGTACGCACCATCGTCCTCGAGCCTGGGGATGCCATCACCAAGGATCGCATCCTCGACGTACCGGTGCGCAACGGCAGGCTCGTGGCAGACCCTGCGAACGACATCCTCAAGATATGCGTCTTCGACCGCCACCATGGGGCTGCAGGCACCCACTCCCATGGCTTCATCACCGGTTTCGGCATTCACGGCGCCCTTGCGCAGACCGTGGCGCACGATGCCCACAACCTGCTCGTCGTCGGTGACAACGATGCCGACATGGCCCTTGCCGCCACGACGCTCGCGGAGTGCGGAGGTGGCGAGGTCACCGTGGAGGACGGTCATGTGCTTGCCCTCGTCAAGCTGCCTGTGGCCGGCCTCATGAGCACCGGACGCGTGGAGGACGTCGCAGACGAGGTCTCCGCGTGCGAGGTGGCCTGGAAGCGTCTGGGAAGCAAGATGCCGTCGCCGTTCATGATGATGGGCGTCATGTCGCTTGCCTGCGTGCCTGAGATTCGCATCACCAACCGCGGCTACGTAAACTGCGTGACGTTCCAGATGGAAGACCTGCTCGCAGAGTAGCGGCGCAGGGAACCTGGAAAAGATACCTGTCACCTTTTCCAAGTAGACGGGGACCTCCGGAGGTAACGACACCCCGAAGGTCCCCACTTTGGCAGCTGCCAAGCTTTAACTCAGCTCTCACAGTGCGAGGACACGGAATAGAGTTGCCATCGTGCGCTCGCTCCCTGCACGGCATCATCATTCCCCATTCGTCGAGCACGGACGAGCACTCCGGTGCGAGCGGTCTGGTTCACAGGTCAAGCGCATGCCGCGAACAATTCCTACATAGGAGAACTTTCAGGCGTCCGTTCGGGTAGGATTGTCCCCATGCAGGTCAGGGTCGAGAGGAAATACATGGCAAGGAAATCCGCCACGAGCAGGCGTATCGACGTCGAGAACTCCAAGTACGATGACTCCAAGTACGGAGAGGTGCTCTTCTCCGTCACCTACGAGGTAAACGAGTATTCCATCGACCAGGCGGCCGGGTTCCTTGGCGGCGAGACACCCAAGAAGATCAGTCTCGGCATCTCCGCCCTGGGGCTTCTCGGCCTCATCCTCGTCCTCATGTACAACTCCAACTCGCTTCCGCTCGCCTTCGTCATGCTCGGCATCTCGGTGGCGGCGTCGGCGGCATCCACCAACTGGCACAAGATCCAGACGTGGTTTGCTCGTCGCTCCAACTTGGGCATACGTGGCGAGAAGGACGACCGGCGGCACGTCGTCGTGACCAACGACTTCGTGGCCATCGAGGGACCCGAGGGCTACGAGGCCAAGCTTCCCTTTTCTGACCTGCGCCGCGTTGACGCCGATGACAGCATCTGCCTTGCGTACTTTGGTCACGGGAGCTATGCCTACTTCCCCCGCCCGGCCATGAGCGAGAACCGGTTCCACAACCTCGTCGTCTTCCTCAGGGCCAAGCGCTTTAAGTAGCCGAAGAGCACCACGCTCGGCGAATCGAGTACGCGTTCTGTCCGTCGCTGGGTATGGTAGAGGCAACCTGTCAAGGAGGTTGCCATGAGTATCGTCGGCGCATTCGCGGTTCCACACCCACCCCTCATCATTCCAGAGGTCAGCCCTGGCGAGGAGCGCGGAATCCAGCCCACGGTGGACGCCTACGACGAGGTGGGACGACGCATCGCGGGACTGGCACCGGACACCATCGTCATCTCGAGCCCACACTCGACGCAGTACTACGACTACCTGCACATCTCCCCGGGCGCGCACGCGAGTGGCAGCTTCGCACGCTTTGGCGCCCGCGGTGCCCGCTATTCCTGCGACTACGATGAGAGGCTCGTAAGGACGATCTGTCAGCTCGCTGACCGCGACGAACTCCCCGCAGGAACCGCAGGCGAGCGCAACCCCGAGCTTGACCACGCCACCATGGTCCCACTCCATTTCATCCAACGGCATTACACCGATTTCAAGGTGGTCCGTATCGGCCTTTCGGGACTCTCCCCCGCCGCTCACTACGAACTCGGCAAGCTCGTGCAGGAGGCGTCGGCACGGCTTGGCCGACGCGTGGTCTTTGTCGCATCAGGCGACCTCTCCCACAAGCTCCTCGAAAGCGGACCCTACGGCTTCGCGCCTGAGGGCCCGGTGTTCGACGAGCGAATCGAGAAGGACTTCTCCTCGACGGACTTTCTCGACCTCCTGGAGATGGACCGCGGGTTTGCCGAGCGCGCCGCCGAGTGCGGTCTACGCAGCTTCCAGATCATGGCCGGCGCCCTCGATCGAACCATGGTCCGCTCCGAGGTCCTCTCGCATGAGGGGCCCTTCGGCGTGGGCTACTGCGTCGCATGCTTCTCGCCTGAGGGTGATGAGGGCGCAGACGGCAGCCGGGCGTTTCTTGACCAATACGAGGCCCGCAGGACGAGCGACATGGCCTCGCGCAAGCTCGACGAGGATGCCTACGTCTCTCTGGCGCGCACCTCGATCGAGGCGTACGTGCTGCACGGAACCCATGTCCGCCCCCCAAAGGGCCTGCCTGCCGAGATGTATGCCACACGCGCGGGCGTCTTCGTCTCGGTCAAGAAGTTCGGCGAGCTGAGAGGCTGCATCGGCACCATCATGCCCGCTCGCGCCAGCATCGCCGAGGAGATATGCGCCAACGCACGAGCGGCCGCGGCTCACGACCCGCGCTTTCCGAGCGTGACCGCCGACGAGCTGAGTGACCTCGTCTACGACGTGGACGTGCTCTCGAAGCCCGAGCCCATCGCCAGCGCGGCCGACCTCGATCCGCGCCGCTACGGCGTGATCGTGAGCGCCCCGGACGGGCGGCGCGGACTGCTCCTGCCCGACCTCGAGGGCGTAGACACCGTCTCCGAGCAGGTAGGCATTGCCGCGCGCAAGGGCAACGTCGACCTGACGCGCGACACGTACGCGCTCGAACGCTTCACCGTGACGAGGCACGCATGAGTGCCGCCGATACCCATGTCGTCTGCACCACCTGCCCGCACGCCTGCACGCTCGCCGAGGGACAGCTCGGCCTCTGCCATGCGCGGCGAAACGTGGGCGGAGCAGTGACGGCCGAGAACTACGGTCGTCTCACCTCGATCGCCCTTGATCCCGTGGAGAAGAAGCCCCTCGCCGAGTACCACCCCGGATGCACCGTGCTCTCGGTGGGAAGCTACGGCTGCAACCTGCGCTGCCCCTTCTGCCAGAACCACGAGATATCCCAGGCAGACGCCGGGGACGTGAGCTGGCGCTCGGTATCGCCTGCCGAGCTCGTGGCGCTCGCGGTGCGTTGCCGTATGGAGGACTCGCGCATGATCGGAATTGCGCACACCTACAACGAACCGCTCGTGGGCTGGGAGTACGTACGCGACTGCTCCATCCTCGCTCGCGAGGAGGGCCTCTCCACTGTGCTCGTGTCCAACGGATGCGCGTGCGCCTCCGTGATCGATGAGCTTGCGCCCCTCATCGATGCGGCGAACATCGACCTCAAGAGCTTCTCTCCCACGACCTACCGCAGCTGCGGCGGTGATTTCGAGACGGTCTGCGCGACCATCGAGCGCATGGCGGCAGAGCCGACCTGCCATCTTGAGGTCACGACGCTCATCGTGCCAGACATGAACGATACCGAGGATGAGATGCACGCCATAGCGGAATGGCTCGCTGGCCTCTCCCCGGACATCGTGCTGCATGTCACCCGCTTCTTTCCGCACTGGAAGATGGCCGATGCGCATCCGACGCCCGTGGAGACGGTCCGTCGGTTGGCAGGGGTGGCCCACGAATGCCTTGCCCATGTCTACGTGGGCAACGTCTGAGACCGTCGGGCCGACGGTCTCAGACGATACGAGGCTCGCGAAAGACGCGCACGACTTCTGGCTATGCCTTACCTGCGGTGAGCACGGTAGTAGGCGATGAGCGCCTTGGTGCTCTGGTCCTGGCCAGCAAGCGCCTCGTCGTCATGGAACGCGGGCGTGATCTGCTTGGCGAGCTGCTTGCCCAGCTCCACACCCCACTGGTCGTAGGAGTCAAGGCCCCATACGGTGCCTTCGACGAAGGTGATGTGCTCGTACAGCGCGATCAGCTCGCCAAGTGCGTGCGCGTTGAGCTCCACGCCGAATATAGACGTGGTCGGGCGGTTGCCGGTGAAGCAGCGTGCGGGCACCATCCACTCGGCCGTTCCCTCGGCACGCACCTCGTCGGCCGTCTTGCCAAACGCGAGCGCCTTGGTCTGCGCGAGGAAATTGCCGAGGAAGAGCTCGTGCACGTCCTGCTCGCCGTCCCTGGTGGGGTTGGCGGTATTGGCAAACGCGATGAAGTCAGCGGGAATCAGACGGGTTCCCTGATGAATGAGCTGATAGAAGGCGTGCTGTCCGTTGGTGCCAGCCTCGCCCCAGAATATCTCGCCCGTCTCGGTGGTGACAGGGGTACCGTCCCAGCGCGTGGACTTCCCGTTTGACTCCATCGTAAGCTGCTGCAGGTATGCGGGGAAGCGGTGCATGTACTGGTTGTACGGGAGCACCGCATGGCTCTCCGCCTTGAAGAAGTTGACATACCACACGTTGATGAGCCCCATGAGGGCAACGACGTTCTTCTCCAGCGGAGTCTCGCAGAAGTAGGTATCGATGTCATGGAAGCCGGAGAGAAGGTCCGAGAAGGTCTTGGGACCATAGGCGATGATGAGCGACAGGCCCACGGCGGCGTCCACCGAATAGCGACCTCCGACCCAGTTCCAGAAACCAAAGGCGTTCTCGGGATCGATGCCAAACCTGGCAACGAGCTCGAGGTTGGTGGAGACGGCAACGAAGTGCTTCTTGACGGCCTCGGCCACCGACTCGTCGAAGCCATCGATGGCACCCTGTGCGACAAGCCCGTCGAGCAGCCAGGTGCGAGCCTCGCGCGCATTGGTCATGGTCTCGAGCGTAGTGAAGGTCTTGGAGACGATGACCACCAGGGTGGTCTCGGGGTCGAGCCCCTTGACCTTCTCGGCCATGTCGTTGGGATCGATGTTCGAGACGTAGCGCACCGCGATGCCTGCGTCGGCGTAGGGCCTGAGCGCCTCGTAGATCATGACGGGACCGAGGTCTGACCCGCCGATGCCGATCGAAACGACGGTCTCGATCTTCTTGCCCGTGACGCCAACCCACTCGCCAGAGCGAACGCGCTCGGCGAAGGCGTACATACGGCCGAGAACCTCGTGCACGTCGGCAACGGTATCCTGGCCATCGACGATGAGCGTGCCGGCATCGGATGCGGGACGACGCAGCGCGGTGTGGAGTACGGCACGATCCTCGGTGGTGTTGATGTGCTTGCCCGAGAACATGGCGGCGCGGCGCTCCTCGACGCCGACCTCACGCGCAAGGTCGCACAGCAGCTTGACCGTCTCGTCGTCAACGAGGTTCTTGGAGAGATCAAAGTGGAGGTCGTTGACATCATAGGAAAGCCTGTCGACGCGAGTCGGATCCTCGGCGAACCACCGCTTGAGGCTGATGCCCTTCCCGACGAGTTCGTCATAGTGCTTCTGCAGGTTGATCCAGGCATTGGTCTTGGTGGCATCCACCGGAGGATTGACGCTAGGCATCGTACGCTCCTTCTTGGTCACGTTCGTTTTACGATCGTACTGGTTTCAGGATAACGCCGCGTAGGTCACGATGGGGAGTCTCTGCGGTCATGTTAATGGAATGCACCGTCATCGGAGCTAGTACGGCTCTCCGAGCGGAGGCAGCTGCTTGAGCCTCGCCCACATGACCTGCTTCTGGCGGGCATCCCCGAGCGCCGCAGCAAATCCCCCGAGGTTGAGCATGCGCATGCCGCAGACATGGGCCACCTTGCCTGGCACGAGCAGCGCCTGCTCGAAGTCGTCAAGAGCCGCGAGGTCATCGGCGTACGTCTCGCGAACCGCATCGGCGGAGGCCTCGTCGCAGCATATGAGCGTAGCTGGGTCGAGGGCGCAGAACGTCTCACGGAGAAGCGAGGCCTCGAGGGCCTTCTCGCCTGTTGCATCGCAGGTCAGGACCGTCTCCCAGTCTTGGGGCTGGTAGCCGAGGGCCGAGAGTGACGCCCGAAGGGCCATGCCGTCCTCACCCGAAAAGGGTGCCGCACCGGCCGCCTCCTCCACGGTGAGCTGACCCTTGGCGAGAAGAACGGGCGAGAAGGCGTCGCCCCCCATGACCACGCCTCGTTTCGCCAACGCCGAGAGCTCGAACGTCGTCTTCTCGATGTACGCCCTACGCCTCAGGTCCCTCTCTGATGCCATGTGCCACCTTCCTCATGTCAGCTGACGTCGCAAACAAGTGTAAAACGGGTATAAAGCACGCGTACGTGTTCGCTCGTCTTTTTTGCTCGATACCTATTGGAGGAGACATGGCAAGCATCCCCATCACCACCACAGAGTTCGACTCTGTCCTCGCGTCGTCGCCCAAGCCTGTGCTCGTTGACTTCTGGGCATCATGGTGCGGCCCATGCCGTGCGCTCGGCCCCGTCGTGGAGCAGATTTCCGAAGAGATGTACGACCTTCTCGCCGTTCGCAAGTGCAACGTTGACGAAGAGCCCGACCTTGCCACGAGGTTTCGCATCGTCTCGATTCCCACGCTCATTCTTTTCAAGGATGGCAAGCCCGTGCATACCATGGTAGGCAACATGCCCAAGGCGGACCTCGTCGCCGAGCTCAAGGCAAACCTGTAGCTTCGCCCAGGCCACGCTGATATCATCTGGGACGACGTGCCGCGTGGCGCGTCGTCTTTGTTCTGCCGAAAGGAGGCCAGATGGCCGAGAAGCCCTCCGCGAGAAGATTCGTCCATGACGCTGCGGCGTTCGCGCACCAGAACGTTAACGTGATCGTGCTCGCCGTCGTGGCCGTCATCTTCATCGCCATCCTCCAGGAGGTTGCGGAGGGCGAGATCACGCGTCTCGACACCCTTGCATACCAGTTCTTCGTCGTACGCCTGCGCTCCGACTGGCTCACCCCCGTCATGGATGGGTTCTCGTCGCTGGCCTCGCCCGCGGTCATTCTCGTGATGACCGTCATAGTGGCTGCGTTTGCTCCCGGCATGCGACCGGGCAGGTGCGTGGCGCTCAACCTCGCGTGTGCCGTCGTGCTTAACCAGGTGCTCAAGTTCATCGTGCAGCGTCCGCGGCCCGACGGCTTTCGCCTGGTCTCGGAGGCCGGCTACAGCTTTCCCTCGGGCCACTCGATGGTCTCGATGGCGTTCTACGGGCTTCTCATCTGGTTCATCTGGCGATACGAACGAGACCACGTATTGCGCTGGGTCTGGTGCTCGACCTTTGTGCTGATCATCGTGATGGTGGGCATAAGCAGGATTTATCTGGGAGTTCACTATGCCTCCGACGTGGTTGCCGGCTTCTGCGTCTCGCTTGCGTGGCTCATGTTCTTTACCCGCATCATCGCCCCCGCCCTCATGGAGGAGACGCCTCCCGAGAGGGACGTGTAGCAGGTAGCGCGTGCACGACACACTCTCTGTCTCTGTCGCGTGCGGAGCGTTCTTGCGTGTTGGCCGTCCGTGCGCGACGCGACAGCGCTGTATCTGTCGCGTACGGAGGGTTTCTACGCGCAAGTCGTCCATGCGGCACGACCCTCGGCATGGTACCTGGCAGCGCGACGCATTCATGTCGAATGCGTGAGGGAATCACTCTTCTCTCAACCGCCGCAAGAGGACGCTTCTTTCTGGGCATCGCCCATGAGCTGAGGTTTTGATACGCACCGTCAGACACGGGGCAGATACGTGGTGTCCACGCGTCAGGGAACGGGAAGATTGCACTGCTAGGCTTCTCCCATGGAAACCAGGCTCACATATCCCTCGTCACTCAGACTCATCCGTGCGGCGCGGAGAGACCCCTCGTTCATGGTGGAACGTTTGGACAAGACCCCGGTGTGGAATGGAGATGAACCAGCGCGCGCAAACGCACATGAGGCGATGCTCGCCAGACCCGATGAGCCGCATGCGCTGCGTCCCGATGCCAAGCTTTCCGTTTTGGTACCTCATGAGGGTGGCCGCTCCAGAAGCATGCTTCGATGCTTTCGCATCTGCGAGGGCAATCTCCCGCCAGCGTCATTCGTTCGCGTCAGTCGGCCTGGCTTTAGGCCGATCGTCGTCGAGTCCCCAGAGCTTTGCATCGTCCGCGCCGCCTCAGACCTCGCGCTCAGGGTGCGCCAGGGATATCTCGACAAGGGCGTTGCGCTCATCCGTCTCGTCGAACTCATCGATGAGCTCTGCGGGCGCTACGCGCGTCATCCAACGAGCCCGCGAAGCGAGCAGCTGGAATACGACCTCGAACCAATCACCTCCGTCGAGCTCTTCTCACGCTATCTGCAAGACGCCAAACGCATCCATGGGCTCGTCTTGGCCCGACAGGCACTGCCCCATGCCCTCGACAATCTCGGCTCGCCGATGGAGGCTCTTATCGAAATGGCATGCTGCCTGCCCCCGCATCTTGGAGGGGTCGGTTTGCCACGGCCCGTCTCGAACCGGCCGCTCGACTTTAGCGATCACGAACGATTGCTCGTCTCGCACAGAACGCTCCGTCCCGATCACTACTGGGAGAAATACCGCATCGCATGTGAGTACAACGGAGACAGCCACGACGGCGAGAAGGCCGGTGTCGAGGACGACCGGCGCGTATCCGACTACCAGGCATGCGGGATAAGGGTGTTCCCCGCAAGATTCGAAAACGTCTGCACCGAGAAGGGGCTCGTCGCATACCTGCGCAAAATCGTGGACGCGATGGCGCAGGTAGAAGGTCAGGCGTTGGAACGACGCATTTTTAGAATCCTTGACTCAAGCTCATGCCGGCAGGCCCGCCAGGCACTTCTCGACACGATGCTCCCACCCGCTTCATGCACATAACGCCCCGTCGCGTACGGACGGTTTTTGCGTGTGAGATATCCGTGCGAGACGCAACGGCGCAGTATTTGTCGCGTGCGGACGCTTTTTTGCACAAAACCGTCCGCACGCGTCGCCCGGCCCGGTGACGAGGCCATGCCTACCCCTCAGCCTGCCGCCTACTCGTCCTCTTTCAGGTGGATGATGTGCTTCTCGACCACCTGGCCGTTATCACAGATGATTCGTCCGAAGGTCGGACCACCCCCGCGCGGGAAGGTAGGACTGCCAGGGTTCATGACCAACACGCCCGTACGCGGATCCCTTTCCGCGAAGGGACGATGCGTGTGTCCGCAGATGGCGATGTCGCAGACGAGAAGGTCGAGGCGCTCGCGATAGTGGCAGACCTGCCAACGCAGGCCACTCGAGAAGAACGACGTCTTCGCCTTGACCGACGGGCCGAAGTCATAGGCCCAGTCGTTGTTGCCGAGGCACAGCCGCACGGGCGCGATCTTGTTGAGCGTACGAAGGTCGGACGATGAGCAGATGTCGCCGGCATGCACTATCATGTCGGCGCCTTGAAGGTTCTTGAGCAGCTCCGCAGAGAGATAGCCATGCGTATCCGACACGATGTCGTAGCGCACTCGTGTCACGGCACGCGCCTAAAGGCCGAGGGCGCGCTTGAGGGCGACGACGCGTCTGCGAGAGACGGAGATCTTCTTGCCCTCGATGCCATTGACGCCCAGTTGAAGGATGCCGGACGAGACGACCTCGACATCCTCGACAAACTCGAGGTTGACGATATAGCCGCGGTGCACGCGGAAGAAGCCGTGCGGCGCGAGCTTCTGTTCGAGCTTTGCGAGGGAAATCGTGGAAAGGTAGCGGTCGTTGTCGGTGTAGATGCAGGAGTAGTCGTCCTTGGCCTCGATGAAGCGGATCTGGTCGATGGGCACGAGGACCTTCCGACCGGCCTTGACCACGGGGATGCGCTCGACAGAGGAGTGCTGCTGGGGCTGGGGCTTTGCGCGCGACTGGACCTTGTCGAGCGCCTGGTTGAGACGGTCCGTCTCGACGGGCTTCATGAGATAGTCCACCGCGTCGACGTCGAAGGCCTCGAGGGCGTATTCGCTGTATGCGGTAACGAAGATGACTGCGGGCGGGTTCTTGAGCTTGTGGAGCGCCTCGGCGAGCTGCATGCCCGAGGTCTTGGGCATCGAGATGTCAAGGAACATGACGTCGGCCTTGCTCTCCATGAGCTGCTCGACGGCCTCGCGGGCACTCGATGCCTCCACGACGGAGTCTACACGGCCCGTCTCATCGAGCAGGTACTTGAGCTCGGAACGGGCTGGCGCCTCATCGTCAACAATCATTGCTCGCAGCATACATTCCCAATCTCCCAGACACTGGCACCGGCCAACCAGCTTATTCTATACCTTACCCTGGCGTACCCGTTGCGCCCAGCATCGATACCGCATCAGCAAGGCGCAGCGTAACGCATGTCCCCTCGTTGAGCTTGGACACGATCTCGACCCCGGAGCCCACACCATAGAACTTCTCGATGCGCTCGGCGACGTTGCGCAGCGCGATGCCCGTACCCTTCGCGTCAGATGACGTCGGGGCAGGCTCGAGAAGCCTTTTGGCCACGCTCTCGCCCATGCCCAAGCCATCATCGGCAACGGCTATCAGGATATCATTTCCGTCGGTCGCGACATGGATGTCTATATGAAGGGGCCCCTCGTCGCTCATGGCGTGACGCACCGCGTTCTCGACGATGGGCTGAACGATGAACGCAGGCATGGGCAGCGCCTCGCAGCCCGTCTCCACGTGCTCGTCCTCGACGATGCGGTCCTCGCCAAAGCGGGCCTTCTCGATGGCGAGGTAGCGCCTGGTCTGTTCGAGCTCGCGCGAGAGCGGCATGATCGAGTCGGAGTTCTCAAGGGTTCTCCGATAGAAGACCGAGAACTCACGGAGAAGATCGCGGGCACGTGCCGGGTCGGTGCGTGTAAGCGAAGCGATGGTATTGAGCGTGTTAAAGAGAAAGTGCGGGTTTATCTGCGCCTGCAGCGCCTTGACCTCAGCCTTTGCGGTAAGCTCCGCCTGCTTGTCAAGCTCATAGGAGGAGAGCTGCGTGGAGAGCAGGTCGGCAAAGCCCTGCGTCACCACGATCTGCGTGCGATCGATGTCAAGGCCTCGGCGATAATAGAGCTTGATGGTTCCCACCGCCCTGTCCTGGACCAAGAGCGGCGCGACGATTCCGAAGGCCTGCCCCACCTGTCCTGCGCCCTGGATGAAGTGACTGTAGCGCTGGTCCTCGGAGTCGACGGATGCGAAGGTCTCTATGCGCTTGCTCGCGATAACCTCGAGCGTTGGGGCGGAGTTCTTGTCGCCCACCCCGATGGCGGGTACGTAATCGCCGGCATAGGCGATGACGTGCGTCGTATCGGTCATGGCGATGCCCCTGGCCGTGGTCTCGGGGAGGAGGAGCGCGCAGATGGCCTCGCAGCCCGCAGGGGTGAGCCCACCACGCAGCTGACGAAGCGTGTTGGATGCAACGCTCAGGGTGCGCTCCGTAGCCTGGGAGCGCATGCTGTCCGGCACGAGGTTGATGGTCCCGCCTACCACGATTATCACGGCGAGGCCCGCGCCCGCGATTACCGCCGCCACGATGTTGCTCGTCACGATGCCACTGGCGAGGACCATGAGGAACGCTGCGGCGGAGATTCCGAGAAACAGGTTGAATGCAAGGCCGGAATGCTCGTCAAGCTGCTCTACCATGCGTCCACCTCCTTCGAGGCACCAGGCGCACCAGTGCTCATGATTCGTTTCTGGAGCGCGGGGTCGTTCCAGAGCGCATCCACGACACCCGGCCACGCCGAGACGAACGAGAGGTAGCTCGAAGAGGACGCACGGGCCTCTCGATCGGCGTCTCGCCAGCCATGACGAAGAATCTCGAGGTAGGCGCTGCGGTCCTCGCGGTTATGCGAAGCAAGGGCGCGGCGGAGGGCCGTCCGGTACATGCGGCCACGCACGCTCGGCGAGACCCACTGCGCGGGATACGGAGCGAGTGATTCGGGCGTGACCGTACGTAGGTCCTGGCGCGCGTTCATCACGTCAAGCTTGCGATACTCATAGAGCCAACGATAGACGTCCTGCAGAAAGATCGCGACCATGGGCGCCATCTCCTGAGGGGGCTGCCACCGCACGAACCACTCATTGTCGAACCAAACGTCGATACCGTGGGCACGAAGGTCAAGGACGTAGTCAAGATCCTCGCCCCGTGAGACGTAGGGGTCAAAGGGAACCTTCGTGAAGGCCTCGGCAGTGGATGGCGCAGCACCCTCCGCACAGCACGGTCGAGCGCGTGATGCGCGCCTTCGAGAAGAGCGCGTCACGCATGAAGTCGTTGAAGCCGTCGGCCTTCGACCAGTAGCGCTTCGCTCCAGCGATAGGGCATGTCCGCGTATGGGGAGTCCGCATAGTTGATATAGAAGCCCGTCTTGGCAAGGATGCGCAGGTTCTGGCGGGTCAGCGTATCAAGCCCATACACCGCGCGCACGAGATAGTCCTCGTCGAGGGCCACCTCGTCATCATCGAGAAAGACCACGCAGTCGTGCCCAAAGACCGACGCCACGGCAAGACCCATGTTCTTGATGGCGCCATAGCCACGCAACGAGACCGTCTCGCCAGGAAGTCCGCGCATGACCCTCGCCATGGCGTGGGAGATGACCGATGCCTCGCCATCACCGATGATGAGGGGGTTGAGACCAGGGTGCGAGCGACAGATGCTGCCCACGCGGGCCCGTGCCGAGGTCTCGCACGAAGGTGGGGCGACCAGGAGCACGATCACGCGGAGCACGCCACGCACGCGCTCGAGCGACGTGAGACAGCTCTCAAGCTCTGGGAGGGGCTTGGTGATGGACGTGGAATAGTCATACGTACCACGTTCGCCAGCACTGCATCGGCTTGGCATCTTCCGACCAGTACGTTGGTATGACGATGACGGGATTCACCTTGGCCCCGCGATGCTATTCGAAGCCGGACGAGTCACCGAGCTGGCTACGCAGCGACGACCGCCCGAGAGCCCGCGCGAGAGGCAGTCCGAGCGCATAGATGACGATGGCCTCGCCGATGCCCGTGGAGACGAGCCCGAAAAGATACATGGGCAGATAGGCACCGTCAAGCGAGACTGGTGGTGAAGGGGATGGTATAGAAGCCGATGCCTTGGAGCAGAAGGGGTAGGTACGCGGGAACGATGAGCGCGTTGGCGATGACGGGACCCGCCAGCGCCAGGACGGTCTTGTCGCGATGGCGCCAGGAGAACCATGCCCCGAGGGCGGTCGCAAGCGTACCGAAGACCACGTCGAGAAGACCAAGCGTGCCCGTTCCCGAGATGACGATGTTGGCGAGGTTGGCGATGGCACAGCCCAAGGCAAGACCCGGGATGGCATCGGAGGTGAACAGCGCAAGGACGCACACGGCCTCGGAGACGCGCAGCTGTACGGGACCCCAGGCGAGAGAGCCTAGGAAGAGGACGGTGACGAGGGTGAGCGACGCATAGACCGCGGCAATCATGCCGATGCGAGCCACCGAGCGGGTACGAGCTGCCTGACCTGCGGCGGAGCTGGGCGATGGCACGAGTGAAACCTCCAGAGGATGATCTTGTGAACGTGCGATACCTGAACCAACGGTTCCATAGTAGCGCAACGAGACGCAGGTAGCTCGTCCTTCCAGATGCAAGACCCGCCATCCATGTGCAGCTACGCGCTAGATGTCCAGATGCATGCCCGGCAGGCGGAAGGTTCGCGCGCGCTCGTCGTGAGCCCGGCGGGCCTCGCCCTCAAATGCGAGCCTGTAACGTCCGTCTCGCCCATGATGTCGAGGATCCAGCGCACGAGATCGGGGTTGGAGGGAAGGAGCGGCCCGATGAGCCATGTGGCGATGAGGTTGTTCCTGCGGAACCCTTCGAGCCTGCTTCCGGTCGTTGAGACCAAATCCCACCTCGTCGCTGAGGAAAAACGAGCTCTCGTTGCGGCCCTCCATGAGCGTGAACTGGATCTTGAACCCCACGACCTCGATGGGCTTCTCGCCAGGGGCGGGCACGAAGGTACCCACGACGACATCGAGATAGCGCTTGGGCATGTTGCGATGCGTCACGAAGTCGAGGATGCCAAGGCCTTCCACGCTCGTGCCATCAGGATTGGTGATGGACGTGCCGAGAACCTCGGCGGCGCTGCCGGTAAAGAGCATGGGGACGCCGGCATCGATGAGCTCGGCGAGACGATCGCGGTATGGCGCAAGCCCCCGTGCCGCGATATCCTGCTGCAGCTCGGTCATGCCGCACATGAGCACGAGCGAGGGAACCTTGTCGGCAAGGTAGGGCGTGTCGCCATACGAGGTGTGCACGAAGGTCGCGTCGGGCAGGCAGGCGCGCAGATACATCTCGTTGCCGTTGTCACCCGCCTGGTTGCCGAACTCGGGATAGAGAACCTCAATGACGGGAGCGGTGTCGCTACAGCTCATGGCTGGCCTCCTCGATCCTCTTGGCGAGCATGTCGGCAGCGCCGCGCGCGACGTCTACGTTGGACACGCAGAACGCAATGAACGTGGTGTCGACAGCCTGCGTAATCCACCTGCGGCAATCGCCTCGGGAACGCTTGTCCGCATGCGTCACGATGGCGGGATCGATACCTGCGAGGGACATGCGAAGCACCTGGTCGGTGGCCGTCTCTCCTACCACGACGAATCTGCCTCACCTGCGGATCGAGAAGATACTCATAGTCAGCCTGGTAAAGCCAGCCCGTGAACTCGACCTCGGTGGACTTCTCTGCCATATGGGCATCCGAGAGCATGAGAACCACGGCCTTGGTTCCGGGCTCCTTACGAATGGTGTCGAACGCTACCGAGGTGGCCGTACCGTTCTCGCCCTTGGACGCAATGTTCACGATGCGATGCCTGCCCACCCTCCGCTCCATGTAGCGCTCGGCGGTGATGTTGACCTTGCCATCAAGCGAGCGAGCGATCTGCTCTGGGGAAAGGCCCATCTCTCGAGCGGCGACCGTAGCGGCAAAGAGGTTATAGAGGTTGGCAACGGTATAGGTGCCAAAGTGATACGTGCTACACGGATGCCCCTCGATGAGCCGTTCCTCGACCGTGAAGGTATGGGCCTCGCGGTCGACGGAGGTCATGACGTACTGCGCCTCGGGGTTGGTGAGGCCACATGCGGTGCAGCGTGCACGGCCGAGGTGGCGCAGGTGGCAATAGTCGTACTCGAGCCTGCCGCCACACTTCGGGCAGGCGGTGAGGTCGCAGACGATGCCCTGCGGGTCGGGGGTATCATCGGGCAGCTCAGCGATGGAGAAGAACACCTTGTTGTGGTTCTGGGGTGCCATGCGACACGAGATGAGGTCATCTGCGTTGAGCACGAGGCGTGTACCTGCGGAGATGTAGTGGCTCATGATGCCAAAGACGTAGTCGGGATCAGCGCTGCGCGTAAAGGTGTCGGTGTAGAGGTTCGTGACGAGAAGCAGGTCGGGGTCAAGTCGCGGGAGCACTGGCCTGAACGAGACCTCGTCGAGTTCCATCACGGCGTAGCGCTCGCGCTGTGCGCCGGAGACGGATGCGTTCTTGATGAGAGTGCTCTCGATGCCCGTGCAGATGTTCCCACCAGCACGGTTGGTCACAAGACCATAGCCGTTATCCACAAGCAGGTCTGAGAGGAGGTTCGTGGTGGTTGTCTTGCCATTGGTACCAGAGACGAAGACCACATGCTCGGGTCTGTCGATGTGCGACAGGAAGTCGGGGTCTATCTTCTCGGCGACCACGCCAGGTACCTGTCCGCCACGATGATGGGTCAGGCTGAGCGCCCCGATCGCCGCCTTCGATGCCAGCATCGCCAGGTAGAAGCGTGGCGTCTTCTGGGTTGTTGTAGTCACGACGCCGTCTCCTTTGGCCACTCTTCAGTCGTTTTGACTTATCTATGATACGAACGGTCGCGGCGACCATCCGTATCGCGGGCGAACCCATACCAAAGACCCAGAGACCAAGGAGTGGCGACCTGGAAAGGACGACGGGTGTCTCTTCGACCGACCGAGCGCAGCGGCCCTACACGGTCGACCTCGCTTGGTTGTGCTCCGTAACCGTGAGACGCGCGCAGCGGCGCATGACCTTCTGCAGCTCATAGTTGTTGCACCTGAGATACCAATTCGCCGACTGCCTTATCCACGTTTCGCCATGCGAAGTGATGATTGCCGATCGCTCTGACATCATGGGTTGTCCTAATGGTGCTGGTTGTGGCGATGCTGATTGCGGGTATGCCGGAAATCTCATGTGGCGTCCAAGTCACGCACCGCGCACGTCATACTTCCGGTCGGCCACCACTTGGTTGGCTCTCCCCTGATCAAGGCAACGACGGTATCGAGGTTCTCGTGTTGCGCCTGATCATCGGCACCTGGAGCTCTCTCCCTCCCGGCAGAACGTCCCATGATCTTGACATGCCTGATATGGTCACGAATGTGTTGGGGAATCCGATTGTATGACCTGAGGCTCCAAGAATCATCCGCAGGCACCGCACACCGACCGCGGCCACGATAACGCCCCCCAAGGGCATCCCAGTGGCGCCCAAGGAATCCCGTCAGCTTCATGAGACTCACAATGCTGCGAGAAAGCGCGCGATAGCGGTCTGCGCCTGTCGAGCCTGCAGAGCATCGTATCCTCTTGAGAACGGGTCCATGAAACCATGGCAGGCATCGAAGCGACAGACGGACAACCGAGGTCTCCCCTCAAGCCTACCGACAAGGGAGTCCACGTCGAAGGAATCTCTCTGCGCGAACAACAGTAGCGTGGGACAGGTGGGGGCCACGTCGACATAGTCCCGTATGCGCGAGCCATAGCAGCCCACGACCCCGTCACAGAACGAGCTGCCGCTGCATCGCCATGCAATCGTTGCGCCGACGCTGAAGCCGAGGACGAACACCTTCCTATGGCATCTCCCCAGTTGTGCAGCAAGGTCCTCGACCCTCTTGTGGACGTCGAATCCGACGCCGGCGACGAAGTTGTCATAGGCTTCCCGGGACTCCTCGTAGCGGAAGGAGGGCCTGCCAAGCAGGTTCGGGCAGAAGACGTCGAAGCCAGCCTCCTCGTATCTCCTGCGCTCCCCCAAGACAAACTCGTTCACCCCATAGATCTCATGAAGGATGAATCAGGGCGTGCCCGTTCCTGGGTCCATGCGAATCCATGTCCGTGCACCGCCCCTCCGCCAGGTGAACACGCCTGCGCCGTCCGTGGTCATGATAGCGTATCCGACCCTGCTCATAGCCTGTTTCTGCTCGCCTCCCCTGACATGCCGACCTGAACGCCACCACGCACCTCAACACGACACCCGCTTGACGTCAGGGCAGTCGTCTGTCTACATGTCTACCTAGGAGGGCCAGTGCGACGTGGTCCCAGACGACACGGAGAAGTGACGTCCGGCAGACAGCGAGGGAAGGGCACGCCCATGGTGATGCGCGACAGGGAGTCAACCATCGGCAAGATGGCCGACAAGGCAAGGCTCGTCTACGTGGGATATATCGACGTCGACGGCTACCCGTCACGAAGGCGATGCTCGCCCCACGTGAGCGGACGGGCATCCGGGAGTTCTGGCTTACGACCAACACCTCGTCCAACAAGGTCGCATGTCTCAGGAGAAACCCGAAGTCGAGCCTCTACTTCGTTGACGCGCGCTTCTACCGGGGTTCAGCCTCGAGGGCACGATGGAGGTCCTGGAGGACCCTGCAAACCAAGAAGCGCATCTGGCATGCGGGCGACACGGTCTACTACCCCAAAGGGGTCACCGATCCCGACTACTGCGTGCTGCACTTCGTGCTGACCACGGCCGCGCGTACGGCAACTTCAAGAACGAGGACTTCACGATAGGATAGCCCCCGACGACGAAACGCACGAGCCGCCCGGCAGAGTCCCTCCTCCTGAGGCGGGAACGCCCCTGCCGTGATAGACGTAATAGACGAGCATCGACCAGTACTCCTCGTAACCCCCTTCGTCGAACTTCTCGGCGGTGGGGAGGTGGCCGGTGCAGCCGTCGGTGTAGCCCCCAAGGCAGAAGAGGTCGTCGCCCATCAGTTTCGAGGACTCGAGAGCGAGCTCGCCCATGATCTCGTCGGGAACCCTGCATAGGCAGCCGTTCCCAATGGAAAGGTACCGGACTCACGAAGACATCCGTCCCATCGATCCCGCAGCGCTCCTGCGCCTCGGCCGCAAACCTT
>Ga0268359_10944_pt1 | contig 22403 bp, 22 predicted proteins | sample BioMet11_FD_194416 | JGI IMG/M metagenome (GOLD analysis project Ga0268359, IMG submission 194416) | Sewage microbial communities from Oakland, California, United States - Biofuel 11 (PacBio Assembly) | ecosystem: Engineered > Wastewater > Sewage > Unclassified | place: USA: California | collected...
GACGAATACATACTCGTTGACGACGAAGACGAAAAAACGGCCAAAGATAGCGATGGTCGCAGCTGCCAGGACAGCAATAAGAAACTGCCTCGCGCTGCTGGGTATGGAAGCGCCTGAAAGGATGTAGCATGCAGTATATTGGAGATATTTACAGACCGCCGAGCGAAGCATACAGTCTGCTTCTGCAGGTGACGGTCGGATGTTCGCCACAACAGATGTACGTTCTGCAGCATGTATAAAGCGAAGCAGTTCAGACTGCGCCCGCAGGAAGATGTTCTCGCAGATCTTGACTGGGCGAGAGCGAACTACAGTTATGTTAAAAAAATCTTCCTCTGTGACGGCGACGCGCTCTGTCTGGCGAATGATAAACTGATGACAGTACTCAGCAGGATAAAGGAGCTGTTCCCGGAATGCGAACAGGTCAGCACCTACGGTTCGACACGCGACGTCCTCATGAAGACGCCGGCAGAACTGGAACAGCTGCGCGATGCCGGCATCGGCATGGTTATCTGGGTGCGGAATCGGGTAGCGATCAAGTGCTGGAAATGATAGACAAGGGCGTGACAAACGCTCAGAACATTGAAGCAGTGCAGAAGATCGAGGAGTCCGGCATCAAGTCGTCCGTCACGTTCATATCCGGCCTGGGCGGCAGAGAGATGTGGGAGGAGCATGCAGTAATGACCGGCAAAGCCATCAGTGCGATGCAGCCGACGTATGTCGGACTTCTGACATTACTGCTCGAACCTGGCGCACCGATGCGCGATGACGTTATGTCGGGGAAGTTTCAGACTGCTGCAGCCCGAGGAAGTAGTTGCGGAGACATTACTGCTTCTTAAAAATACGAATGTCACAAAAAAATGCGTGTTCCGCAGCAATCACGCGTCGAATTATCTTTCTCTGCGCGGCGATCTGCCTGACGACAGGGAGGAAATGATGGAAAAGCTGAGGACGGCGCTCAGCGACAGCGGCATGCTGAAGGACGAGCGCTTCCGTTTGTTATGATCACAGGGGACGGTATATGGCAGAAGTCACAAGGCCCAAGGAAGAGGCCGATATAAAATACAGAGAGGACAGAGTTGCGGAGCACTTCAGAAAATATCTCGACAAATATGCATTCGTCGAACTTTCTGAAGAGTATCTGACGCGTTCAAAGATCGGCGACATCATGACAGGTGTCCCGGTCCCGCTCGGCAGTGATGACCTCGGGAAATTCAAAAACGGAGCCGGCATCGCACCGAAAGGGCTGGCGAATGATATGAGTTTTGTTATGGGGTGTGATCCTCATTTCAGATTTGCGGATAAATATGCTGAATGCATCAACAGACTTTTTGCAGATAAGTATCAGTACGATCTTGTCAGGACGGCGGCCGAGGCGGCGGAAGGCGGGCATTTCGACGATGCCTGCATATATTACAGGGCGGCGCTGTGCCTTCAGCCTGGCATGCAGGATGCGATGTACGGATATGCGCGTGTCTGCAGAAATATTTATCTTGAAGCAGCTGAAGCGGAGGACAGCGAGACTGTCGGGCGATTCAAGGCAGAGTCGATGGATTATTTCGAGCTGCTGACACAGGTGCATCCGAAATTCGCACCGGCATATTATTACCTGGGATACGCCTATGTAAATATGGGACTTTATATAAAGGCGGATCTGACCTGGAAGGAGTACCTGAAGATCGCTCCTGCAGGCAAGGACAAAGATGAGATCAGAGACCGCGTGCATGAACTGCGCGATCCTGTTCTGATAGAGCGCGGCTGTAATGAAGTAATAGCCGGCCGTTTTGCCGGCGGGATTGAAATGCTCGCGACATTTGTCGGAACGAATTTTGACAAGTGGTGGCCGCTGCACTATTATCTCGGCGTTGCTTATTCCCGGACAGGCCATGAAGCTGAGGCGGCGGAACGTTTTAAAAGGGTGCTCCAGCTCAATGCCTCGCACATTGAAACCATGCGCGAGCTGTGCAGCCTGTATGAGCGGTCAGGTGATACGGAAAATTATATAAAGTACATGAAAAAAATCGCTTTGGTCGAGGAAAATATTAAGGCAGATGATTAACGAAAGATAGCGAAAGATAGTTGACAATATGCTCCTTCTTTTGTATAATAAATACTGCCGTTGATTTGAAAACGGTCGACATTCCAAGGTAGCTCAATGGTGGAGCACTCGGCTGTTAACCGATAGGCTGTGGGTTCGAGCCCCACCCTTGGAGCCAAGATCATAACATCGGTGGCGTGTAGTTATGCCACCGATGAGTATTTTTCCGGTTCGAGACCGAATCGTACATGCCGGAGTGGCGGAATTGGCAGACGCACGGGACTTAAAATCCCGCGATCCTTACCGATCGTACCGGTTCGACCCCGGTCTTCGGCACCATAACTGAATAGCGTATAGGTTTTTACACGCGATGATATCGCGGGGTGGAGCAGTTGGTAGCTCGTCGGGCTCATAACCCGGAGGTCATTGGTTCGAATCCTTTCCCCGCAACCATGCAATCAATACCCTCAGCAGTTTCTGCTGAGGGTTTTTGATTGCATAGATTTCCCGGCTGGATTCGAACCGGCGAAGCAGGTGACGAAGACTGAACATTTTGCGCGGGAAACGGCGGAGGACGCGAGGCAAAATGATACAGCGCAGTGCGAGTGCTTTCCCCGCGGCAAAGTGTATTAAATCCCGACGGTTTAGGCCGCCGGGATTTTTGCTAATTTCGCCTGACAAAGAAAAAGGAACGGGAAAACAGACTGCAGAAATTATTTTAAATGTGTTCTTCCCATCATCGTCGTCACGGAAAACAAACACCTGGACTTGGTTTATTTTAAAGCCTGATCAAGCAAAAAGTACTAGAAAAATAGTACTGGCAAACAATATGAGAATATTGAAAAAATTGTTATTATTGCGACTAAATAAAGCAAATCTATAATATCCGCCGCAATAAAAGAAAGGAGCGGATACGCTGCTGTCAAACTATCAATTTAAAGAATAGGAGGAATACTATGCGTGCAGTAAGAAAAACCGATCATGGGGCAGGCCATGTCGAGTGTGTTGAAATAGACGAACCGAAAATTAGAAAAGGGTGCGTAAAAATTAAAGTTGAATACTGCGGGATTTGCGGTTCGGATTCTCATATCTTTGGAGACTTCGAAACCCCGACAGCACCTCTGCCGATACCATTTACTTTCGGTCATGAATTGAGCGGGACAATCGTTGAAATCGGAGAAGGAGTGGAAAAGTTTAATGTGGGTGATAGAGTCACCTCAAACGTGATAACAGGATATTGCGGACGCTGCGAGGCTTGTGTATCTGGCCATCCGGGACTTTGCAAACACAGTCATAATGCAGGATATGAATGCGATGGTGCAATGGCTGAATATTTTGTTATTGAAGAAGGCATGGTATTCGCTTTGCCTGACAATATTTCTTTTGAAGAAGGAGCCCAGGTAGAACCTGCCTGCGTTGCAGCACATGCAGTACTGGAACTCTGCAATATTAAACCGAGCGAAGTATGCGTGATTATGGGCTGCGGTCCTATAGGTTTACTGGTTCTTCAGTTTGCCAAAGCATGCGGAGCGGAATGTGTATGTGTTGATGTTTCAAAATTCCAAAACAGACTCGACCTTGCTAAAAAATATGGAGCTGATTATGTATTTGCAAATGATCAGGCGCATGTTGTCGAAGAGGTGCGCAGACTGACTAAAGGACAGGGCGTCAGCTATGTATTCGAATGTACAGGAGACGATATGTGCTTCGATCAGGCAGTAATGATGTCGAAAGTTCATGGCAAAATTGTGGAAATAGCTATTACAAACGATGCAGGGTCTACGCACAGAGCATTTCTATTAGCCGTAATGATGGGTCTGGATATACAGTGCTCTTTCGGACATTCGTATGATACATGGCCTAAAGTGCTTCAGATGATGGCAGAAGGAAAAATCAATACGAAAGACCTCGTATCTCATAAGTTTGTTTTTGAAGATATAAACAAGGCTATTGAACTTGACGATCCTGCAAAACTCAAGATACTGATGCATCCGTAAAACAGAGGACAAAGGTAACTAATTTTAATACAAGTAAATCGAAAGTGAGGACAAAATGGACTATCCTGGAAAAGATTCTTACAAATTATTTATCGGCGGCGAATGGAAAGACGCTTCTGACGGCGGAAACTTCAAATCGTATTCGCCTGCTGACGGGAGATTTCTGGCAGAATGTGCAGAGGCGACAGAAGAAGATGTTGATGCGGCCGTAAAAGCTGCCTGGAAAGCATTTGCAACATGGAAAGATGTTCCGCCTGCAGAAAGACAGGCTATATTAATGAAAATAGCTGATGTCATTGATGAAAACAAGCAGATGCTGGCCATGATCGAAAGTATGGATAATGGCAAGCCGATCCGCGAGACAATGGGTGCGGATATACCTGCTGCAGCAGATCACTTCCGCTATTTTGCAGGCGCCGTTCGTACGGAAGAAGGCTCATCTGTAATGCTGGATAAAACCAAAATGAGCATTGTTTTAAGAGAGCCTATCGGTGTAGTCGGACAGATCGTACCGTGGAATTTCCCATTTCTCATGGGAGCCTGGAAACTCGCACCTGTACTGGCTTCGGGCTGTTGTACGGTATTTAAGCCGTCGAGTTCGACATCGTTGTCGATACTCGCGTTTGCAGATCTTGTGAAAGACATCCTGCCGCCTGGAGTATTCAATGTAGTCACAGGCAAAGGATCGAGATCAGGACAGTATCTGCTGGATCATCCTGATATAAGGAAGCTTGCATTCACAGGTTCCACGGAAGTGGGACACAGTGTTGCCGATGCAGCTGCAGGGAAACTAATACCGGCAACTCTTGAATTAGGAGGCAAATCTGCAAATATTTTCTTCCCGGACTGCAATTGGGATATGGCGATAGACGGAGTCCAGCTGGGTATTTTGTTCAATCAGGGGCAGGTCTGCTGTGCAGGTTCACGTGTATTCGTACATGAGGATATTTACGATAAATTTGTTGAAGAAGCCGGGAAAGCATTCTCAAAAGTCAAAGTGGGTCTCCCTTGGGAAATGACTACGCAGATGGGCGCACAGGTATCCGAAGGACAGCTGAAAAAAATACTGGCGTGTATCGAAACAGGAGTTAAAGAAGGAGCACGCGTGGTGACAGGCGGCAAACGTATAACGGAGGGTGAATTAGGCAAAGGCTGCTATATGGAGCCTACGCTGCTTGCGGATGTTACGAATGATATGAAAGTTGCTCAGGAAGAAATTTTCGGGCCGGTGGCGGTAGTAATCAAATTTAAAGATGAAGATGAAGTCATAAGAATGGCCAACGACAGCAGATACGGACTGGCAGGAGCTGTATGGACCAAAGATATCAATAGAGCCCTGCGTATAGCAAGGGGAGTTGAAACCGGACGCATGTGGGTCAACACATATAATGCGATACCGGCAGGAGCACCATTCGGAGGATATAAAGAATCAGGGTACGGCCGTGAAACACATAAAGTGATAATGGAACATTATACCCAGACAAAGAATATCATGATTAATCTGGCTGAAACACCGTCCGGATTATATCCAAATAAGTAGCCACTCATAATAGCTTTGCAGAGAGGATGCATATGTTTATATCCTGCATCTTCTCTGCAGAATCAAATACCGGTATGGCGATACCGACTGTACTACAAATATAGTACATCGCGCCGATATACTGATCGGTTAAAAATTGCTAATATTCAAATAAAAACAGACTATGAAAGGAGAAAACCATGAAAGAAATATGTATGCCTAAATATGGCGCAACTATGGAATCAGGGGAAGTAACAAAATGGCTGGTCAAAGTCGGAGATGTAATCAATAAGGGAGATCCTATTGCAGAGATATCGTCCGAAAAACTGGTCAATACGTTAGAGAGTCTTGAATCAGGAAAAGTTGAGGAATTGCTTCTTGAAGAAGGCGATGAGGCAAAAGTCGGCGATCCGATCATGAGACTTTCCTGATCGATAATATTGTCAGCCGATAACATGGAGGGAATTACTATGAGCGACAAAGAAATTACTGAAGACGGCAAAGTGATAGAGAAAGTACTTCCGGTATCGGGAGCAAGGAAAGTGATTTTGAAACACATGAATGAAAGCCTTGCTCGTTCCCCTCAGGTCACGGGAACCGTAAAAGCCGATGTCACGAAAGTCGTTGGATTACGAACACGCCTGAAAGAAGAAGGCGTCAAATATACGTATACTGAGATATTTGCCAAGCTTGTAACAGAAGCGATCAAACAGGAGCCGATCATGAACTGCTCCAGAGTCGACAACAAAATATATGTATATTCCTCGATCAATATGGGAATCGCCGTAACGAACAAGGCTGACATAGTCATGGTGCCGGTCATAAAAAATATTCAGGATAAAACACTGCCGGAGATCGCGGCGGAAATACGCAGGCTTTCAGCAAAGGTGATCGACAATACCATTACGATGGAAGATATGAGCGGCGGTACTATAACACTTTCCAGTATGGGAATGTACAACGTAGATACATTCACTCCAATACTCAATATACCGCAAGGCGCACTGATCGGCTTTGCAAAGATCAGAAAAGAGCCCGTGGTAGATGAAAGCGGTTCGATAGTTGTTCGCGATATGCTGTATCTTTGTGTCACTGCGGACCATGCAATTATTGATGGTGTTCCTCATGCTCGCTTTATGACAAAATTCGTCAATATTTTGCAGGATCCAGAGAAATATATCGGAGTATTACGTTAAACAAATCAATTGAATAAGAAAAGGAGGTTCTTATGCTGCAATTCGATAAAAAGGAATATTTGAAAATGTACGGGCAGTTATACTTTGCCAGACATTATGAAATGAAAATCGAGGAAGTTTTCACCTCAGGAAAGCTGCCGGGATTCTATCATCTTTCGATAGGACAGGAAGCAATTCAAATGGGAGTATTCAATGAACTTGGTCCAAATGACTGGTATGCTCCTCATTTTAGGAGTCATCCTACGTATGCGCTGCGCTGCGGTGTACGTGAATTCACGTGCGAGATGACTGCAAAGCAGAACGGCCCTAACCATGGATTCGCAAGCTATGCGCATTTGTTAGTGCCGGAAAAGAAGGTTGGACCTTCCAATGGTATGCTTGGTGAAACTCAGTCGATAGCAACAGGAATAGCACAGGCTTACAAAGCTAAAAAGATCGATGGTTGTGTTGTTATCGGGTGCGGTGACGGTACTATGCAGGAAGGAGTTGTAAGTGAACTGCTTAATATGATTTCTGCATGGAAACTGCCGGTAGCCTGGTATATAGAGCGTAATAATTATGCAATATCGACAAAAGTGTCCGATGTGATAGGAACAGTGGACCTTGCAGACAGAGGCAAAGGATTCGGTATCCCGGGTGCATCATATTCAGGAGATGATATTTGTCTCGTACGTGAAGTAATGAGAGAAGCTATTGAAAAGGCACGCAAGGGTGAGCCGACAATAAGCGAGTTCAGAACGTATCGCTGGAGGGGCCATTTTGTAGGAGATCCTGCGACATATCGCGATCCTGCAGAACTCAAGGAGGCACAGGAGAAACATGATCCGCTTCTTACGCATCGCAATCATATCCTGGATAACGGCATAGCAACGGAAAAAGAACTGGCGGCAGTTGAAAAAGAACAAATGGATATCATCAACGACGCATTTGAATATGCTGCAACGCAGCCTGCCAATACGCCGGATATCGTTCTTAACCAAATAAAAGCGTATGCGGATTAGTAAGGAGGGATAAACGTGTCTGAAAAACTGATGATAAAAGCTTTAAATGAAGCTATAGATGAAGAAATGAAACGTGACGAAAACGTATTCGTCATAGGAGAAGATGTAGCTCGCATGGGCGGATCCTGGCAGGTAACAGCCGGGCTTCTTGGGAAGTATGGCAATGAGAGAGTGATCGACGCACCAATCAGTGAACAGGGATATACCTCTATGTCACTGGGGCAGTGCGTAATGGGACGCCGTCCTGTAATAGAAATAATGTTTGTGGATATGATGACGTTTGCATATGACAGTATTGTAAATCAGGCTGCGAAAATGCATACCTTCACAGGCGGAATACTGAATGCACCTATGGTAATAAGAGGTGCTCAGGGAGTAGGCGGAGGTATCGGGTGTCACCATTCACAGAGTATCGAAGGCTGGTTCATGAATGTACCGGGGCTAAAAATAGTATCTCCATCAACACCTGCTGATGCAAAAGGACTGCTGAAGAGTGCGATCCGAGATAATAATCCTGTGCTGTTCTGCGAACATAAAGCACTTTATCAGACTACCGGAGAGGTGCCTGATGATGACTATATTATTCCATTGGGAAAAGGGAAAATCGTAAAAGAAGGGAAGGATCTTACAATTATCGCAAGCCAGCTTATGCTTGCCTTTACAATGGCTGTGGTTCCTCAACTCGAAAAAGAAGGAATCAGTGTAGAAGTAATAGACCCTCGTACGATCAAACCGTTTGATAAAGAATTGCTTTGTGAATCGGCAAAGAAAACAGGACGCGTAATGATTGTTCATGAAGACTGCAGAACAGGCGGTTATGGTGCTGAATTTGCGTCAACGATATATGAAGAATGCATGTCGTACATGAAAAAACCTATAGTGAGATTATGCGGTGCAGATGCTGTCATTCCGTATGGACCGGCAGAATGGTATCTGTTCCCGAGCAAAGACAGTATTTTGAAAGCTGCACAGGATATCATGAAATAGCAGGATCATTCGGATTTGAGTTTTAATATCAGATCCACACGGCTGGATACACCGAATTTCCTGTAGATATTAGATATGTGATTTCTCGCAGTATTATGGCTGATGAAAAGGGTATGAGCTATCTGATCCGTACTCAGTCCCTTGACAAGGAGACTGGCGATCTCGCTCTCCCTTTTCGTTAAGTCATATTTGTTGATAACATATCCGGGTATTGTAAATGTACCTCTGCTTGATCGTTCGATACGAAGACAATATAAGGTGTACAGTGATTTTAAATCCATTGAGTTCATGAGGCAGGAAATTATGGAACAGCGATATTCATAATCTGCAGACGCAAAAATAGCGTCAGATGTATTCTCAATGCTGTTGCCTGTCATACTATGCGTTATAAGACTCAGCAGGTTAGGCAAATAATTTGCCGCATTGACGGCATGCTCCGCATTTGTTGCTTTTACTATTTCTTCGGCATAAGAATAGGCTGAAGAATTCGCTTCAATGATGCTTAGATTTTCAGAGAAAATAGCACATCCCACAGAATGATGATTGATATATGACCGATACGCGTTAGTAATCGACACATTATAGACAGATTGCAGATATTCATAATACTGTGCGGAAATGCTTCTGCCAAGAAGTTCTAACACATGTATATCATCATCGGTGAACGGACCTTCTTTATCGCTGCGCATCACACCTAATCCGCCTATATATGTATCGAAGTGTTTCAGATATATAGATGCTTTGTGCTTGACGCCGATCGTTTCCATGAAGCGGTAGATACCATCATCCATCGTGTCGGTAACATTCTCGATATCAGATCTGGTAAGGACGATTCTGTCAATCAATGATTCAGGCAGATTGGCAGGCTGCTCCGGATCACTGTATAGAAAAATATTCTGATATCTCCTTATATTATCGGCATTAATAACAGAAATTTTACTGATGGTTCGTAAAGGATAAAAGAACACGCTTTTACGATATTCATTATATGTATTATATTCTTTATCGATGAAAAAATCCCTGTGATAAGGCGTGAAAAAAGAAAAGATATAATGCGGAAAATATTCCTGCAAAGTATCCAACATGTGATCGATATATGAATCGTGGCCATGGTCCTGTATGGAGACCAGTAATCGATTTATGCGTTCATATTCATCTGAATTCAGCATTTGGGACTCCTATCAATATATAGATATAATAACTCACATTGTACTAATTATCAAACATGAAAAAACAGACAGGAGGCAAAATGAATGAAAATGCAGTCGGAATCATTGCGAATCCCGCATCAGGCAAAGATATAAGAAGAATAGTGACGTACAGTTCGCCATACGATAATCAGGAAAAGGTGAACATCATAAGGAGAATATGTATGGCACTGCACGCTTGCGGCATTCGAAAGATATATTATATGCCCGAGTATTATAACATTATTCCGCAGGCAATAAACGGTATTTTCAGTGAACATGCAGGAGCTATTGGTGAGATGGAATTCATTCCTCTCGATTTTATTTACCTTGAAGAAGAGGAAGATTCCACAAAAGCCGGTGCCATGTTGCTGGAACTGGGAGTGAAATGCATTATCACCCTTGGCGGTGACGGAACAAATCGGGCAGTTGCGAAAGGATGCGGTGATACGCCGATCATTCCTGTATCGAGTGGAACAAACAATGTATTTCCCAGCATGATAGAAGGTACAATCGCAGGTCTGGCAGCGGGCGTTGTTGCAAATGGTATAGCTGATAATGAAACCGGCGTTTTGGAACACAGAAAAAGGATAGAACTTATTGTGGACGGTGAGTTGGCTGACATGGCACTGATCGACATGGTGTTTATGGAAGACGGACAGATAGGTGCGCGGGCAATGTGGAATTCTGACGATATAAGACAGTTATTCGTGACGGAATGTGCACCGTATAATATTGGCATCAGTGCAATTGCAGGTCAGTATGAAACCATAATGCCTGCAGATGACCGGGGCATGTACATAGAAGTCGATAAGGACAGTCCAGCTGTAATGGCGGCTATCGCACCGGGGATAATATGTCCGGTAGGTATTAAACGGCGTAATGTAATAAACGTCGGTGACGTGATTGTACCGGAGAGCCGGCCGTATCTTGTCGCAGTCGACGGTGAACGAAATACCAGAATAAAAGCCGGGCAAAGAATCGCAGTGAAGCTGTCATCGGATGGGCCGGTAGTGGTAAACATACAGAAAGCAATGTCGGCAGCCGCCGACAAAGGCTTTTTTATGCAGAAGTAATGTAAGGAGACCAACTATGAATAGTCAATAGAAAATTCGAAGAAAAACAAAATAGTTTTGACGTAAAAAAGTGTATAGGAAATAAAGCATCGATTAGGTGCTTTTGAAAATTGAATATAGTTGACAGGTAGGACTAGTCTAGATCGAATTCAACATTATCAGTCATCATCTTGTGAATGACACGGACAAGTTTGTTTGCAACATGACCAAGAGCATTGTAATGACGGCGGCCCTGTGAGATCTTTAAATCATAGTAATCCCTGAAAGTCCTGTTGTTCAATGTTGCCTGCCATGCAGCATTGATGAGAGCGTATCGGAGTATTCTGGAGCCTCTCTTGGACATCCTTGTCCTGGATGCTGAAAAGTTTCCTGACTGGTAAACAGATGGATCGAGGCCGGCATATGCAAGAAGCTGGCAGGGCTTTTCAAAACGGCTGATATCGCCGATCTCGCCGATTATCATGGCGCCATTCAGGCTGCCGATGCCAGGGATCGTTTTAATGACCGAGTCAAGCTTATCCATGATCTCATTGATAGATCCTTCGACTTCATTAAGCTGAGAATCAAATAATTCGATTTGATTAATGGATTGCAAAATCTGTAAAGATAGAGTATCATTTTTAATACCGACAGATTGTGCAGCAAGCTCTTTTAAAGCAATTGCATGTTGCTTACCAAAGTGGCCCTTAGAGGTCTTGTTTAGCAGGTTTGATAACCGCGTGAGATGCATCGACGCAATCTTGTCGGGATTAGGTTCTTCTTTAAGAAGGGCGTAACATGCTTTACCGTGTATTCCGGATTTAAAGAAATACTGGAGTTCAGGGAACAGCAGATCCACATAAGTAACAAGCTGAATTTTGACCCTTGTCCTTGCCTTCATAAGTTTTTGGCGGAAGCGGCAGAGGTTTTTTAATTGAAGTGAATCATAATCTCTCTGTGTGTAAAGTCTGAAATGATTCATAGATAATGCTTTGATGATAAGGTATGTATCAACAGAATCAGTCTTGGTTTTACGGATGTTAGACTTTCTGAGAGCAGATGTCTGGATCGGATTAATGATACACACATTAAAATCTCTGGTAAATAAAAAGCTGGTAAGATTTTCTGCATAGTGAGCAGTAGATTCCATACCGATGTAAAGTTCATCTCTTGGGAAACTGCTGATGCAGTCGAGCAGCTTCTGGAATCCGGAGAAATCGTTGGTGAACATAAATGGTTCAGCGAGAACTTCTCCATCAGAATCCATAACAGAAGCAAAATGGTTAAGTTTGGCAATATCGATGCCGACATAGATCATAAGATCAACTCCTTTAAGTAAAATCACTGTGTTTATCCACCTGGTTTTATCATCATAAACTTGCGTGACATAAAAGTTCAAAGACTTATCCAACTATAAATGATTTAGATAAAACTGTGGCAATACACTCCTTAAAATAGTCAAAGCCATAAGAAAAAATAAAAAGTCCACAGTGTTAATATTGATTATATCAAAGTTTAATGGAAAGGAGCGTATTGATGTATTTGGACTTAAATACATCATACAAGGAAAAGATGTCGGATAATAAATTTGATTATGATATAGCAGTCATAGGCGGCGGACCCGGCGGATATGAAGCCGCAATAAAAGCTGCACAAATGGGGAAGAAAACAGTTATTATCGAAAAGGATAAACTTGGCGGAACTTGTCTCAATGTGGGCTGCATTCCTACAAAAACACTTCTAATGAGTGCGGAGGCATTATCAGCAGTGAAGGATTCCAAGAAATTCGGAGTAGTAGGATGTGATGCAGCAGAAGCTTCTCTCGATATGGGAAAAGTACAGAAACGAAAAAACAAAGTTGTCTCGCAGTTAGTAGGCGGAGTAGGAATATTGATGAAGAGCAATGGAGTAGCAGTCGAGAGTGGACAAGGAACATTGGAAGATGCTCACACAGTTATTACGGGTGATAAAAAAATCACGGCAGAGGATATTATCATTGCGACAGGTTCGGAAAGCAAAAGCCTTCCTATTAAGATCAGCGACAAAATGGATGTGATCACGAGCACGGAAATGCTTGATATAGACAGTATCCCGGAAGAGTTCACAGTTATAGGAGGCGGAGTTATCGGCATCGAATTTGCATATTTTCTTGCCAGCATCGGGACTAAGGTAACTATCGTCGAATTCCTTGACCGCATCATCAACATGGTAGACAAAGAGATTACTGATCTTGTGACAAAACAGCTCGAAGATATGGGAATAGTGATATATACGAGCGCCAGAGTGACGGAAATAACAGATGACGCGGTCATTTTTGAAAAAGATGGTGAAGAACATGCCGTTGAAACTAAAAAAGTGCTTATGGCTGTAGGAAGAGGTGCCCGATTAGATGGGATCGATACTGAAAAACTTGGCATCCAAACCGAAAGAGGTGCTATCGTTACGGACAACAGCATGCATACGTCTGTTCCGCACATATATGCTATCGGGGATGTCAACGGGAAGTCAATGCTGGCTCATACAGCATCGATGGAAGGCATTACTGCAGTTGAAACAATCTGCGGGCAGGATTCGGTCATGGATTATTCAAAGATACCGAGCGCCATATATATTGAACCGGAGATAGCTTCTGTAGGGCTTACAGAAGAACAGGCAAAAGAAAAATACGGAGATGTCAAAGTCGGCAGGTTCCCTCTTGTGGCAAACGGGAAGGCCAAGGCTGCCGGAAACGAACGGGGAATGGTCAAAGTGATCATAGATGAAAAATACGGAGATATACTTGGCGTTCATCTTTACTGCATCCATGCGACTGATATGATCGCTGAAGCTGCTGCTGCAATGAAGCTGGGAGCAACAGCAAATGAATTTACGCATATTGTTCATCCGCATCCAACGATTTCAGAAGTTCTTCTGGAAGCAATGCATGCTGCAGCAGATGGTCGGGCAATTAATTATTAAACATGAAAATAACATCGATTCAAAAGGAGAACGTAAGATGATTGAGAAAAAGGTCATACCTATAAATGATATGGAGTTTCTGTGCAGAATAGCAGGATCTGATAATGATGGGGCTTCCGTAGTCTTTCTGCATGGATTTCCGGAGAGTTCTATCATCTGGGAAAGAACGATGGAAAAAATGGCCGGACTTGGATACAGGTGTATTGCTCCTGATCAGCGCGGCTATTCTGATGGGGCCAGGCCTGAAGGATATGAAAATTACGCATTCAGACCTTTGACAGAAGATGTGCTTGCATTTGCAGATTATATTGGCGGCGGCAAGCAGTTTCATTTGGTGGGTCATGATATAGGCGCTGCCCTGGGATGGAATGTAGTTGCGATGCATCCGGAGAAAATCAAATCCTGGACCGCATTATCCGTGCCGTACTGGCCTGCATATAAGTGGGCCATGGCAAACGATCCGGTTCAGAAAGAAAAAGGTTCGTATGTCGGACATTTTATGCAGCCTGATGTTCCTGAAGCGTTTCTTGCAGAAGACGATTATGCAATACTTCGCAAGTTGTGGACTGGGTTCAGACCAGAAGCTATAGAAGACTATATGCGTATTTTCTCACAGCCGAAGGCAAGAACAGCAGTAATAAACTGGTATCGCGGAATAATGATGGTGGATGAGAATATAACTTACGGAAACATTGATACCCCGACAGCATTCATATGGGGGAATAAGGATCTTGCCATAGGCAAAGCCGGTATTGAGCAAAGTCATAAATATATGGACGGATATTATAATTTCTATGAACTGGATGCGGGACACTGGCTTACCGAATTCAATGAACCTGAGGGTTTCTGAAATAATAATGAATCACATTGTCAACTCTACAATGTGAGATGGTGGTAAGTATAGATGGGGGAACGCAACTATGGCTAAAGATTTTTATTACATCGAGACGGGAAGCACGGATCCGTATCATAATCTGGCAGCTGAACAATATGTATTCGACTGCCTGCCAAAAACAAATAATTATTTTATACTATGGCAAAACGACAACACAATAGTGATCGGGAAAATCAAAATGCTTTCAGAGAGGTAAATATCGGATTTGCGGAAGATAACAAAATTCATGTGGCCAGAAGACTTTCGGGCGGTGGTGCTGTTTATCATGACCTCGGCAATGTGAATTTCACGTTCATTGTGGATGACAGCAATGTATCGACATTCGATTTCGCAGAATTCTGCAGACCTGTAATAGCTGCCCTTTTAAAAATCGGCGTGAAAGCAGATATAAGCGGGCGCAATGACATGATGATAGACGGGAAAAAGTTTTCCGGGAATTCGCAGTATATGAAGATGGGACGCGTCATGCATCACGGTACTCTTATGTTCGACAGTGATCTTGATATTGTATCGAAAGCACTGAAAGTATCCAAAGATAAAATTGAATCTAAAGGTGTAAAATCAGTCAGGAGTCATGTGACAAACATAAAGCCTTATGCTGACAGTGAATACACCGTCGAAGATTTTAAATCAGTTTTGCGCAGCTATATGTTTAAAGAATTCAGGATGACTGAATATGTCTTTTCAGATAAAGATGAAGCTGCAATCAATGATCTGGCAAAAAACAGATATGAGACCTGGGAATGGAACTTTGGGGAAAGTCCAAAATACGCTATAGAGAAGGAACGTCGGATCGAAGGCTGCGGCGAGATCCAGGCAGCGATGAATGTTGATCATGGAATCATTACAGCTATCGAATTTCACGGTGATTATTTTGGCAATGGAGATCCACAAGAACTAACAGACAGAATAACAGGCTGTAAAGCTGAAAGAAGCAATCTTTTGGATGCGTTGTCAGGTATCCAAGTAGATGATTGGATATACGGACTTGATAAAGAACAGCTGATAGATATCATTCTAAGATGACATGATGACATATATTTCAATGTATGTTTAAAATGATACAGTGCGAGTGCTTTCCCCTCCGCCAGATCAGAAAATAAAATAATTGTACATACTATTTCGTATTAAGTGATATAGTATAAGAGTAATAACTTAATAGTCATTCCATAAAGAGTGCGCGAGAGACAAGCTCTGTGACCGCACAGCAACCCGGCAGAAGCCAAGGTGCTAAAGCTTGATCGATGGGAGAAGATAATGATTTCAATGCCCGTCGAAACGATGGGCATTTTTATGTCCTGCCCGTATCTTTGATACGGCGCGCAGGCCGCATACAGAAATCTCACGAGCTGCAGTTCACAGAGATCATTCAGTTCAGCCGGCAACTCTTTTCGGGATGCAGTACGAAAGGAAAAACATATGAAATTATTTTATGTGGATGAGAAGCCGGATGTGAAGGAGATGCACGATATAACGAGCGCGGGCTACGGGACGAAGCATCCGGAGCATATCCTGGGCTATGCGGGGTGTTTTCTGTTCAGCCTGCAGGACGTATACGTATCGGATCGTATCGAGGCAAATCTCGCACGTAACGCAAAATTCGGGGACAGACTGATGGATTTCATCGACCGCTTTCAAAGATGCGACTTCGGTGAAATTACGAGGCAGGAAGAAAACCACAACACAGATGAGAGGTTTTTAAGCGGGAGCAGCTGCTACATGATAGCCAGGTATAAATACGGCAATGCGACGATCTGCTACGAGAGCTTTCTCGATATGTCGCTCTTCTATTACAAGACCGAAGATATCAGTGAGGTGCGGCGCGCACAGAATGCTAAAATCGAGAAGCTCGCAGAAGAGAACAGAAAGAATCGGGGGGCGCAGGTGTTCGCCGAAGACGACATCGTATGCTCCCTGACAGACGCGGCCCTGATGGCAAAGTATTTCAACATCCATGATCTGAAGCAGGGGCTGGTATCGGCGGACGCACTTAAGGCGATAGACGCTCTTTATGCGAAGGAATCCGAAGATGCAGTGACATTATACGCATACAGGACGGAAGAGGAACTGAAACGGCGCCTGCAGTATATAGCGATGAAGTTCAACGCGGTCACGATAGAGTACGGCAAACAGTATCTGGTCAGGGATGCCTGCATCCTGCACGAGGAAAAGAAGCTGCGTTACATTCTTTATGATCCGGCCCAGGACGACGAACAGGCGGGGAGCATCAATATTATCAAGTGCCGGAAGCTGATCTTGCAGGATAAAAAAAACACGGAGTATGCAGTAATAGTCCCTTTGGGGAAGAATGATTTTTATGACAATATGTACAGGTGCGTGACGTACAGGGACGGCAGTGCGGGAGTGTTCAAACTCAAAGACAAGGAATTAAGGCATCAGCTGCTGATGAATGCTGAACGGACTCATCGGTGGCAGAGATTTTTGCAGACAGCTTACGATGCGCAGGATGCCGGGGCAAGGATTTACGGCAGTGATTGCGGCAAAGCTGCAAAGGCTGTGGTCAGGCAGAACGACAACAGCAGTTATCTGAAAAAAAAGCGAAAGGATGAACTGCTGGCAGCTGTAAAACAGATCGCGATAATTGCGGGAATAATACTGCTGATATGGTGGTGCAATAATTAGCGCTGATAATTTGACAGCCCGGCTAAAAAATAACCTTGTACTGTCCCAGCATCTGTTCGCATTTTATATGCGCGGCAGTTTCTGCTGTGAGAGGAATCTTATCATATGTCCTGCTCGGACCGGTTGTCGCTGCGGGTAGTGTTTTTCCGCCGATGCTGACACCATGCGCATCTCCCTCCTGAAATTTCCACTGGAAGCTGCAGTCGCAGAATTCTTTTCTGGCGTCGATTTTTTCAGGATGTACAAGTTCGTACACACCGTCTTTCATAAACCAGCATCCGCAGTTGTCTTTCTCGGCAGGACAGCCTCCCTCTATACCGATGCCTGTAAACGTTATTTCGATAAACAGCGTATCAAAGCGAACATTACTGCCGTCACGAATATAAGAGATTTCCGTTTCACTGCTGCTCCAGTTATCGATGTTGAGCCATCCGCTTTTACCGTATGCGGCGACTGGTGTATTGAATTCCAGATAGATCCTGCCGCCGCAGATCTCGGCGTTGATCCTGAGTACCGGCCTCAGCGATTCAAAACCTTCCGGCATCATGGCGCGCAGCCGGTCCTGTTCAACCTTATAGGCCATAACAAACTGTTCTGTTTTTATCATAATGTCTCCTTTGTTAACAATCTTATCGTATCCGGCAATAACCGACTGACCAGAGATAAATCTTTATCCTGCGCTGTCCGTAAAGACAACTGCCCGGTCACAATGTATGCACATAGTGCTTCAGATATTCAATGAACTTTTCGGCTGCCGGGGACAGGGGCTGTCCATTGGGTATCGCCGCGCTCAGCATTATATTATGCGGGGGATCGAGCGGCAGCACGGCGACATTGCCGCTGTAATGCGCCGATGTGAGTTCGTTGTTTATAGTAATGCCCAGACCGGCTTCGACCATGGCAAACAAAGAATTGGCGTCTTTCGTGGAGTATTGTATGTCCGGAGACAAGTGCTCCTGAGCGATCAGTTTCTCACAGTCGGTATTGCCGCCCAGTCCGGAACCGATAAAGGATGCTCCGTTGATTTTTTCGAGGGGAAATTTCTTTTTCTGCGCATACGGATGATCAGGTGGCAGCCACACGACCATCCGGTCTTCCTTGAGCGGTATCCATTGGCAGGGGAGGGAATCGTCGCGGCTCATGAGGCAGAAATCAACGCTGTGCCCATCCAGCATCCTGGAAAGTTCCTGGGGAAGTTCCTCATCGATATCGATATGAATATTGGGATATTCGATTTTGAAAATATGTATGACCTGCGGAAGCCAGGAGGCAGCTATGCTGAAATATACACCCATTCTGAGTTCGCCTACGGTCAGGCCGTTTATATCTGCGGACGCCTGGATAAGACGATCCTGTGAACGGCAAAGGTCACGCATTATCGGGAGAAGCTTCTCACCGTCTGCTGTGGGGTGCGTCCCGCGCCGGTCACGGACCAGAAGCGTACACCCGAGTTCATCCTCGAGAGAACGTACCATGCGGGTGATGCCCGACTGAGAATAGCCGAGGATCTCCCCGGCAGCCGTGAAGCTTCCGGTATCCGCGCATTGTATAAACGCCTCGCATTTTAGAACATCCATTACTGCCTCCTGAAGTGATATGACAAAACGTCATCGTAAAATGACATTTTGCCATTTTTCAAATAACTGGTTATGAGATATATTATATATATATTTCGGGGAAAGTAAAATGAAACAGGTATAATCGATGAACAGAAAAGTACGCGGCAATCTGATATTGCTGGCAACAGCATTTATATGGGGCACGGCGCTGATCTTCCAGAAGACCGGAATGCAGCACGTCGGCCCGGTCACTTTCAACTGCATCAGGATGCTTATCGGCGCAGTAGTGCTTCTGCCGTTCATCGGACTCGGACATGCGCAGGATGGCGGCAGGCGTGCCGGTCTGACGGATGAAAAACAGGAATCCAAACACCATCTTATCATTGCCGCGCTTATCTGCGGGATCGGAATGTTCGGGGGAACGACGCTGCAGCAGATAGGACTCGTGTATACGACAGCCGGGAAAGCAGGATTTATTTCTGCCCTGTATATAGTGATCATACCGCTGGCCGGGCTGCTGATGCATAAGAAAATCAAAGCTTCGGTGTGGACCGGAGTAATGGCCGGTGCAGCGGGGCTGTATCTTCTGTGCGTGAAAGGCGATTTCTCGATAGGCTTCGGAGATCTGCTGATGATCGGATCGGCGTTTGCCTATGCTGTACAGATAATCACGGTAGATCATATGCTGAAAAGCTGAATCCGATAATGCTTGTTGTACTGGAATTTACCGTATGTGTGGCTCTGTCCATTCCGCTGATGCTCATATTCGAAGATCCGCAGCTGAGTGAGATCAGGCAGTGCATACCGCAGTTCCTGTACACGGGAGTGCTGTCATCGGGCGCGGCTTATACTCTGCAGGTGTTTGGGCAGAGAGACACGGACTCGGTATCCGCTTCGCTCATATTGTCCTCGGAGGCAGTAATATCAGTAATAGCGGGGGCATTGTTCCTCGGCGAACATATGACAGGAAGGGAACTGATCGGCTGTGTGCTCATGTTTGCGGCCATAATAACCGTTCAGCTGCCGGCAGATAAAAAGAAAGAAAGGGAAGAAGAAAATGGTGAAGGAGATACTGAAACTGGGAAATCCGCAGCTTTATGAGGTCAGCGAGCCTATAACCAAAGATGAGGCGGAAGATGTAAAAGTGTGGGTGAGAGATCTGCACGATACGCTCATGGCGTACAGAGAAGAATATGGAGCCGGCAGGGCGGTCGCGCTGCCGCAGATAGGCGTGAAGAAAAGGATGCTGTACATGTATGACAAAAAGCCATATGTATTTATTGATCCGGAACTGTCTTTTCCTGATGAGGAGCGTTACGTGCTCATGGATGACTGCATGTCGTTCCCGGGCCTTACGGTAAAAGTGGAGAGATACAGGCGCGCGGTCATAAAGTATCTGGACGAAGATTTCCTGCCGCACGAGATGGAGCTTGAAGGCGATTATTCAGAGCTTCTCCAGCATGAATACGATCATCTGGACGGTATCCTGGCGACCATGCGCGCAGTAGACAACAAGTCGTTCTATATGCAGCAGATGAAGAGGGATTTTTGATTGAACAGTATAAGAAGGTAATTAAAATTAAATCCTCAGCACTGCAGTTCAGCGCTGAGGATTTTTAGTGTGTTATGATTATTAACAGACACTTCCTTCGAATGCATCGGCAATTCGTTCGAGTGCTTCTGTAAGACGTGCGCGTGAACAGGCAAAATTGAGCCGCTGGAATCCGTCGCCTTCGCCGTTCGGGCCGAACATCGGGCCGTCATCCGTGGCCACATGTGCTTTGTGTATCATTATATTGCGGAGAGTTTCATTACTGAGACCATATGCGCGAAAATCAAGCCACGCCAGGAATGTGGCTTCGGGGATCGTGAATTTCACTGCAGGCATGCGTTCGGCAAGAAAGTCGGCCAGGTATTCGGCATTGCCTTTCAGATATATCATAAGTTCATCCAGCCAGTCTTCACTTTCGTTGTATGCCGCGATCTGTGCCGCGGAACCGAAGCAGCCCGGCCATAGGTAGTAAGGCTCCATTTTCAGCCTGAAAGCTGCACGTATTTCATCATTAGGGATAATAATGTCAGATACGAGCAGTCCCGGCCAGATTGAATGTTTTGGAAGGGGAAGTGCATATGATGCAGTGTTGTGCAAATTCTTCCGAAACTGCTGCGAACGGAATATGCTTATGCGGAGAATAAATTAAATCAGAATGGATCTCATCTACTGCAATCATGACGTTGTTATCTATGCAGATCCTGCCGATTTTCGTGAGTTCTTCACTGGTCCATGCCCGGCCGACAGGGTTGTGCGGGCTGCAGAGAAGCATGACTTTTGTTTCAGACTGTCCGGCAAGCATTTCCAGTTCATTGAAGTTGATCTCATAGTGGCCGTCATTATTGACAAGAGGATTGAGTACGATGTTACGTTTTCTGTTGCTTACGTAGTCGTAATACGGATAGTAGACAGGGGACTGGACGATGACATTATCACCTGGTTCTGAGTACATTTCTATCGCGCAGACCAACGCCATATTGACTCCCGGCGTATAGATTATCCAGTCCGGGTCGATATCCCATTCGTTGCGGCGTTTCTGCCAATTGACGCAGGCCTGAAGATATTCAGCGGAAAGCGTAGCTGTATCCGTAGCTTCATGCGACGCGCGTTTTTGGACAGCATTGGCAATAGCAGGAGAAACCGAGTAATCCATATCCGCGATACCCATTGGAATTATATCAGACTCCCCGAACATCTGCTGCCTCTGCTCCGGTGACCATTTGACTGAAATCGCTTGAGTGCGGTCTATCATTTTGTCGAAATTGTATTTCATATTATTGACCTCCTGACAAAGTGTAATATATGTGCTATAATATAATGCAATATAATACTATGACTTGTGCAATATATTGTCAAGGAGAATTTTCAGTATGGATAATATCAATTTGATAGTTTCAAAAATGTAAAACAAATCCGGCAGGAGAAAGATCTCAGTCTGGACGAACTTGCCAAGATACAGCGGTGTCAGCAAATCTATGCTGGCGCAGATCGAGCGGGGTGTCGGCAATCCATCTCTCTCCACTCTCTGGAAAATCGCCAATGGTATGAATGTGACATTCAACGCACTTACGGCGAATCCCAAAGAACCATATGAGATCGTGAAGCTTACTGATATCGATCCTATACTTGAAGGCAGCGGAGCTATCAAAAATTATTCTTTGTTTCCCGATGATGAAAACAGGCATTTCAGTATCTATTATATCGAAGCTGAACCTGGATATGGATGGCAGTCAGATCCGCATCTGCGCGGTACAGTGGAATTCATTACGGTTTTCAGCGGAGCACTTGAAATAAAGATTGAGGACAGAGCATTCAGGGT
>Ga0268359_12975_pt1 | contig 22306 bp, 23 predicted proteins | sample BioMet11_FD_194416 | JGI IMG/M metagenome (GOLD analysis project Ga0268359, IMG submission 194416) | Sewage microbial communities from Oakland, California, United States - Biofuel 11 (PacBio Assembly) | ecosystem: Engineered > Wastewater > Sewage > Unclassified | place: USA: California | collected...
AGTGAAACTGCATCACAAAAGATGGAAGGCCGGCTCTAAGAATCTGGAGCTGGGTTCTGAGTTTGAATTTCATGGCTTTAAGCCGGAGTTTCAGTTTTGCCTCCCTGCCAAAAAGGTAATTCATGAACAGTAATGCTGGGAGAGCAAAGGAAACTATTGTGGCAAAGGCGGCACCCATCATTCCCGTGCCCATACACATGATAAAAAGGTAATCAAGCACGAGATTTACAATTACCCCTGCAACCATAATATTCATACAGAGCCTGGGTTTTCCGTCGTTCCTGACCAGCGGTTCAAGGGCAACTGAAATAATTATAAAGACTGAACCAGCGAAGATAATCCTCAGGTAATCACGGGCAAAAGCTAGAGAAGATCCGCTGGCTCCAAGGATGCTAACTTGAGGTTTCACAGAAAATCAGCCCGACTACAGTAAAAACTGCTCCCGTAAGAAGACACAGGGAAAAAGCATTGTTTACTATATCCAGGGCTTGGCTGAGGTTCTCCTTTCCAAGTTGGAGGGCCGTAAGACTTGATGTACCGATCCCGATAATTACTCCAATAGCGATTATAACCATATAAGCGGGATAGGCAAGGGTAATTGCTGCAAGCCCCTGGCTACCGATGGCATTTCCTATAAAAAAACCGTCAATTATTCCCTGGATTCCGGCAATGACGACTCCAACGACGGTCGGGAATGCAAATTTCAAGAATAGATTCACTATGTTCCCGGATTTCATTTCTTCGTCACTTACCATTCCAGGCCCTCCTCACATATTGAAACCACCTTTTCAGAAGCCTGGTTTTGAAACTCTGAAACTTTCTTTTCAGAGGCCTGGTTTTGAGATTCCGGGAATATTTTTGCCGTTGTCAGGTGGAAGAACCTGTTCAAAGAGAGATAGGTTATATTGTGTTTCTTTAGAGATTGATATATTTTTAAAGTTTTACCTATTCTTGAGGGGCCGAGACAATAATATCCGGTCCTCTCAAATAGTTTGCATGAGGTCATAACTCATCCTGGACGAAGCTTCTGAAAATACGCAGATTCAAGTATAGTTGCCCTGTTGCAAAATTAATTAGTCTGTCTATGCCGAACTGGTAACTGCATATAATCTGTGGGTTAATTTGTGTGCATTCTTGCAACACTCATTCGTTTTACGGAGCTTCACCGTTTAAAGAGTAAAAGGGATTCAAACGAACCAAGAATCCTGTGCAATCATGCAACAAAGCAAGTAAAATCAGCTTCAGATAATTCTCTGATCACAGCTAATTTTATATATTAAAAAATATTTATAATTATATATAGATTTGCACTCGCTTTTAGTTTAACAGGTTATATAATTTGGAATCTTAAAAAATTTAAGTATGTAACCAGCCGCATTTTGAGCAAAAACACTTATTAATCGGTTTAAAGCTAAAAACGTGAATAAAATGGTTCAGCTCAAACTAAAAATTCGGGAAAAGCATTAAATTTGCTCACAGGCTATTAAATTTACAAATAAGCGAAAATAAGCTTGAAACGAACAGCTACAGATTCAAAGTGAATCCGATTTACAACAATAAGATCAGATTTACGACAACAATAAGATCAGATTTACGACAACAATAAGTTTAGAGTTTTTCAGGTTTACAATAAGTTTTCTCTACAATAATAGTCAAGGGCTTACCCATCCATTTTTTATGCGAGAAGCGCCTTTACGTCTTAAACTGAACTTTATTCCTTTACTCATCTTTGCCCACCTTACTCACCTTTACTCACCTTTACTCACCTTTACTTACCTTTACCCACCTTTACTCATTTATCTGCATGCTGATAAGCTTTTCATGTAAACCGTTTGTATAGCTTTCTCTTCATAGTTACAAAACCTTCCAGCCGGAAAGAACAAACTGATCAAAAATGTCTACTGAAAATTATTCTACTGAAAATTATACATGTATCCCTCCTGAAGTCCTGGCTCCCGTAGGCGACGAAGAAGCCCTTCTTGCTGCAATTAGAGGAGGAGCTGATGCAGTCTATCTCGGGGTTGATGAATTCAACGCCCGTCAGGGTGCAAAGAATTTTACTCTTGAGAATCTTGACGAGGCCGTGAAACTGGCACATTCACACGGAGTTCTTGTTTACCTGGCCCTCAATATCCCGATCAAGCAAAAAGAGTTGCAGCACGCGCTTGAAATAGCAGACTGTGCATATGCAGCCGGAATCGATGCAGTTATCCTTCAGGACCTGGGGCTTCTCAGGCTTTTAAATGAAATTTATCCGGACCTCGAGCTTCATGCAAGCACCCAGATGACTATCCATAATAAAGGAGGAGTTGATTTTGTAGCAGGGCTGGGGGCAAAAAGAGTTATAGTCTCAAGGGAACTTACTACGGCTGAGGTAAAAAACATAGTAGACCACTCGAATGCGGAAATTGAGGTTTTCGTCCATGGAGCCCTTTGCTACTCCTATTCGGGCAAATGTCTTTTCAGCAGTTTCCTGCATGGTAGGAGTGCAAACCGGGGGGCCTGTGCCCAGCCCTGCCGACGCCGGTACAGGTTCGTGGTAAACGGCAGGGAAGTTGACGAAAGGCATATCGGAGGCAGTTATCCCATAAGCTGTGCCGAACTCTCCACACTCCCAGGGCTTGAGGAAATCATAAAAACCGGAGTTGTAAGCCTTAAAATAGAAGGGCGGATGAAAAAGCCCGAGTACGTTACTGCAAGTGCCGCTGCCTATAAAGCTGCAGTTGAAGGAATCTGTGGTTCAGGAGATAATCCGACAAAAGAGGAGCTTGAAGCGAGGGAAGCCGAGCTTGCAAAACTCTTTTACAGGGGTTTTACAAGAGGCTTCATACTCGGAGAAAAAGGCGTATCTCACCCTAAATACAGTTCAAACTACGGAGCGTTCCTTGGAAAAGTCCTTGATATTTCCCGCTCAAAAGGGAATACGAAACTTACAGTTCGGCTGAATCAAGACATCCAGGTAAAAGACGGTATAAGTATTTTCACGCGAGAGCGGATGCTTGGCTCGGCAGTTACGGGTATAGTCACGACCTCAGACGAGCATATAAAAAGCGCGAAAAAAGGTGAAAAAAGTAGGGCTTGAAATCAGCTCGAAGACCGGAAGAGCAGTCCAGAGAGGTGATGAACTCTACCTCACAACAGACACACGGCTCCTCGATACCCTTCAAAAAACAAAACTGAAAAACGCTTCCTGTAAGCCTGAAAGTAAGAGCCAGGAAAGGAGAGCGGTTTACGGTTGTGATTAGAGAAGAAAGTGAAAAGCCCAGAGAGACCAGGAAGACCACAGAGAAGCTCTATTTGTGGAATTTACGGATGATTACGTCGTCCAGGAAGCCGAGAAAGCCCCAACAACAGTCGAGAAGATAATAAAAGCAATGGAAAGCCTTGGGGACACTTCTTTTGAGGCCGCTTCTGTTGAGATCGATGCTGATGATAATATTTTCATTCCTGTCGGCGTGTTGAAAAACGCAAGGAGAAAGGCAGCAGACCTCCTGCTGGAAAAAATCCTCAATGGAGATAAGAAAGAGCAAAAGCACCTGGATCTTGAAGATTTCGATTACCTGTGTAACTCTGAAATCCATAGCAGTGAAACGAGTGACAAAAATGAGCTTACTCCAGCCGTTAATGAGACTCTCAACAAAACCCTTAGTGGAACCCGGGGCAAAAATCTAGATTCAAAGCGGCTCCTTCTTAGTGTTGAAGTAAACGAAAGTTCCTCTCTCTTTGAGGCTGCGTTCGCCGGTGCAGATATTATCTATGTTCCGGTTTCGATGTTTGAAGAGCTTGCCGCGCCCGAGAATGCGGAAAAGCTTGAAGATTTGAAAGCCGAAAGGGTCGAAATTGTTTTCCGGGTTCCCCTTATAAATCATGATTATGAACTGGATAAACTCAAGCTCCTGCTGGAAAAAGTTAAAGAGGCAGGCTTCGGGATAGCCTGTTCCGAGTTCGGGACCTTACAGCTTGCAAAAGAACTTTCCATACCCTTTACCGCAGGAAAAGAGTTCAATATTTTCAACGCTTTTACGGCCAGTACTCTCTACCAGGCAGGAGCGTACAGATCAACCCTTTCAAGCGAACTGAACCTGGGCGAGATAAAAAACATTTGTGGGGTCCTTCAAACCTGCAGGGGCTCAGGACAGACAGAAATTTTTGTTTACGGCAGAGAACTTATGCTTATTACGGAAAATGATCTTTTAAAGCCCCTTGTTGACAGAAGAATTGTAAGAAAGGACAGCAAGGTGCTTCTCGTTGACCAGGAAGGTTCCGAATTTCCGGTCGAGCGCCTGGGGACCCGGACCCTTATTTATAACTCAAAAGTGCTTGATATGCTGAAGTATATCAAAAACCTGAAAGATTACGGTGTGGATGTGCTTCGGCTTGATCTTTCATTCAATACTCAGGCTGAGATAAAAGAGATAATAAGGGCATACAAAGAAGTCCTTGCAGGAAGAGAAACCAGGTTGAAACCTGCAAGAGGGGTTGAATATACTACAGGGCATTATTTTAAGGGAGTTTAAGGTAAAACTCCTTTAAATGTAGGACTTACGCAGTTGAACTGAAGAATCAACAGCATTAAACCGTTAACTGTCTAAAACGTGACTTTAATCCAAAGTCTTTGTCGTAATTGATTTTGTTCCTCAAGTGCGTAAGTCCTAAAATGAAAAACGGCTACTTCCTTAAGGTGCTGAATAGGGTAGAAATATAGTTTTAGTTCAGGTCTTTTTGTTTGATACGGTATTCAAATATGAAATACTTGAAACTGATCAGGATGTATTCTTCAGCAAAAATACAATAAAGAAAAAGTAGTAAGAAAACAAATTATCTGCCGAAAGTGAATTGCAAGAAACTCTGTTACTCTATTTATAAAAACCCGTTATAATACCTAAAATTCTTTGTGTGAAGCTTTTTAAAAAATTAAAGTTACCTAAAAGCCCGCAACTGTTTAAGCCCTAAATAGTATATTGGATCATAATCTATAAACAGACTTTGAGGTTCTTTTTTTATGCAATTTAAAAATTCTTCTTTGCTTACAATTATTTAGTCATTACTACTAATCCAACAATCTTGTTTCCAGAATACCAGACTTTAACATCGAAGATATCAGGATTAGCGAATGCTTGCTGTACAGAGGTTTCAATATTACTGGCTGGTTTGGATAAGTACCTCCAGTCATTACCTGCATAGAGCCAAAGAGCTTTTGTATTGGAGGAAGGATAGGGCTGCAGTTCAAGCCAGTATTTTGTTGCTATGTCATTCTTCACAGCTGTTGTGGATACTGATTTTTGCGATAAAACTGGGTCTGTTGTCTGCTGACTGCCTGAGCTCAGACTTATTCCCAGATCTTGAGAAGATGCAGCACTCAAGACCGATGGAACCGCTGCAAGGATTAAACACATCGCTAAACCTGCTATTATAAGCCTATTTTTTAACATCTTTTACACCTCAAACTATTTAATATCCTGTTGTTTTTCACACGCATCGTGCTAAAATGCCTATTTTTTTCTCGAGAATATGCGCGTATCAAGAAAAAGATTTTAAAAATAAACCCCGAGAAATATGTAAAGTATTTTCAATACATACCAATGTTATATCTATAGTCCACGTATATGATACTTTTGATAGTGTTCCCAAATTTGTGCAGGTGCGTGTCAGAATCAAGTACATAAGAATTTATTAAAACTGACAATTTCAGATAGCTTAATTCTTCCACTTCTGTTTTTGTAATTCAACTGTAAACTCCATATTCGGTAACATTTTAGGCAAGTGTATTTCACATAAAGTCGATCCGTATCAACAGGACTGGTACTATCAGGGGACTATATTACTGTAAACATGATTCAAACAGTTAAAAATATATTAACATGAACAAAATGTCCTGACATAAAAATCCAGGCAGTAAAGTGTACTGCGACCAGTAAACTGAAGTTTTATGTGGGCTACGCAGTGCAATAACGACAAAAATCATGGGTTCTTCGAACCCGTACTATTCGGACACATCTGGAAGGTCTATCCGGAATACGCCTGTCTTTCCTGAAATGCTGTAAATAACTCTAGAAACTACATAAATAAATAGTTTTAAATAATAAAACGAGTGCAGTTACTTATATATTGAATAAAAAATAAAATATAGATGCTCATGCAAAAAAGGATTATCTATGGAATTGATATTGCCCGGGGTTCTCCCAGGGCAAGAGAACTTCCCAGGTATGCACTTGTTATCCTTAAGGATGGGGAAGTTTTCCATCAAAGTATGCTCCGTCGCCAGAAAATCTTTAATATGATCCAGAGGGAAAAGCCGGAGATAATAGCTGTTGACAATATTTTCGAGCTTGCGGCCGACCGAAGCGAGCTCCTTTCTCTTATGGAAAAGCTGCCTGAGGGCGTTAAACTTGTTCAGGTTACAGGTGGGCTGCATCCTGAACCACTTGTAAGGCTTGCACGGAAACACGGTTTTTCTTTCGATCCCGAAAACCCGAATGATGAAGCCGAAGCATGTGCCCGCCTTGCAGATATGGGGGTTGGGCATGAGGTTTCCCTTTTTGAAGATATTACAAAAATTAAAGTCAGTAGAGCCCGTTCCCTGGGAAGGGGAGGCTGGAGCCAGAACCGGTACCGTAGGAAGGTACATGGAGCTGTGCTGCAAAGGAGCAGGGAGATTGAGAATGCCCTGAAAGACCTTTCTCGGGAAAAAGGCATCAGGTTCGAAGCCGTAAACGTAAAAGGTTTCGGAGGCTATGTCAGGTCTGAATTCACCGTTTATGCAAAACGTGGAGAGATACCAATACATCCAATGGCAAGCAACGATGCTCAGGTAAGCGTAAGAAGTGTTGAACGCGATAGAATCCGATACATCCCCCTCAAACCGAAGAACCAGAGACGTAAGTTTACAATCGTGGGAATCGATCCGGGAACAACCGTGGGAATAGCGATTCTTCTCTTGACGGAGATCTTCTTTACTTGAAAAGCTCCAGGGGAATAGCTCCTGATGAAGTTGTCAAACTTATTGCCGAATACGGAAAACCTGCGGTTGTTGCCAGCGATGTAACTCCAATGCCGGGCTCAGTTGAGAAAATACGAAGAAGTTTCAATGCCGTGCCTGCAAGTCCTGGAATTGAGGTTTCTGCCGAGGAAAAAATAGCGCTTGGAAGGACTTTTGGTTACTCGAATGACCACGAAAGGGATGCACTGACTGCTGCTATCCTTACCTACAGGAGTTATAAGAATATATTTTCCAGGATTGAAAAGAAAGCTCCTCAAAATGCAGATCTTGAGCTGATTAAGTTTTATGTGATCCGTGGAGCTTCTATAGAAGCAGCAATTGAAAAAGCCCGGACATCAGGTGAGCCTGAAAAACCAAAGCCAAGAGAACATGCCGAAAAGCCGGAGGACAGAGCAGTTGATGAATCTCTCCTGAAAATGAGGGAGACTGTCCAGAGGCAGAGCGAGCAGATTCAGAACCTTCAGGAATATCTTGAGGAATTAAAGAAAGACCTGATTGCAAAAGACCGGAAAATCTCAAAGCTCGAGTCAAGGTTAAACAGCTTCAAAAAGGAAGCTTACAGCGAAATTCGGAAATCAAAAGAAATCAAGATCAGGGACGAAACTATTGAAAACCTGAAGAAAGAAGTCAGCCATAAAGCAAAACCGTAAAGGAACTGCGGCGCAGAAGCAACAAGCTGCGTAAAATCCAGAAGATGGAGGTCCGCGGCGAAGGTACGGCTGTCAAAGTTATTGCTGCCTTTACGAAGGAGTCCATTGCCGAAACAAAGGAAAAGTACGGACTTAAGACCGGCGATGTAGTTTTCCTTGAAAATCCAAGCGGAGGCGGAACTGCAACAGCTCAGATCCTTGTAGAGGCCGGAATCCGAGCCGTAATCATCCCTGAGGACATTTCGCACGCAGCCGAGGAAACCTTCTTCAAAGGAGATGTGCCGGTCTTAAAGGATATTCTGCTTGAAAGGGCTGAAGACTTTGCAATGGCAGAACCAGAAACCCTTAAGCTGCAATTGCAGCCTGGGAAAAAGAAGCCGATGCAAAACGCCACAAAGCCAAACAGGACGAACTGCAGAGTCTCTTTGATGAATACAGGAGTGAAAGACGCAGGGGCCTGGTATAAAAAGGTTCTTTTTAAATTCCATGGCCTCTCTATTTCTCATTTGCAAAACATTTCTCTCTTCCGAGACGGACTGGGGCGATTACTCGGGAAGCACCTCTTTTTTAAGCAATAAATTCAATCTGAATCAATATGCCAGATCCCATAATAAAACCTACTAAAGAACCTACTAAAAAACCTGACAAAAAAACTGTCAGAACCCCGATTAAAGAACATTTCCAGCTTAAGGAAACCATAGTTACTATTGCAGCCGATAACCAGGCCCATATCGAAGCTGCAAAAGAAGCAATTCGCATTCATAGGGCAGCCCTTGAGACTTACATTCTTTCCGATCCTTATTTTCAGCTCACTCTCGAACCCTACGAATGTCCGGAAAATGCCCCTGAGGTTGTAAGAAGGATGGTAAAAGCAGGAAACACTATGGGTATAGGGCCAATGAGTGCGGTTGCAGGTACAATTTCGGCTCTTGCTGTGGAAGCAATGGTTAAAGCAGGAGCAAAGTATGCTATTGTCGATAACGGCGGAGATATTGCACTCATCAATGACAGGCCTGTTGTGGTTGGGATCTATGCAGGACAGTCTCCTATCAAAAACCTGGGGCTGGTGTTCGAACCCAGAAACTCGATTACAGGCGTATGCACTTCAGCAGGGACAGTTGGCCCTTCAATCAGCTTCGGAATGGCAGATGCGGCTGCAGTATTTTCGGACGACGTTTCCCTGGCAGATTCAGCTGCAACGGCTCTTGGAAATGAGGTAGACATAGGAAAGGAATCTGTGGAGGTTTCTTTCAAAGCCGTAAAGGGAATTCCAAAAATAAAAGGGGCACTTGTAATTCAGGGAGAATATATTGGCATGTGGGGGCAGGTGCCAAGAATTACAAGGGCAGATGTCAGGTATGAGTATATAACTAAAGCGTGATTATCTGGTGCTCCCTTTACACGATTCTCTGGTGCCCTCCTTACATGATTATCCGGTGCTCTTCTTACACGATTCTCTGGTACTCTCCTGATAATTAGCTGGTTTTATGTTTAGGAATTATGTCTTTTTATAAAATATTGATAAACGTTGTCATAACTGCTTGAAATCTTCAGAAAAATAGGCAGCTCGGAAAAATTATTAAAGTTATAAAATTAATAAAGTAAAGATTTATCGTTAGTGCGTTTGTTTCGTAACATAGTTACATATTAAATTACAGTTAGATGGATGATGTTACAGCTACTTCTGTAACTGGATTTTGAGCTAAGGCCCCGTCTCAGAATAAACTGTGCAGATTTCCAATTGGACGTTTTGATTTTCACTATCAAGATAGCCAATTAAAGTTACAATAAATTATAAGTTGCATAGGTTATTTCGTTGCGGGTACTAAGTCAGTTATCCTGGAAAAAAATAGAATTAGATGACTTAAAATTGCTAAAACCGAAGGGAGGAAAATACATGTCCAAGAAAATCCTGATCTTAACAGGCGATTGCGCTGAGGACTATGAGGTGAAGGTACCACAACAGTCACTCCAGATGCTGGGCTACCAGGTGGATATAGCGGCACCCAACAAAAAACTGGGGATATGCTGCAACTGGTCGTACACGACTTCACCACGCTCGATACTTATATTGAGCTTCCAGGACATCGCATCTCGGTAGATGTTTCCGTGTCTGAAGTAAAAGCGGATGATTATGCAGGTCTAATCGTTCCGGGTGGCAGAGCCCCTGAATACATCCGTATGTATGATGAGGCCATTAAACTCGTACAGGATTTCTTTGCGGCTGGCAAGCCTATAGCAGTTATCTGCCATGGACTGCAGCTTTTGGCAGCGGCTAAAGTCCTGGAAGGCTATAAGGTAACATCATACCCGGCATGTGCTCCAGAATGCCGGTTGGCTGGCGCTGATTGGCAGTCCGAGTCGGTAATTATAGACAAAAACCTGGTAACAGCTCAAGCCTGGCCCAATCACCCAGCCTGGTTAAGAGCTTTTGTAGAACTGCTCGGTGCAAGTATAAGCATCTAAGAGGCTGTCTTAAAATTCAAACCATTTATACAATTGGATAATAGGCAACGTTTCGTTTAAATTCATATTACGCACTCGATGTATAAAATCAAACACAATAAACATCATGGTTTAAACTTTCGTTTTAGACATTAACAGTTTGACACTCAGTTTATCAATTCAAATGCATAAGTCCTATCCCAATTATAAAACCAAATTTAATTTTAAGACACGCTCTAAGTAAAGAAGCATCTAAGTAAAGAAGCATCTAAGTAAAGAAGCATCTAAGTAAAGAAGCATCTAAGTAAAGAAGCATCTAAGTAAAGAAGCATCTAAGTAAAGAAGCATCTAAGTAAAGAAGCATCTAAGTAAAGGGTTTTAGAATTTATTTCAGGATGGATTCATCCAGAATCCATCCTTGAATTGGATTTGTTCTTCATCTTATTGGCATGAAAGTACATGGGGGATATCTTCCTCACGTGCTCTTTTCCTCCTTTTTCCTCGTAATTGCAAATATTTCACTCATTATTGTTATCCTTTCATCAACCGATAATATCTCGTTCTCAACAATCTTTGTCTTTTGAGTTTCTCCCTTTTTATATCCAGTTTCATCTTCGTACATCTCATCATTTGTGATAAGATGCCATATTATCGTTGCAATTTTCCTTGCAAGGGCAATAATTGCCTTTGAATGCCCAATTGACTTCTTTTTCCTGTTAAAAAACTCTTTTAACTTGCTATTTTTCGTTTTTGCCGCTGCCTGAGCAATTTGTGTCAAAATCCACCTTGCTTCCTTAGGTCCTCTCTTTGTGATCCTACCGTTGTGGTATTTATCTGCGGATTGGTACACATTAGGAACAAGACCAAGCCAGGACGCAAGTTTATCTCCTGAAGAAAAATCGTTAAAATCCCCAATTTCAGCAATTAGAGTTGCTGCTCCAAGTTTCCCTATACCTGGAACAGACATTAAAATTTCCATTTCGTGCTTATGATTATTATAAGCATAATTGAATATTTCGTTTTCTAAAACTTCTATTTCATCGTCTAGACTCTTTATGAGTTTCAGACAGATCTGAAGCCTGAATGCAGCACTTTGAGAAATTTCGTTATTAAGAACTTCTCGTATCTGATCACTTTTTTTACGAACATTTGGGGAAAGACTTGCTATAATCTGGTCAACGCTCTTACCTGAAGAGATTCCCGATAAGATCATTATACCATTCTTGCCAAATATATCTGTCAGCACATTCTTAAGATTAAACATTTCAGGCGCGAGTATAGCATGTGCTTTGTTTTTTATATCGGTTCTTTTTTGTACAAGGCTATGACGAAGCCTAATGCATGACCTGAATGCTCTATGATCTATTGGGAAAATTCTTGATGGCTGAATCATATTATTCAATGCAAGTTGCGCAATGAATTCTGAATCTAGCTTATCTGTTTTTTTGTGTGTAAAAGCCTTCATATCTCGCGCATTTCCAACTATTACAGGTAGATAATTTATCAATGAATCATGAATCGGAACCCAGAAATCACTGGTTGATTCGCATGCAACAACATTACATTTTTCTGATATTACCCATTTTTTAAAGGTCAAAATGTCATCATCGGTTCTATTAAAACGTTTTTGCTGTTTTTCACCGGATCTGCAGAGGATTGTAGCAATGAAAAAGAGTTTGTGAATGTCTAAACCACAAGCTTTGTTTATAACTTCAATCAAATTAGATCACCCAATTTATTTGGGCAGTGGAATTGCCTCAAAGGCCAATTTGGCATCCGTGATCAAAGTCACATGTGAGCCTTCGATGGCAATTCACTGATTAGTTTTATGACGGTTTTAAAAAACCAAAATAAGTACAACCTTACTGCCCAAGATAATGATGGGATCTATTGTCAAAAAAGGTTGAGTAGAGTACTTTCATTTATTTGTGCCTGTTATTCAAAGAATTTCATGTGCGTTTTATATTATAAAAGATAGTATTTCTATTATAGAATATAGGAACATTGGAGGTTTAAGATATTCCTAGTTACTCCCAGTTACATTTTTTAAAAATGTTAAATTTAAAATTTAGAAATTTGGATTTGACTTTAATTAATTATTTGACTTTAATTAATTGGGACTTTATTTTTGGAGAGTTTTTGGAGAGGGTGACTATCGGGAAATCGAGACGTTATTAAGAATCGGGGCAAAAGTCTCAAGTTACCCGTAAATAAGAAAAATAAATTGAATTCTTGGCCTTACTTTTACTTGCTTTTAAAAAGTTGAAAATTCTCGTACATATATTTTTCCGGCAAAATTGGGAAAAATTTGGTTGAAATTCGTCACGAAAGAAATAATTTTAACTTATCTATATAAAAATTACAAAAGAAAATGTATTCTCACCATAAACTATTTATAGAATAGCTAGAATTAGAGGGTTGCACTGGTGTGATAGGTGCTCCCTGAGGCAGCGGGGCAGCAGGGTAGCATGAAAAAATCTCCCGGTGTAAAAAATAAAAAAAGAAGAAACGTAACTGGGCCCGTAGCTCAGTCAGGCAGAGCGTCTGGCTTTTAACCAGACGGCCTAGGGTTCAAATCCCTACGGGCCCGCCATATTCTTAATTATACCCGGTGGAAAGGCCATCCGCGGGAGAAATCGACCGGACAAATTTTTTGAATGCTTTATTTTTGGAGGAAAGGATTTGACAAAATTCAGCCTGCTCGACCATGAGTCGGTCCCTAAACATGAAATCATGCCTGAAGGCGAGTTAAAGTCTGTTTTAAGCAAGTATTCCATTGAAAAGGAGCAACTTCCTAAAATCAAAGTGAACGATCCTGTTTGTAAAGAAATAGGCGCTGTTGTCGGAGACGTAGTGAAAATCACAAGAAAAAGTCAAACTGCAGGGGAGGCAGATTACTATAGACTTGTGATCGATTAAGCGGAGGGGAGTAAACCGCTTGTATGATCAAATTTTCTTTACGGAATGTCTTTTTGAATCCCATGCACCATCGTATGGCAAAACTCAACAGTTGCACACCGATCCAAGGATCAGAATCTCTTGATTTTCATTTTAATAAAGCAAAGAGGGTGCTATCATCGCGTTAGAAACAAGTATACTGTCGCAGGCTTATTTTACACGGGACAAGATAGTGCAGCACCATATAGACTCATTTAACAAGTTTATAGATTACGGGCTGCAAAAAATCATAGATGAACAGAGAACAATAGAAACCGATATCGAGGATACCTACCTTAAACTTGGAAAAATCAGGGTAGAACATCCTGTGGTAAAGGAAGCCGACGGGGCAATCGAAAAACTTTATCCCAACGAGGCAAGGCTCAGGAAACCTCTCATATTCAGGTCCTCTTTACCTCGAAATGAGCGTGGTAAAAGAAGGAGTTGAGTCCGAAGTAATGGAAGCAAAAATAGGACAGCTTCCTATCATGGTCAAATCCAAGATCTGTAACCTTCCAGGGCTTAGCGAAACCGAAAAAGTCCGCTATGGGGAAGATCCGCTTGACCCAGGGGGATATTTCATTATCGGTGGTACCGAAAGGGTGGTTATGACCCTGGAAGACCTCGCCCCTAACAAAATTCTCGTAGAGTATGGGGAGAGGTATGGCGATACTATAGAGGTTGCAAAGGTTTTCTCACAGAAGCGCGGATATAGAGCCCTCGTAATCGTAGAAAGAGGACGAAAATCCCTGCTCGAGGTTTCTTTCCCTTCGATCTCAGGCCGAGTATTTTTCATTACCCTGATGAGAGCTCTTGGGATTGTAACTGACGAAGATATTGTAAATGCAGTTTCAAGCGATCCCGAAATTATCAAGTTCATGCTGGAAAACCTCGAAGAAGCCGAAGTCGAAACCCAGGAAGAAGCAATCGAGAAAATCGGGGCTCGGGTTGCTGCAGGCCAGGCCAAGGAATACCAGATAAAAAGAGCAAACTATGTTATTGACAGGTACCTGTTCCCCCATCTTGGAAACGACATGAAAGACCGGCTCTCCAAGGCTCACTTCCTGGCAAGAATGGCTGAGTCCTGTTTCGAGCTGGCCCTTGGCAAGCGTTCGGAAGATGATAAAGACCACTATGCGAACAAAAGGCTGAAACTCGCAGGAGACCTGATGGAAGACCTCTTCAGGGTATCTTTCAACAGGCTTGCAAGAGACATAAAATACCAGCTCGAACGCGCAAACATGAGAAACAGGGAGTTGAATGTCGCAACAATAGTCAGGGCCGATGTGTTGACTGACCGCCTGCAGCACCCGCTGGCAACCGGAAACTGGGTTGGAGGAAGAACAGGTGTGTCTCAGCTCCTTGACAGAAACGACTATATCTCCACGCTTTCCCACCTGCGCCGGGTAATTTCGCCCCTTTCCCGCGCCCAGCCTCACTTTGAAGCAAGAGACCTGCATGCAACCCAGTGGGGAAGGCTCTGCCCTTCGGAAACTCCTGAAGGCCCGAACTGTGGCCTGGTGAAAAACTTTGCCGAGATGGTTGAACTTTCAACAGGTATAGAAGATACCGACGGGATAAAGAAAATTCTCTACGACCTGAACGTCGAGCGCGTGGTTGTAAAGGTGCCGGAAATCCCGGCCAAGCTGAAGGAAACCTTATTCGATGAGTTTGGAGAAGAAATCGTTGAGGAATATGAAGAAACTCCTGAACCCGAAACCAAATACAAAGATGATGAGTTTTACGATTATTCAGATATGGATGATGCCGGATCAACGTTCGGTGATTAAGGGGTCGATGCTAGATGACTAAAGCAAAAGTATTCATAAACGGGGAGCTTGTCGGGACCCACGATAACCCTGCGGAGCTTGTAGACGAGCTCAGAAAGATGAGGCGGCAGGGTTTCATATCCAGACAGGTCAATGTCGCTCTTAACAATAACACAAGAGAAGTAATAATAAACTCCGATATGGGCAGAGCAAGAAGGCCCCTTCTGGTTGTGGAGAACGGAGCTCTCAAGGTAACTCCAGAGCACGTAGAGAAAATTAAGAACAAAGAAATCAACTTTGATGACCTGGTAAAAGAAGGCTGTATAGAGTATCTCGATGCCGAAGAAGAAGAAAATGCCTTCATCGCACTCTACGAGGCTGATATTACTCCAAAGCACACTCACATGGAGATTGATCCTGAACTTATTCTTGGAATCTCTACGGGAATGGTGCCTTATCCTGAACATAACGCATCTCCGCGTAACACCATGGGTGCAGCCATGATTAAACAGTGTATCGGGGTTGCAACCGCAAACCAGAAGCTTAGGCCTGATACCAGGGCCCATGTCCTTCACTACCCTCAGAGAGCAATGACCAGAACCAGAACCTCGGAAGCAATAGGTTTTGATGACAGACCTGCAGGCCAGAACTTCGTGGTCGCAATCCTGTCCTATGAAGGGTATAACATTGAAGACGCACTGATTTTCAATAAGGGCTCAATTGACAGAGGCCTCGGGAGAAGTCACTTTCTCAGAACTTTTGAAGGAGAAGAACGAAGGTATCCGGGCGGACAGGAAGACAAGTTTGAGATTCCTGACTCTGAATACCGCGGAGCGCGCAGTGCAGAAGCCTATGCTAACCTGGATACAGACGGGCTTGTAAATCCCGAAACCCCAGTTGGCCCCAATGATGTACTGATCGGAAAAACCAGTCCGCCAAGGTTCCTTGAAGAACCGTCAGACTTCGGGATTGCAGTCGAGCAGAGGAGAGAAAGCTCGATCACAATGCGGTCAAATGAAACCGGAATTGTTGACACGGTCATCCTGACCGAATCCATTAACGGAACCAGACTTGCCAAAGTAAAGGTAAGAGATGAAAGGATTCCTGACATCGGGGACAAATTCGCTTCAAGGCACGGGCAAAAAGGAGTTATCGGCCTGAAAGTCCCGATTGCAGATATGCCGTTTACGGAATCCGGCCTGACTCCTGACCTGATGATCAATCCCCATGCAATTCCTTCCCGTATGACTGTAGGCCACGTCCTGGAAATGATTGGCGGAAAAGTAGGTTCCATGGAAGGCAGACGAGTTAATGCAACAGGCTTTCTCAGGAGAGAACTGAAGAAGACCTCAGAGAAGCCCTGAAAAAGCACTGGTTTTGCTCACACCGGAAAAGAGAATCTTCTACTGACTGGAGCAACCGGCAAGATGATCCCTGCAGATGTCTTTGTTGGGGTTATTCTCTACCAGAAACTGCACCATATGGTTACTTCGAAAATGCACGCAAGGTCCCGTGGACCTGTACAGGTGCTTACCCGCCAGCCAACCGAAGGCCGAGCCAGAGAAGGTGGTCTCAGATTCGGAGAAATGGAGCGTGATGTGCTGGTAGGGCACGGAGCTGCCATGTCATTAAAAGAAGGCTGCTTGACGAGTCGGACAAGGTTGTAGAACTTGTCTGCTCTCACTGTGGAATGATTGCAACGTATGATAAGCAGCGAAATGTCGCTTTCTGCTCAACCTGCGGGGCTGACACGGATATATACCCTGTGGAAATGAGCTATGCATTCAAGCTGCTGCTGGACGAAATCAAATCCCTGGGAGTTGCGCCCAGGCTTAAACTTGAAGATGCGGTATGAGGTGAGGCGGATATGGCAAATGTACCTCCAATTCCGAAAAGAATTGCTTCTATTAAATTCGGCTTACTGTCTCCAAAAGAGATCCGTAAAATGAGTTCAACTCCTATCATCACAGCCGACACTTACGACGATGACGGATTTCCAATTGACATGGGGCTTATGGACACGAGGCTCGGAGTTATTGACCCCGGGCTTCGCTGCAAGACCTGTTCAGGGCGAGCAGGCGAATGTCCTGGACACTTCGGGCACATTGAACTTGTAGCCCCGGTGGTTCACGTTGGCTTCAATAAAGTAATCCGAAAACTTCTCAGGGCAACCTGCAGGAAAATGTAGCAGGATCTGCTTGACTCTGCACAGAAACAGCATTTTCTGGACCAGCTTATAGGCATTGAGGAAATCGGACATATGCCTGATGACCTGATTAACGAGGCTTATAAGGAGGCCAGCAAAGTAAAGACCTGTCCCTACTGTAACGAGGAACAGCTGGAAATTAAATTTGAAAAACCCAGTGAGTATCTCGAAAACGGGGAGAAGCTGACCCCTACCGAGATAAGGGACCGTTTTGAGAATATCCCTGATGACGATATTCGGGTTATAGGAATGGACCCGAAAGAATGCAAGGCCTGAATGGATGATCCTTACGGTTCTGCCTGTACCTCCTGTTACGGTCCGTCCTTCGATTACCCTTGAATCCGGGCAGCGTAGTGAAGACGACCTGACCCACAAACTCGTAGATATTATCAGAATTAACCAGCGCTTCCAGGAAAACAGGGAAGCTGGCGCTCCTCAGCTTATTATTGAAGATCTCTGGGAACTCCTTCAGTATCACGTTACAACCTTCTTTGACAATTCTGTCTCAGGGATACCTCCTGCAAGGCACAGGTCCGGCAGGCCATTAAAAACCCTCTCTCAGCGTTTAAAGGGTAAGGAAGGACGTTTTAGAGGAAGTCTGTCAGGTAAACGTGTTAACTTCTCGGCCCGTACAGTAATTTCTCCGGACCCAAACCTGAGCATTAATGAGGTAGGGGTTCCTATGCCCATTGCAAGGATCCTGACAATGCCCTCGGTGGTAACACCAAGGAATATAGAACAGCTCAAGATTTACGTACGCAATGGGGAGGATATACACCCCGGAGCAAATTATGTACTGCGTCCTGACGGCAGGCGTATAAAAGTTACAAACGTAAACAAAGATGACCTTGCCGAAAAGCTGGAGTTCGGATGGACAGTTGAACGTCAGTTAAAGGATGGAGATATTGTACTCTTTAACAGGCAGCCGTCTCTGCACAAGATGAGTATTATGGCTCATTCTGTGAAGGTGCTTCCGAATAAGACCTTCAGGCTGAATCCTGCTGTATGCCCTCCATATAACGCTGACTTTGATGGGGACGAGATGAACATGCACGCCCTTCAGACCGAAGAGTCCAGGGCTGAGGCAAAGATCCTGATGCAGGTTCAGGAAAACATTCTTTCCCCGCGTTTCGGCGGTCCTATTATAGGCGGGATCCATGACCATATTTCAGGGCTTTTCCTTCTGACACGTTTTGAAAATCAGATCTATGAAAATGATGCTTATGATATGCTCCGGAAGAGCAATATCCGAGAGCTGCCTTCTCCTGCAGGGCACGATTCAGAAGGAAAGCCCTACTGGACAGGAAAACAGATCTTCAGCCAGATCCTGCCTAAAAACCTGAATACACAGTTTGCAGCCCAGGTCTGCTCACACTGTGATGTCTGCAAGAAAGAGGAGTGCCCGAACGATGCCTATGTGGTAATCCGTGACGGAGAACTCATTAAAGGAACGATAGACGAGGCAGCCATCGGAGCCTTCAAAGGAAAAGTTCAGGACCGTATTATCAAAGAATAGGCCCGAAGCCGGAGCCCGTTTTATAGATAATATGACCATGCTTGCAGTTAGGGCTATCATGAGGACAGGCCCTGAGTTTCGGAATCGCTGATGAAGATATCCCGAAAGAAGCCAGGATCCAGATCAATGAAGTCCTCGGCAAAGCTGAAGATGCTGTGCAGAACCTCATCAAGTCTTATCAGAATAAGGAGCTTGAACCTCTTCCTGGAAGAAACCCTTGATGAGACAATCGAAATGAGCATCATGCAAAAGCTCGGAAAGGCCAGAGACGAGACCGGTAACATAGCAGACAGCCATATGGGGCTTGAAAACTCGGCAGTTATCATGGCCCGTTCAGGGGCCAGAGGTTCCATCCTGAACCTTACTCAGATGGCAGCCTGTGTTGGCCAGCAGGCCGTGCGTGGTGAACGTATCCGCAGAGGATATGAAGGTAGGACCACTGCCCCATTTCCAGAAGGGGGATCTTGGTTCAGATGCCCACGGGTTCGTAAAGGCAAGCTACAAAAGCGGGCTTAACCCGACTGAATATTTCTTCCATGCAATCGGTGGTAGGGAAGGTCTTGTGGACACTGCAGTCAGGACATCGCAATCAGGGTACCTGCAGAGGAGACTTGTCAATGCGCTCCAGGATCTTGAGGTCCAGTATGACCTTACAGTCAGGGATACCAGAGGTGTGCTCGTGCAGTTTAAATATGGAGAAGATGGGATTAACCCTACAAAAAGCGATTTCAGCAAACCCGATACAATTCACAGGATTGTCCGTTCCATAGCAAACCGGGAGGTGGCCTGATGAGTATCAGTGAAAGTACAATCGATAGTATGATAAAAGATCTGCCTCTCCCTTCAAATATCCTTAATACTCTCAGAGAGGATGTCATCAAAGCCGGAGTAAGTAAGAAGGAAATGGAAGAGATTATAGAAAATGTAATGGAAGAGTATCATACCTCATGCATTGAGCCCTGTGACGCTGCCGGTGTGGTTGCAGCTCAGTCTATAGGGGAGCCGGGTACCCAGATGACAATGCGTACCTTCCACTACGCTGGTGTGGCCGAGATTAACGTTACTCTCGGTCTGCCCCGTCTTATAGAAATTGTGGATGCTCGAAAAATTCCGAGTACTCCTATGATGACAATTGCCCTTTCTAAAGAGAATCCTGAAGATTATGCTTATGACAGGGAAAAGACAAGAGCCCTTGCCTGGGAAATTGAAGCAACAAAAATCGACCATATCGCTGATGTGACCACTGATCTTTCCCAGATGAAATTGATAATTGACCTGCATGAGAAGGCAATGGAAGGCAGGAATATTACTATAGATCAGGTAAAAGAAAAGTTCAACGAAGAATTGAACGTGATGGTTACCATTTCCCCGGATATAGATAACCAGATTATCATTGCCCCGGGAGAGCCTTCTTACAGGGAGCTTCTCCAGCTTGCAAAAAGTATCCACAATGTCACTCTGAAAGGGATAGAAGGAATCAAGCGTGTGGTAGTCCGTAAGGAAGGGGAAGAATATACTCTCTATACCGAAGGTTCGGCCCTGCGTGAAGTGCTTCAGTTCGAAGGTGTGGACAAGACAAGAACAAGTACAAATAATATTAACGAAATTTATGAAGTACTTGGAATCGAAGCTGCAAGGAATGCTATTATTAAGGAAGCGACAGACACCCTGCGCGAACAGGGTCTTACTGTGGACATCCGACATATTATGCTCGTTTCCGATCTCATGACCTGTGATGGGGAAGTAAAACAGATCGGAAGGCACGGAATTTCAGGTGAAAAGGCAAGTGTCTTTGCCCGTGCAGCTTTCGAAGTTACGGTAAATCACTTGCTGGATGCAGGGATGCGTGGGGATGTGGATCAGCTTCAGGGGGTTACGGAAAATATTATCGTAGGCCAGCCGATCCGCATGGGAACTGGAGACGTGCATCTTATAACCAGAAGAAGAGAGGAAATCGAAGAAGCAGTAGAAGCAGCAGAAGCGGCAGAAGCAGCAGAAGAGTGAAGGTTTCTGGGTAAAAGCCGGTACAAAAACCCGAAACCCAACCTATAATTATTTAAATGCGTAGCCTGATAGAAGACCAGTTCAGATCAGGTATACATTACCTTTATGAAAGTCAGAAAATCCTGCTGCAGAAACTCGAGTCTGCGAGGCTCATAACCAGAAAATAAATATAAGGCATCAGGTATTTAGAGTACCATATATTCACCGAGCTTGGAAAATCTTTAATAAGAAAGAGATAAAGTAGACGAGCTCATTTGAGACAGAGTTGATGAAAATGAAGATCAATGTTGATAAATCTCTTATCAAGGCTGTGAAAACAGGAAATGTAATAGTTGGAGCCAAACGGACCGTGGATGCAGCTGCAGATGGCTCTGCAAAAATGGTGGTCCTGGCATCAAACTGCCCCGAAGAAATTAAAAAGAAAGTTCAGGCAACAAATGTCCCTGTCCTGGAATACGAAGGCACAAGTGTAGAACTCGGGCCCGTATGTGGTAAGCCCTTTACGATTGCAGCCATGGCAATCCTCGATGTAGGAGAATCCGATATCCTGGCTGCTACAGTTTAATAGAAGGAGTTGGCAACGTCTTGGGTGAAATAAGACTTACTGCAGAAAGCATCCAGTACATTGCGTTATTTGAAAATATGACAAGAGCTAAAATCCTTGACTGTATCCCTGAAGAGGAAAGGCTCGTATACGTCGTAAAACAGGGTGATATGGGACTTGCTATAGGCAGAAATGGGGAGAATATAAACCGTGTTAAAAAGGCTCTGGACAAACCAATAGAACTTGTGGAATATTCAGATGAACCTGTCACCTTCCTGAAGAACGCCTTCGGACCTGTGTCCGTGAGTTCGGTAAACATTATAACCAAAAATGGCAAGCGATTAGCTTATGTAGAGGTACCCAATAAAGAGAAGGGGCTTGCCATAGGCCGCAATGGGAAAAATATAGAAAAAGTAAAGATGCTTGCCCGTCGCCATCATAATATAGAAGATGTGATCCTGCAGTAATCTAACTTAATTTACATTGATCCATTAATCCGGCGTTGAAGGACAATCTGGCATTCAGTATGCCTCTAGAAAACTGAGATCAATTTTTAATTTGGAGAAATTAACAATGGCTAAAGGAAAATATGCAGCTAATATTCTCACACAGACCAGGAAAAATGCCCGCTGGAAAGACTCATACTACGGCAGGCGAGTTCTTGGGCTGAACGTGAAAGCCGATCCGCTAGGTGGTGCACCGCAGGGTCGAGGTATTGTGTTAGAAAAGGTAGGAGTTGAAGCAAAGCAGCCAAACTCAGCTATCCGTAAGTGCGTAAGAATCCAGCTCATTAAAAACGGGCGTCAGGTAACTGCTTTCTGTCCAGGGGACGGCGCAGTGAATTTCATTGATGAACACGATGAAGTGACCGTGGAAAGGATTGGAGGCCGTATGGGTGGTGCTATGGGTGATATTCCGGGCGTACGCTTCAAAGTAACTGCCGTAAACAACGTGTCCCTGAACCAGATGGTCATCGGCAGATTGGAAAAACCCAGGAGATGATTTTCTTGAAGATATTCGGCAAATGGGACCCGACTGAAGTTGAAGTCCGAGACCTAGGAATTAAGCGTTATGTAAGTCTTACTCCTGTTATTGTTCCCCACAGCAGCGGAAAGCACGCCAGGGCAGCAGTTTAACAAATCCGAGATTTCTATTGTAGAACGTCTGGCAAATAACCTGATGAGGAATGAGGTAAACACAGGAAAGAAGCAGAGGACTCTTAGCGCCGTTGAAGA